>ENA-ORTJ01001201-ORTJ01001201.1-human-gut-metagenome-genome-assembly--contig:-NODE-1201-length-18579-cov-4.832434_pt1 | contig 18579 bp, 17 predicted proteins | sample MGYA00242069_ERZ509187 | MGnify/ENA primary metagenome ERZ509187 (study PRJEB26280, sample SAMEA2338779) | human gut metagenome | biome: human gut; feature: human-associated habitat; material: faeces... | reverse complement strand
GTCGCTACAGCATTCTCTGTTATCTTCGCTAAGGAAGTATTCGGCGGTATGCGGTTCAGAACATTGCCTCCTCGGAGACGGTGGAGGACCGTGTGGCCAAGCAAAAGGAAGACAGCATAAGCCCGTTTTATGTTCAGCCGAATTCGGACGCCGACCTTGAAAAGTTTATGGCGACATACGGCGTGGATTCGGATTCCTCCGACGATGACGTTGATTACTCAAAGTATCTCGACGCCATTGAAAAAAAGACCGGAGGTGACAACAGGTGAAAGGGACAAGCTTAAAATATCTTACGCACGAGGGCTTCCGCAATGTGTGGGTCAATCGCCTTATGTCATTGGCATCGGTAACCGTGCTTATGGCATGTCTTATAATTATGGGCGCGGGCATAATGATATATTTTAATATTAACAATGTAGTCGACAAGGTGCAGTCGCAAAATGTAGTAATGGTCTATGTTGCCGACGATGCCTCGGAGGACGAAACAACACAGATAGGTACCTCGCTTAAAGGCATAAGCAATGTTGAAAGCTGCGAATTTGTGCCGAAGGAAGTTGCGTTCCAGGAGCAGATACAGAGCATGGGCGGCGACGCGGCTCTGTTTGAGGGCTTTGACGAAATTCCGCTTCCCGACGCATATAAGGTCACGGTAAAGGATTTGTCACAGTTTGAAAACACCGTTTCTCAGATAAAGCAGATAAACAAAGTCGATTCGGTGCGAGAAAACAGCGACCTTGCAAGCAAGCTTTTGTCTCTTCGCCATGCGGTTTCGATAGTCAGCGTAGGGCTTGTTGTAATGCTGTTCCTTGTTGCGCTTTTCATAATTTCAAACACAATACGCATAACGATGTTCTCAAGAAAGCTTGAAATTTCAATAATGAAGGCGGTAGGTGCCACAAATTGGTTCATTCGATGGCCGTTTATGATAGAGGGTATGATACTCGGTACGATTTCCGGCATAGTATCCCTGGGAGTTCTGTGGGGACTTTATGCAGTAGCCGAAAAAGTGTTCGCACAGACCCTCTCGTTAATCGGCTTTTCGCTCGTGCCGTTCAGCGCGTACTGGTGGCAGATACTTCTCGTATTTGTTGCAATAGGATTGTTTACAGGAGGTTTCGGAAGTCTTGTTTCAATGGCTAAATACCTGAAAGAGCAAGGGAGCGTGGTCTCTGATGACTAAAAACGGTCTCAAAAGAGCTTTGAGCCTTTTACTGTCGGCAATATTCGTTTTTTGCGCGTCATTTTTACCGGCTTCCGCGGCGGATTCCAAGGCAGATTTGGAAAACAAAATCGCGGCTGCCGAGGCAAAGAAAAAACAGAATGAGCAAAAAATAAAGGATTTGCAAAATAAAATCGACGGTGCCAAAGAGTCGAACGGCTATTCCTCGGAACAGATTGACGCTTTGCAGGAGCAGCTTGACACGTACCAAAGTCAAATAACGGAGCTTAACAGTCAGATAGGCGACAAAAACGCCGTTATAAATGATTATCAAAAAGAAATAGACTCTCTTCAAAAGAACATAGACGAGGCAAGCGAGAGCATAGAAGCTCAGACAAAGACCGTAAACGATACATATAACCTTTTAAAGGAGAGACTTCGCGCGGCTTATATGGCAGGCGAAAGTTCCACTCTTGAGGTGCTTCTTACGGCAAGTGATTATGAGGGCTTCCTCACAAGGCTTGAGCTTTTAAGTAAAACCACAAAGCATGACAGGCAGCTTATGAAATCTTTGCAGGATGATATTGCAAAGCTTAACGACACAAAGGAGCTTCTGTCGTCAAGTCAGCAGGAAGTAAAGGCTAAGCAGACCGCCGTAGAGTCGGAAAAGGCGGATATTGTTTCGTCTAAAACGCAGGTGCAGTCGCTTTACAATACCGTAGATTCAAAGCAGTCTACCCTTGAAAAGCAGGTTGCACAGCGAAATGCATATATCTCGTCTCTCAGCGCAGGCTCCAAGGAATTAGAAAACGAGAATAAAAAAATACAGGCTGCGAAAGACAGCTACGATAAAAAGCTTGCGGAACTGGCGAAAAATGCGTCGCAGGGCACCGGCGAATTGCCAAAGCCCGGCGGCAATACAGGCGGAAACGCGGGCGGCAATACGGGAGGAAATACCGGTGGAAATACAGGCGGTTATACGGTATCTCCCAAGGGCATGATTTGTCCGCTTCAGTATCCAAACGTAACCATATCGGCAGGCTGGTACGGCTACCCGAATCACAAGGGTATTGATTTTACCACAAGGGGTGCAACCGGCAATACATACGGTAAAGAGATCAGAGCCGCGGCGGACGGTAAGGTTCTTTCCGCCGAATATCATTCGAGCTGGGGCAATAACGTCTTTATTGACCACGGCAACGGCGTTTGCACAAGATACGCTCATTGCAGCGTTATGAAGGTAAGCAAGGGGCAAACGGTAAAGCAGGGGCAGGTTATAGCTCTTGTAGGCAATACGGGTAACGTAAGTCCAGCGCCGACGCCGGCAAATCCGCACGCCGGGGCGCATCTTCACTTTGAGGTCTGGATAAACGGCACAAGGGTAAATCCCGCGCCGTATCTTCCGTAATTTTTAAAGGGGTAAATCCGGTATTAAAGGAGTTCTTTTTATTTTGAAGCATCAGAAGAAAGCATTTATACGCATTATTTCCGTTACATTAATAACAACTATGTTGTTTTCCGTGACGGCGTTTTCGGGCTCGGCTTCGTCCGTGCAGGATCAGATAGACGAGCTTGAAAGCAAAATAAATGCCAATAATAATAAAATCAGCGATAATAAGGCGTCCGTAAACGATTTGCTCAATCAGATTTCCGATATGCAGGCTCAGCTTGATGTTTACAACGCCAAGATAACCGACCTTAACAAGCAAATAGCGGCAAAGGATGAAATTATCAACAACTATCAGGCGGAAATCGACAGACTTCAAGCCGAAATAGACGCCGCAAATATTCAAATAGAAACACAGACAGCCGCTGTCAACGTAACATACGACGTACTTAAAGCGAGACTTCGCTCGGCATATAAGGCAGGCGAAAGCTCGGCACTTGAGGTACTTCTCGGCTCCGGCGACTATGCGAGCTTTTTGACAAGACTTGAGCTGCTCAAACGTGTTTCGGAGCATGATAATGAGCTTGTAAAGGGTCTGCAGGAAGAAATTAATGAGCTTAACAAAACAAAAGAACAGCTCTCCTCCGATCAGCAGTCACAGCAGGAAAAGCAGTCTGAAATAGTTAACGAAAAGGCCGCCATAGAGTCTGCTCGCGCAGAGGTCAAGAGCGTTTACAATACCCTTGACGCAAAGCAGTCACGTCTTGAAGCTCAGGTGAAGTCGCTCAAATCAATGATTTCAAGCCTTGATTCGCAGAATGACGCTTATCAGGCCAAGATGGATAAACTCGAGGCGCAGTCAATCAGCAATACCACGGGTTCTTCGGGTAACGGTGTGCTCTCAAGCGGCATGAGCTTTCCGCTCACGTGCAATTATTACGTTTCACAGCACTACGGCCACAACGGTCACAAGGGCGTTGACATAGCCGGTGCAAATATAAACGGTCAGCCCGTTTACGCCGCGGCAGGCGGTACGGTAATTTCCGCCTCGTATCACTCAAGCTGGGGCAACAACGTGCTTATAGACCACGGCAACGGCGTGTGGACAAGATATGCGCACCTCAGCAGCATAGGCGTCAGCGCGGGTCAAACCGTATCGCAGGGTCAGTATATAGGCAAGGTCGGCTCCACCGGCAACTCCTCGGGTCCGCACCTTCATTTTGAGGTCTATGTAAATAAAAATCGAGTAAATCCCGAGCCGTATATAGGTCTTTGATAAAACCCCCGAAAGAGAGGCGTTCATTTGAATAGGAAAATATCCCTGGGCCTTGCGCTCGCATTGATATTCGTGGCTATGGCAGGCTCTGTGGCAGGTACCATGGCTGTGTCGATGAAAATGTACAATTCAATAATCAAAGATCTCCCGAAGCGTTCACAGACTTATTCGCTTTTAGCGGAGATAGACGACGTTATCCGCACCAATTACTACGGCGAGATTAACGAAACGCTTTTAAACGCGGATATGGCAGAGGGCTTTGCAAACGGCGTAGGCGACAGTTACAGCTATTATATGACCGCGTCCGAGTATGACGTATATAAAAACGAGATGAACGGTCAGAAAATGGGTGTCGGCATAATTCCGGCGTTTAATGAGGACGATATGTGCCTTTATGCGGCAGAGGTCTCCGACGGTTCTCCGGCGGCACTTAACAATATGACTAAGGGCGACCGTATAGTTACCATAGATGAAGAGGAAGTCACGGTTTATAACTATAAAGAGCTTGTAAAAAAGCTTGAGGGCGAAAAGCTCTCGTCCGTAAATGTTGCGTTTATTCATGACGGTAATCTCGTTGCCGCAAATATGGTAAAGGGCTACACCGCGCAGACTGTTTATTATGAGACGGTAGGCGAGGTGGGTTATGTTAAAATAACCGATTTTTATTCGACCACCGCATCGCAACTCAAAAATGCCGTAAATACGCTTATAAAGCAAGGCGTGAGCGGCATTATAATAGATTTGCGGGCGGTCTCGAACGGAACCGTAGAGTATGCGGCAGACGCGCTTGATGTGCTTGTTCCTGTGGCAAGCGACGGAACAAAGGCGCTCGCTACCGCCGTTGATAAAAACGGTGAAGCCATAGAGACCTTTACATCGGACGCCGACAGCATAAATGTGTCCACGGTGATACTTGTCGATAAAGACACCTCAGGGCCCGCAGAGCTTTTCGCCTGCGATATGCGCGATTTCGGCAAAGCAAAGCTTGTAGGTACGGCGACAAAGGGCAACGGAACCATGCAAAGGGTTTATCAGTTGAGTGACGGAGGTGCGGTAAAGCTCACCGTGGCAGAGATAAAGCCGTATACAAGCGATGTGTATAACGGTGTGGGCTTAACTCCGGATTATCTTGTGGAGCTGTCCTCTCAGAAAAAGAACCGTTTGGCACTTTTATCTCATTCAGAGGATGAACAGTATCAAAAGGCAAATTCTCTCTTAACCTCTTCGGCAGGCGCTGACGAGCAATAAACAACAAACATTAAAATCAAAACCCCCGCATAATATTATGCGGGGGTGCTTTTATGTTCGGAGTAATTAAAATAGAAAGAATCGGCGGCGGATTTTTTAAGAGACTTCATTATAGGCTTTTTCCGCCCGAACCCGTTATCGAGCGGATAAGCGTTTTAGGCAGTGCTCCGTTTTTTACGCTGACGCTTGTGTGTGATGAAAACGAAGAGGTCGATACGGGTGAAATATACAGCCTGCTCGGGCGGTGCGCGGGCAGAGTTATAGTGTGCGGAGGAACCATAACTGAGGACGAAAAGGTTAAGAATTTTGAACCTCGTATACTGCCGTCCGTTATGCTTTTTAATTCCGCGGTTGATTATATAAAGAAATGCTCTCTTCCGCCGGAAAAAACGAGCGTGGCTGTTATGGATTTTAACGGCTTTCAAAAGGATAAGCTGTCTTTGCTTGTTCCTCTTGCCTCAAATCTTAAGGTGATAACGGGTAATCCCGAAGAATTTTCTCCCGTGCGCCGACGGCTGTATGACGATTGGGGTCTTGCGATGACCGTCACGGAAAACGTGAATGAGGCAGGCGGCTGCACATTTGTAATAGCTCCGCGAACAGATAAAAGCAATCCGGACGGAGGGTGCCTTTTATATAGGAATGAGTATTCGGGAAGTACCGTCTGTTTGTCGGGCAGCGGAGTTACTCTGCCCGATGACATAACAAAGGTTCTGCCACCGTGTAATTCGCTCTTGTTTGCTTCCGCCTTGTATGAATTGTGCGGTGCGGCACGTCTTTCCGAGCTGTGCTTTGACCGCCTTGCGGACAATAGCTTTAAAGGCAGAATTGAATAAGCGGCAGTCTTAGTGTAACAATACGTTTTTTTCTGAGCCGAACAAAAAATAGCGGCACCGAAACTTTTTGCTTTCGGCGCCGCCGGCTTTTTGTTTATAGGGCATTATCGCTTCAAAATAACATACCCCCAAGATAAGCTGAGGCACATCTTGGGGGTTGCTTTTTATTTTTTCATTTTCATGGAAATGTCAAATGCCTGAACGGAGTGAGTCAGCGCTCCGATTGATATTATGTCTACGCCGCACGCCGCAACGCCGGGTATGGTTTCGTCGGTAATTCCGCCCGAAGCCTCCGTAAGAGCCTTGCCGCCGATTATCTCAACGGCTTTTTTCATGGTGTCACAGTCCATATTATCGAGCATTATTATGTCGGCTCCTGCCTCGACTGCCTCTTTTACTTCATCAAGGTTGCGTGTTTCAACCTCAATTTTCCCCGTATGACCTATCTTTCCGCGAAGCTTTTTTACGGCTCCCGTTATGCCGCCTCCGGCGTCTATGTGATTATCCTTGAGCATAGCGCAGTCGGAAAGATTAAAACGGTGGTTTTTGCCTCCGCCGCAGGTTACCGCGTATTTTTGAAGGGCGCGCAGAGACGGAAGGGTCTTTCTTGTGTCGGCTATCGAAGCCTTTGTTCCCTCACAGAGTTTTACTGCCTTTGCGGTCGCCGTGGCTATTCCCGACATATGCTGCAACAAGTTTAGGGCAGTTCTCTCGCCCTTTAAAAGAAGCGTGGTTTTTCCGCTGAATTCGGCTATAAGGTCGCCCTTTTTCACCTTGTCGCCGTCGTGCATATATACCTTGGCGGTAAAAGAATCGTCCAAAAGTTCAAAAACTCTCATTGCGACATCTATACCGCAGAGAACGCCGTCTGCCTTTGAGACGAAATACGCCTCATTGCGCTGCTCCTCGGATATCAGGTAATCCGACGCCACATCGACATAGTTAATATCCTCAAGTATGGCGCGCTTAATAATGTCGTCCGTGTAAAACTGCGGTAAAATCATCCTTCGTCCACCTCTTTTAAGATTATATGGGCTACCGTGGCAAGACTTAAAGCCTCACAATAGTCGGGTGTAATTGCAAATTTGCCGTTTTTAAGTCTCATAAGTATAGCGTCAACGCGCTTCAAGCCTACTCTTACCGCGTCCATATCCGGAATTACAAAGTAAGAACGTTGCATAATCGAGCGAATTTCTGTACGCATCCCCTTTGGCAGCGGAGCACCCGAAATATCCGTTTTGTGCTCCGTGACGGTCACGTGGTCAGGGTCCTTTTTAGAAAGAGACGTTATATCGTCTGCCGCGCGCTTTCCGAATACAAGTGCCTCCAAAAGCGAGTTGCTTGCGAGGCGGTTTTTGCCGTGAACTCCCGTGTGCGAGCATTCACCTACAGCATACATTCTCGAAATAGAAGTACGCGCGTCAAGGTCAACGTCGATTCCGCCCATGAGGTAGTGCTGGCACGGGAATACGGGAATTAAATCCTTGGTCATATCAACACCGTGCTTTAAGCATCCCTCATATATTCCGGGGAAGCGGTTTACAAGGTAATCGTGCCCCTTGTATCTTATATCAAGGTAGAAGTTGTCGCTGCCCGTTCTGCGGCTTTCAAGAATTATAGAGCGCGATACAACATCGCGCGGGGCAAGCTCAAGGCGTTTGTCATATCTGTCCATAAAGCGTTCTTTGTTACAGTTGAGCAGGTATGCGCCCTCTCCTCGTACCGACTCGCTTATCAGGAATTGCTCCCTGTCGTTTCCGTTAAAAGCGGTGGGATGAAACTGAACGTAGCTTAGCTCCTTTATCGTAGCACCCATATCGTATGCGAGGCGGATTCCGTCACCGGTGGCAACGGCGGGATTGGTGGTGTATTTGTAAACTCTGCCTATACCGCCTGTCGCTATTACGCAAAAATCCGAAAATACCGTGGCGGCGGTTTTGCCGTTCAAGAGCATATCCGCGCAAAAGCCGTTTTTAACCTTTGTGAGTTTAAAAACGTCGGCGTTTTCGACAAGCGTTATGTTGCTTCGCTTTTTGGCTTCTACAAGGAGCGCACGCACAATTTCCGCACCCGTGGTGTCTTTGTAGTGAACTATTCTGCGACGGCTGTGACCGCCCTCAAGCGTTTTTTGAAGAGTACCGTCGGAATTGCGGTCAAAATTAACGCCGTATTTTATCAGCTGACGTACCTGGTCGGGGCCTTCGTGAACAAGTGTGTTTACGGCGTCCGGTGTGTTGGCCTGACCGCCGGCAATCATGGTGTCGTTGTAATGAAGCTCATAGCTGTCGTTTTCAAGGCTTAAAACGGCAGCTACGCCGCCCTGAGCCAAAGAACTGTTGGAAACGGTTTCGTCTTGCTTTGAAAGCACAAGAACGGACAGATTTTCGGGCAGCGAGAGTGAAGTGTAAAGGCCGGCAACTCCGCATCCGATTATCAGAACATCATATTTTTTATCCATATATATCCGCCTTCCCGGATTTGATTTGTGTAGATTTCGGCGGCTGTGTTAAGCTTTTCCCGCCGCGTGCATTAAGGCTTGTCTTAAATCCTTGCCGTAATACCTTTTTAAGTATACCACAAAACAGAAAAAAGTGGAGATAATTTTTGCCGATTATGCATTTTGATTGCTTTATACAAATTATACCGTCGATTTTACTCTGTTTTCGGCTTATCTCGCTCTTAAAAATGCATTTTTTATTTGTTTCGGTAAACAGATATATTATAATTATTTAGCCGTAATATTTTATTTATATGGCGATATTTTGGCTGCTTCGGAATATAATAAAAAACGATTTATTCTTGCCGAGCGTAAAAAAATGTTGACTTTTTGTTCTAATAGTGTTAATATACTTGAGCAGTAAAAATTGCATATGCGCCGGTAGCTCAGCCGGATAGAGTGTTTGGCTACGAACCAAAAGGTCGCGGGTTCGAATCCCTCCCGGCGCGCCAGAAAAGGACAGATTTCGTTAGAAATCTGTCCTTTTCAACTAAATCCACCCTTGCGGGTGGGTGAAACATTGCTTCGCAATATGAAATACGCTTTCAGCGTATGAAATCGCTGCGGCGATGGGTGGATTTAATTTCATTTTCTGCGTAGCCGAAAATTTCATCAAAACCGTTGGTTTTGATTTCATCGTGAGCAACGCGAACGATTTCATTAAAAATTCCGAGAGTTCAACTCTATCCACAAAAAACATAAAAACATCTTTTCTGTACCCCACAGCCAAAAATCGACAAGTCTCGTAAGAGATTTGTCGATTTTTATTTTATATCGGCTCTGCGGTCAGTTTCATATGACGGCTCAAAATCACCGATTTCGGTTTATCGGTATTCGAAATTGTTATTTCCGACAAATTTGAAGGTGTTTTATTATACTTTCGGCGAATTGTATTTAGCAGAGAAAAGAAGTAAAATTATAATAGATGTGCGGCGGTGAAGACACGACGCTGTACATAATTCACCGAACACGGAAGGAAGATAATATATGAAAAAGACCTTATGTACGGTTTTAAGTCTTTTGCTTGTTTTTACCTTACTTTACGGGTGCGGAAATTTTAAACCTACTTCCACGGGGCGCGCCGTGGTTTCGGGAAGCAGTTGTCTTATAGTTTTAAACGGCTCCCCTACGGTTATGATAAATTCCTCGGACGACGAAGATTTGTTTTCCGATGTCCGCACGGGCGATCTCATAAAAATAAAGCACGCGAATGAGATTATGGAGTCATATCCGCCTCAGGTCAATGTGTATTCCTGCAAGATAGTGTCAAAAGGTACCGCCGATGATGTGGATAAAGAGGTCTTGGATGAGCTTGCTTCCCACGGCTGGAACTATGAATAATCCGAAAGGCTGATATTTATGACTGTGTTTGCTGTCGTGTATTTCGGAACGGCCTTGGCGGTCACGACCGCCGTATATTTTATGTCGCTTAATTCCGAAAAAAAGCCGGCTCTAAAAACCGTTCTTTTGATAGTATATATTTTAGCTCTTGCGGGGCTCGTCTTTGCGACCGGCTGCCTTGAGGCAAAATACGGCTTTACACGGCTTAAATCCACCGCGATAGCCGTGCTGATACTTCTTATGATTTATCTTGCCGACACATTCGGCAGTAAAAAGGCAAAGAAGAACGAATGAAGGTTTTATTTCGAGGCTACGTTTTTTGCAGTTTCATAAAAACCACCGGGAAGGCGGCACCTTGCCTGTACTTTCCGATAAATTCGCGGCACAGCAATCCGTTTGACTGTGAAATGTACGGCACCGTGTAAAACAGCGGAATTAAGAATATGCAGAAAAGTATTCGCCAAGCAAAGCTTATATTATAATTTACAAGCCTGAACCGGTTTCCCTCGGTCAGGCTTTTGCTTTTGTTTACGGCAAGCGCTACGGAGCATTTTTTGTTTTTGAAGTATACCTTTTCGCACAGCCAAAATGTTTTCGAAAGAACCGCGCCGAAGTACAGTCCGAGCAAAAGCAGCACAGAGCAGAGGGCGACTGCTCCCGCAAATACGGTTTTGTATAATCCTTTTTCGGAGAGCTCGCGGTAAAAAACAAGACTGCAAAGCAAAAACGGTATTTCAGCTGCGACAAGACACAGCGCAGTCATCAGCTTCTTGAAAAAGAAAAAATAAAAGACCTTCAGCCTTACCGAAAATTTTTCACCGGCAAAAAGATATGATACAGGCGCTTTTTCCGAGGCGTTGCGGTAAAACCATCTTTTGCGGTTGTAGGAAACGGCGGACAGTGCAAACAGAGAAACGGTAACCTCCGACGAAAAAAGGGCATATAGTAAAGAGAGAATGGGAACGCTGTATTTTTCCTTGTCGAGTCCGCTCACAGTATAGAGCGAATACACGCCGAAAAGAGCGGCGCCGAGGATCAAAAGCGACAGCACAAAGCTTAAAAGGCAAACAAAAAACGCTCTTGCGTTTTCGTGCCGTAAAATATCCTGCGAGTCAATGGTGCACCTTTTTATATCCATAGATTACCTCCGAGCTTTTATTAAAATTATGTGTAAAAACCGTAGTTTTAAACATAATAATATTCGCCGCGTAAGTTTTAAAAAAGGTATAAAAGTATTATTTTTCGTTGACATTTGCCGCGTGGCATATTATACTTTAACAAATGAGCCGTCGGCTGTGCGAGCCGCCCTCAAAAAAGCGAAAGGAGATTTTTGTTTTTTAAAGGACTTTCCGCAAGAGAGTTTTAGCGCCGGACCTGTATGTCGCACTATCGGCTTTGCCGAATTTACAGGTGACGAGGAAGAAGTTATCGAAGTTTTCGGCGGATGCTTCTTGTCCCATAAGTGCGGGGATCAAAGGCTTTTCACAAAGGCGGAGCGGCAACGCACCGTGTACAAAGGAAAAGCAAGGCACAAATTTTATTTTTTGAAAAGGAAAAATTTAATATGTGTGGAATTGTTGGTTATGTAGGGGAGAATAGTGCCTCTCCGATATTGATTGACGGTTTAAAAAAGCTTGAGTACAGAGGTTATGACTCGGCAGGCATTGCCGTGTCAGAAAACGGCAAAACAGACGTTGTTAAGACAAAGGGCCGTATAAAAAATCTTGAGGAAAAGCTCGAAGAGGTCGGCGGTCTTTCCGGCACGGTCGGAATAGGTCATACAAGATGGGCCACCCACGGTGCGCCGACAGATGTCAATGCACATCCGCATAAGGGCGGAAACGGCAGAATAACGCTTGTGCACAACGGTATAATCGAGAATTATATTGAGCTTAAAACTATGCTCCAAAAGGGCGGCTATGTATTCGTTTCCGAAACGGATACCGAGGTGCTCGCGCATTTATTTGATTATTACTACAAGGGCGATTTGCTTGACGCCATGGTAAATGTTATGAAGACCGTGCGCGGCTCTTATGCCGTTGCGATTTTGGCAGACGATAAGCCCGGTACAATTATAGCGGCACGAAAAGACAGTCCGCTTATAGTGGGGCTCGGCGACGGTGAGAATTTCCTCGCGTCGGATATCCCCGCGGTTTTAAAATATACAAGAGACTGCTATTTGCTTGAAGACAATCAGATTGCGGTTCTCACAAAAGACAATGTGACGCTTTACGATACAGACAAAAATGTTGTCAAAAAGGACGTTTACCACGTAACATGGGACGTTGAGGCTGCGGAAAAGTGCGGCTACGAGCACTTTATGCAAAAGGAAATTGCCGAGCAGCCCAAGGCTATACACGATACGCTTTCGCCGAGGATTAAGGACGGTAGGGTGTCAATTCCCGAGCTCACCCTTACCGATGAAGAAATCAAGAATATCGGCAAGATTCATATAGTGGCGTGCGGCAGCGCATGGCATGTAGGTATGACGGCAAAATATATATTCGAGGATATGGCGCGTATTCCATGTGAAACAGACCTTGCAAGCGAATTTCGCTATCGCGACCCGATAATCAAAAAGGGCGATATCTGCATAGTTATAAGTCAATCCGGTGAAACCGCCGATACCTTAGCGGCTCTGCGTGAGGCTAAAAGCAAGGGTGCAAAGGTGATTTCTATAGTAAATGTGGTCGCGAGCACAATAGCGAGAGAGAGCGACGACGTTATATATACCATGGCGGGACCCGAAATCGCCGTTGCAACAACAAAGGCTTTTTCGGCACAGCTTGCCGTAGTATATCTGCTTGCACTTCGTTTTTCAAAGGCTGTAGGGCTTCTTCCCGAGGAAAGAGAAAAAGAGCTCACAAAAGAGCTTATGTGTCTTCCGTCGCAGATTGAAGACCTTTTAAATCTTACCGACGAGCTTAAAACGCTCGCCCATAAATACGTCGCCTCCGATGATGTGTTTTTTATCGGCAGGGGGCTTGACTACGCCATTTCTCTTGAAGGCTCGTTAAAGCTCAAGGAAATATCGTATATTCATTCGGAGGCCTATGCTGCCGGTGAGCTTAAGCACGGCACCATATCTCTTATCGAAGAGGGGACTCCCGTGTTTGCCGTTGCGACGCAGGATAAACTTTTTGAAAAAACTCTCGGTAATATTAAAGAGGTTAAGGCGCGCGGCGCGTCGGTAATCGCACTTGTCACGGATAAGCATGCCTCCGTTTCGGAATTTGCCGACGAGGTTATACGCGTACCGTCAACATACGGTAATTTCTTACCGTCGCTCAATGTAATACCTCTTCAGATATTCGCTTATTATATGGCTGTGCTTCGCGGCTGCGATGTTGATAAGCCGCGAAATCTCGCAAAATCCGTCACCGTGGAGTAACCGTGAATATTGCTTTTTTTATGGATTTTCTGTATAATAAAAGCCTAAAGCATAAAGGCAGGTAGGTAAATGGTACAGCTGTATTACGGCTTCGGCAAAGGAAAAACCTCCGCTGCGGCAGGCGCGGCCGTAAGAGCCGCGGGCAACGGAATGAGGGTTATATTCGCACAGTTTTTTAAGGACGGTAAATCGGGCGAAATAAAAGTGCTGCGAGACATTCCGGGTATTACGGTACTCTTGCCGAAAAGCGACTACAAGCTGTTTGAGAATATGACCGATATGCGAAAAAAAGAGATTTTTGAGGATTACACGAAGCTGCTTCGCTCTGTTTTTGAGCGCGAAAATGGTTGTGATATGATAATCCTCGACGAAGCTCTCGACGCATACACGGGCGGATTTGTTGACCGTGAGATTTTTTTGAGCTGTATCAAAAGCTACCACGACAAGCTTGAAATTATAGTGACGGGCCACGCAAATAGCGACGATATAGCGGACGCCGCCGATTACGTTACGGAGTTTACCGCCGTTCGGCATCCTTACGAAAAGGGCGTAAAAGCTCGCCGAGGCATAGAATACTGAACAATATACTGCAAAAAGGAGCCGTAAAAAACTTCCGTTTTTTACAGCTCCTTGGTTTTTATAAAACACTTTATTTATTTTTTGCTGCCGTAAACGCTCTCGTAGTTAAACTCGCGGCGCTCACCCCTAACTATATGGAAGCAGCGCTTTCCGAGCGAAAATATGGGACGGTCATGGCGCAGGCTGTCGGAATATACGTCTGTTACCTCGGCATCGGGGAAAAGCTCCCTGAAGCGTCTTACCTTTTCCTCGTCGCGGCAGTTAAGCCCTATAATGGCACCGGTTTTGGGGTTGTGCTTTGTGCATATCAGCGTTTCAAATTTGAGCCGCCTTTGGATTTCGCACAGTAAAAAATCGGGGCTTGCGCTTATTACAACGGCGTATCGCTTTCTCTCCTTAAACCAGGGAAATACCTCTTTTTCGTGTTTATCCCAAAACTTGTTAACGGCTTTGTTTAGCGGAACGAGCATCACAAAGCAGAAAAAATATTTTTTGAATGTGGTAAAGCTGATTATTTTGGTGACCAGCAAAAGAGCCGTAATTATTTGGAACGGTGCAAAAACGAGTATCCACGGGTAGTGCAGCATACAGTAGCCGAAAAAGCGCGAGCCGCTGTCCATAGGAAAAAGCGTGTGGTCAAAATCATATATATCAACTTGCATAATAAACCCCTCAATTACAATTTGCGGTATGATTTTAACATATTTAATCTTTCTTGTAAATACGGTGTCAAATACCTTGAAAACCGCCCGGAAGCGTGATAAAATAATGAACAATACAAGGTAGCGGTGCTCATTGTTATGCGAAAAGGAGTTGAACGTATGAGCGAAAACAAAAAAGATAATAAGAATATAGGCCAATTTCTTAAATTTGTTGCTTTTTCCTGTTCTGCGGGACTGATTCAAATAGGCAGCTTCACTCTTATGAGTGAGGTTTTGATAAAGCTCTCGTTCTTCCAAGGCTTAATGCAAAGCAATGCGACGTTTGCCAAAATAATGGAAAACGAATACGGCCCCATGTATCTTATCGCGCTTATTCTTTCTGTTGTTTGGAATTTCACGTTTAACCGCAAGTTTACCTTTAAATCGGCAAATAATGTTCCGATTGCAATGCTCAAGGTTTTCGGCTATTATCTTGTATTCACACCGGTTTCTACCGTTTTGGGCAATTATTTCACGGCGAAATTTGCCTCACTTACGGCTATAAACTATATCGTTTTGGGTATCACGATGATAGTTAATATGGTAACGGAATATCTTTTTGATAAATTCGTTGTGTTCAGAGGCTCAGAGGGTACCGCGCAGAATAAAAAGAGCGCGAAAAAGGACGATGAGCAGGCAAAAGAGCAGGCTTAAAATTTCAGCGTATTCCGACCCGCTGTGCATTTGCGCGGTGGGTCTGTGTTTTGTAAAGGAAAATTATGAATTACAAGGACTCGGTAAAATATATACATTCGCTTCTGAAATTCGGTATGAATTTAGGGCTCCAGAGAATATCCGCGTTGCTGAATGAGCTCGGGAATCCTCAGGAAAAGCTCGAATTCGTTCATGTTGCCGGTACAAACGGTAAGGGCACCACATCTACGATGCTGAGCGGCATACTTTGCGCCGCAGGCAAAAAAACGGGGCTTTTTACTTCGCCGTATGTATTTGATTTTTGCGAGAGAATACAGATAAACAATAAAAACATTCCGCATGATGACCTCTCACGCGTTGTCGAAAAAGTGAAAAATGCCTGTGACAGGCTGTCGGCAAAGGGAACGGAGCCGACGGAATTTGAGGCGATAACAGCCGCGGCAATGCTTTACTTTTACGAGCAAAAGTGCGACGCAGTCGTGCTTGAAGTGGGTCTCGGCGGAAGATATGACAGCACAAACATAATTCCCTGCCCGAAGGCCGCGGTAATCACTTCAATATCGCTTGACCATACGAAAATACTCGGCGACACCGTTGAAAAAATAGCCGCGGAAAAATGCGGCATAATTAAAAACGGCGGAACGGTAATTACCACAAGCGAGCAAAACGAAAAGGCTCTTTCCGTCATAAAAGATACGGTAAAAGAGAAAAACGGGCGGCTTTTAATCGGCGATGTCTCCGCCGCCGAAATACTGTCAGAGGATATTTTCGGCACGGAAATATCCTATAACGGTCTTACCGTTAAAATACCTCTTGTCGGTAGGCATCAGGTGGAAAATACCGTGGGTGTTATAACTGCGGCAAGAGCGCTCGGAATAAGCGATGAGTTTATAAAAAATGGCATAGAGAGCACGGTTATTCACGCGCGTATGGAGATAATATCAAGGTCGCCTGTCATTATGCTCGACGGCGGCCACAATCCGGAGTGCGCAGCGGCGCTTGAAAACGTCCTTGTGCGGTTTGCGGGCGATAAAAGCATAACCGTTCTTATAGGTATGATGGCTGATAAGGACACAAAGGATTACCTTGCAGCAATTTTGCCGCATTGCAAAACCGCGGTGTTTACAAAGCCGTCAAATCCGCGCGCCGAGGATGAAACCGAGCTCCTTCGTGAGGGAGAGTGCTTTTGTAGGGACGTTGTTTCCGTAAAAGACCCGAAAGACGCTTACAAAAAGGCAAGGAGCCTTGTGAAAAACGGCGATATGCTGCTTGTGTGCGGTTCGTTTTACCTGCTTTCCGACATTTTCGGAGAGCCCTAAAAAACTTGACATATCTTTGCTCTTTTGATACAATATTTATTCGTGTAATACTGAAATTTAACGGCCGCATATTTTATTTGCGGTACGATTTATAAACTTGAAAGGCTATGGTGAATTAGTATGGCTCAGCAGGAAACCTTATTGACCGCAGAGGGTCTTCGCGATCTTGAAAAAGAACTCGAGGAATTAAAAACCGTCGGCAGAAAAGAAGCCGCGGAAAAAATTAAAGTTGCGAGAAGCTTCGGCGACTTGTCGGAGAACAGCGAGTACGATGAGGCAATGAGCGATCAGGCAAAGCTCGAGGCTCGCATAAACGAAATTGAGCATATGATCAAAAACGCAAAGGTTTTTGACGAGGAGGCTCTCGGAACAGAGGTTGTTCATATAGGCTCAAAGGTCACTATCACAAACGATTCCGGCGCAGAACTCCAGTATAAAATAGTCGGCTTTGCACAGGCCGATCCCGACGAGGGTAAAATATCGGACGAATCGCCCGTAGGCAAATCCCTTATCGGCCACAAGGTCGGCGAGACCGTTGAGGTTGAAGCACCTATCGGTCTTCTTAAATTCGTCATTAAGGAAATTTCAAAATAATTAAAAATTTAACGGGGCGAAAAGGGACTCTCTTTGTTCCCTTGCGCTCCTTTTTTGACAGGAAGTGAAGATATGGCAGACGTAAAGAAAGTAAACAATGCAAACGATGAAAACCTCGACGAGCTGCATATGATAAGAGTTCAGAAGCTTCGTGATTTACAAGCCGAGGGCAATGACCCGTTTGTTATCACAAAGTGCGATGTTACTCACCACAGCGCGGATATTAAAGCCGATTTTGATAATCTTGACGGCAAGGAGGTTTCCGTCGCCGGCAGACTTATGTCAAAGCGTATTATGGGTAAGGCGTCATTTTGCAATGTGCAGGATCTAAAGGGTAGTATACAGTCGTATGTTGCCCGTGACTGCATAGGCGAGGATGAATATAAAGCCTTTAAGAAAATGGACATCGGCGATATAGTAAATATCAAGGGTACCGTTTTCAAAACCAAAACAGGCGAGATTTCGATTCATGCAACGCAGGTGGTACTGCTTTCGAAAAGCCTTCAGGTTCTTCCCGAAAAGTTCCACGGACTTACCAATACCGATACCCGTTACCGCCAGAGATATATCGACCTTATTATGAATCAGGACGTAAAGGATACGTTTGTAAAGCGTTCAAGAATAATCAGCAGTATCAGAAATTATCTTGATTCAGAGGGCTTTATGGAGGTTGAAACCCCCATGCTCGTTGCAAACGCGGGCGGCGCGGCGGCAAGACCGTTTGTCACTCACTACAATGCTCTCGACGAGGACGTTAAGCTCAGAATTTCTCTTGAGCTGTATCTGAAACGCCTTATAGTCGGCGGACTCGAGAGAGTGTATGAAATAGGCAGAGTTTTCCGTAATGAGGGTCTTGACACACGCCACAATCCCGAATTTACGCTTATGGAGCTTTATCAGGCATATACGGATTATCACGGTATGATGGATCTTACCGAAAATCTTTACCGCCATGTTGCAAAAGAGGTTCTCGGCACTACCGTTATAACATATAACGGCATCGAGATGGATCTCGGCAAGCCCTTTGAGCGTCTTACTATGCTTGACGCGGTAAAGAAGTATTCGGGTGTCGATTTTAATGAGATAAAGACTCTTGACGAGGCAAGAGCCGCCGCAAAGGAGCACAATGTTGAGTTTGAGCCTCACCACAAAAAGGGCGATATACTCAATCTCTTCTTCGAGGCTTTTGTTGAGGAACACCTTATTCAGCCTACGTTTATTATGGATCATCCCATTGAAATATCTCCGCTCACCAAAAAGAAGCCGGAAAATCCCGACTATGTTGAGCGTTTTGAGTTCTTTATGAACGGCTGGGAGATGGCAAACGCTTATTCGGAGCTTAACGACCCGATTGATCAGCGCGAACGCTTTAAGGCGCAGGAGGAGCTTTTCGCTCTCGGAGACGAAGAGGCAAATCATACCGACGAGGATTTCCTCTATGCTCTTGAGCTCGGTATGCCGCCCACAGGCGGTATAGGCTTCGGCATAGACCGTATGGTAATGCTGCTTACCGATTCCCCCGCAATCCGCGACGTTCTATTCTTCCCGACAATGAAGTCCTTAGATGGTGTAAATAAGAAAAATGATGTAAATAATA
>ENA-ORTJ01001167-ORTJ01001167.1-human-gut-metagenome-genome-assembly--contig:-NODE-1167-length-19021-cov-5.175946_pt1 | contig 19021 bp, 20 predicted proteins | sample MGYA00242069_ERZ509187 | MGnify/ENA primary metagenome ERZ509187 (study PRJEB26280, sample SAMEA2338779) | human gut metagenome | biome: human gut; feature: human-associated habitat; material: faeces... | reverse complement strand
AATCTCAACGAGGTGATTTCCCTGAACCCATCGCTTCAGGCTCTGGGCTTCCAGCGAAGGCTGCCAAGTCGAGATGCCATAAACATAGGGGATGCCCCCCTTGGAAGGAACCCCCTTACAAAACTTTGGCCTTAACAAGCAGGCTGCTGTTTTTCACGGAACTTTGTAGCCGTTTACGACCGCATAATAACTCTCACGCCTCAGGCAATCTGTCGTAGAAGCATCAGTCGCCACCCCACGGCTCTCTAGAAGTTCAATAAGTTGAGCGAAAGTCTTAAATTCCTTTGCCAAAGCAAGCTCCTAAAATCAAAGGGCCGTCGCCGGAAGCCTCCGAACAACGACCCTTCTTTGTCATCGCCTCACTTAGAGTCCACGACGACTGTATCACTATTGGTATAGTACCCTAAATTCATCGCTAATGCGGTGCATACGTGAATTACATTAAGCGTTCGGTGCGCGATGTAATGTCTGTAGTTATTTCTGCTCTTTAGCAATCGTGATTTGCTTATCAATACGCTCAATGGCATCAATTAGATGCGTCAAAATAGGTTTGAGCTCCCCTTCTGGCAGAGAGCAAATATGGTCACAAAAAGCTTGCTTTTGAAATTCGGAGATTACCTTTTTATCGCCATAATCTCCAAAGGTTTGCTTTTCCTGATAAAAAGCCGACGTATCGAAATCGTCATCCAGCACTAGGGCATTTTCGATTCCCTTCTTAAAATGCTTTCTGGAGTCGTAAGTTTTCATTTTCGTTCGCAACACATTGTTGCTTAAACACTCATTAATCTTTTGATCGCAATCGAACAGGAAAGCAGTGAAGACCGAAGGAGGATTTGCATCCAAATAAGCGGCTGCTTTATTAAGCGATGGTGCGCCCGTGAATTCACATGATCCATCAGAGCTCTTCTTTCCTATCCATTTAAATCGCAAGTGGTTATTAATATGGGCAAAAGAAAGTGCTTTATTGAAATACTGCTCATCGGTAGGCCCCTCTAGATAAACAGTGGGGGCTTCGTTCACAAACCACGAAACCGAAAAAGCATCCTTCACCGCTTGAACCGTACCAGGACCGTAAAACTCTGGATTAGCCTGTGCGACCACATCGCCAGATTCATTCCTGGCCAATACAATTACTTTGTCGTTGTATCTTTTTTCATCATGAATAATAAAGGGCGAGTGGGTTACACAGAAAATTTGAGAAGTTTGGTTCCCGTCTTCGTCCTGAAACAACGATTTATAAAAGTGAAGAATCTTCTCCTGCCATGAAGGATGAAGGCTAATTTCAGGCTCGTCAATAAATACAAACGAACCTCTGAGCGCATGCGAGTCCTTCAGGATAAAGCACCCACGATAGACAATCTGCTTTTCACCAGAACTCAGTTGATCAACACGGACGTCATGGCCATTCTTTTTAAAGAGAATTTCTTTATGGCCGTTGCGATTATCAACACGGTCGTAATTCAAGTCGTCAAACATCAGATCAAAGGCTTTGGTGAACCTAGGCATCCTTTGAGGGACTTGAAGTCGCGAGAGTCCAGTTTCCATATTGTTCCTAGCAACCCTAGCGACATCAGCATCATCAAGCGCCTGAATATCAATAATAAGTTGATTAATTTCAGTGGGCAGATCACTTGACGAGCGAATACTCTCAACAGATTCATCAATATTTCGACTTGTTACACTAGTTATTTGATCAGACTTAAAATTAATATCGACATCAGAAAAGATAGCGGAAGTGGGAAAAATCTCGGCAAATTCATCCGAACCCACCCAATTATCGAGACCTAAACCATCTTTGACATAGAGATAGTCGTGCCCCTTAATATCCTTGGCATAAAACTCGTATGTTCGTATTTTGGAGTCAAAGTCGACTTCGATCGAATCAACATAACATGGCATGTCGTGATATTTATGAGCCATGATTTGATAGAGCAGCTCGACTAAGCTGCTTTTGCCAATGCCATTATTTCCAGCGATGATGACAGTATCAACGGCTTTATTTGAGGAGTCGGTAAAGTCCAACTCTAAATTACCTAATACCGGATGATTCGATAATTTCAACTTTCGAACTCTGATCATGAGAACCCCGCTTCAAGCTGCTTTTATAGCAGTTTACTAAACCTATAGTGCCAAATGATCGGCAATGCCGCGCAACCGTTTCGCAATATTCAACAGTGCCCAATTTAACAAACACCGCATCCTACCAAGACACTAGTGCCCAAGCCGTTCTAGTCAAAGAACAGCTTGGGCACACTCCATGAAACCACAGCGAGAGCCGGGACCAGACTTCGCTCCAATAGTGAACACGCTCCATACCGCCACAAATCACCCTTCCCCGTCCATGACCGTCCAGCTCACGGGTTCAATGACCGGAAGAGACGTTAGGCAAGAGGGACAGGCAACCTGATAGTTCCCGTTATTTGGCCTGCGCTGCAGCGACGCGGAGACATATACCGCTTTGCGGGCGCGAGTGACACCGACGTACAGCAGGCCCATTTCCTCAATAAGCCCGTCTGGTATTTTCTTCGCATCCACGATCCGGCATCCATGCGCCGAACGCGCGCACATACCAGTACTTTCGCAATGAGAGCAAATCACTCCAAGCCAATCGAAACGCGTAACGCCCGGAATGAAAACAGTGTCCCACACGAACCCCTTAGCGGGGTGTACGGTCATCATCGGGATATCCGCATCAAGGTAATCGGAGAAACGCCGCAGGGAGCCCTCGGAAAAGATGCTCACGATATAGTCGAAGCGCTCCGACGGATCCAGCAAGAAGCAGTCATTTTTAAGGTGTTTCCGCAGCGCTCCAAGAAACATGACATAGGACCGCCCATACTCGAATCTCCTGGAGCCATGTGTCGGTAAAGTCACATGCAAGAAGAAAATAACTCGCTTTTATGCCAGTTATCAATTCTGATGAAAGGGTGACTGAGCATTTCTTACATCAGAATCACGTAATTGGATGCCAGCGCATCAAAGCTCTTCAGGTGGCATTAGATAACTTAAGCCGCAGTGCATCGAGCGTCTCCTCGACGGGTCTTCCTCACCAGATCCCCATGTCATTGCGTAGCGACTCCTCGTCAACTAATATGACGTTCGCAGGCACGGCCCGTGCCCCCCCCTGTCGATGACTTGCTATCTAGTCGCCAGAAATCATATGACGGGGCACGGGCCGTGTTCCGCTATGTGGTTATCGATTTGGGAAAGAGACTATGTGTTACCCGGCGACGCAGCAAGGTCAACCGTTGGCAACAAAGGACAGCGAGAACTATGTCGGCACCGGTAACCAAGCGCAATATCGACAGTGATGCTACGCAATATTCGATTGCAATCAAACAAGCAGACATCAGCCTGATCCACATAAAAGAAGAAGTGGATGCCTTGCTTAACATCGATAGTTTTAAACTAATTAACGAACCTCCACGAGGCTTTCCCTTAATTATGACATGAGGAGATGCGCATGTCAGAACAGTCACCAATTAGCACTTTCGAATCGTTCCGGCAAACATACTGGACCTACTACTTAGCCCTTGAAGATCGTCTCCTGCAGACAGAAAGGTGCTGCGCATTCTCGCAGAGGAATACAGAGGCATTTTCAATCGAATACCTCACCTTGCTTTTGTCTACCTGCGGTGAAGTTGACTCGCTGGCAAAAGCTATTGGGACGCACTTCTTTCCTGAGGCAGATCTAAACAACTGCACAATTTCTAAGTGGGGATACTATCTTTGCCAATCTTTCCCAGGGATAGATACGAAAGTCCTCCAATTTAAGAATGGGATGCAATTAAAACCCTTTGATAGCTGGCAACAAACCATAGCAACAAATAAAAAGGGACAAACCATCTATGTAAAAGCGCCAGGCTCAAAGCGCCTCCAATGGTGGACTGACTACAATACAGTCAAACACTCCAGAGCATCAATCGATCCAGATCGAGGCTTAGCCAATTACGAAAAAGCCAATCAGGGCAACGTCATCAAAGCGATGGGAGCGCTATTTCTACTCAATAGACTTATGATGCAAAGACTGGATGCAGATGCTTACCAAGCAATAGAGCGATCGAAGCTTTTCAAACTATGCAACTCCCCAGATGAGACCGTGACTTTCATTTGTTATGGGAGCAAAGGTGTCCCGCTTCAAATAACACATAAAGCGCCAAGGGCAAGAATATAGCAAGCAAAGAAAGCGATCGCGGGAAAAACGGAGCTGAAGAAACCAAAATCTTTAGTCATCTCGCTCCAACAGCCCTCAAAGAAGAAAAGGGATTATGGCTGAATCAAACAAACAAAAGGGACAAATAGAAGATACTGGATGCTCCTACGGATACTTCACCATTACAAAAGCTAAAGAGCAAGATACTGAAGCGGTCCTAAACTGTGAAATACCACTTCAAAAAGACGAATATGAAGCGGCAAAAGCAGAACTCGAGAAGCTAATAAGCATCTCTAACTTAACTGAGATCATCCTAGATTTCGAAGACGCTCAATCTGAGCTCACCGTGTCCATTAATGCAATCGATCCAAATGACCGTAAGTCGATGAAGGCAGCGCAAGCAGCTACCGAGCACTACGTAGAGTCAGTTGTACGGACCGTCACCCATTACAAAAGACAATTGCACACCGCTTACGGAGACTGCGTCGCAAATTCTTTTGATAATGAGATTTCAAAGATTTACGACAACGGCAACTCTTATGCATTGCTCTATAAGCTAAGAAATATATATCAACACGAGGGAGCCGTCCCGTTAAAACTAAGCAGAAAGTTCGAGGAAGACGGCACTATCAAATCGAGTATCATTCTCGATGACTCAAAAATGCTAAATGGTCATATTGCGAGCTATCTCAACACTAAAGTCAAAAACTACATCAGAAGTAATCCCGAAATCGATATTCATATCCTTACTAAGGAAGTGTTCGACCAGCTAAGTGAACTAATGCAAACATTTATTGAAACGAAGCTGATTGATACAAAGCTTGCCAAAACAGGCAGTAACTACATCGACCTTTTCTTAAAGCTAGATAAACCGCGTGACGTGTTGTTTCTTACGAGAATGAAAGAGATAAATGTCGCGGGGCCTCGTGGGTTTAACTTTATACAAACCCAAATATCACTCGAATATTTATGCAAACTACTATCTGCCTACCTAACCAATCGGCCTGGAATACTCTTATCTTATTGGGGCCAAGACCTAGACGACAATGCGAAAAAATTACTACCAGGACCACGGGATGTGCTAGGCCCGAGCTACTTTACTAGCAAGAGTCCCATACGAATTGCAGGGGTTCATTATTCATGGCAAAGAGGGACGTTCGCTCTGGTGGAACCAACTCCAGAAATCTGCTGCATGTTGCATCGCGATGATATGGCACTGCCAGCGACAGAGCAACTTGACTTTTATTGGGACCTATTTGAGAAACTAGTTAAAGGACTTAAAGCCCTGACGAATATCAACACCGCAGCACAGAAAGAGTCAACCTTAGCTGGCAAAGGCATCGTAACCGCCAAAAGCTAAACCGCAAATCCCAAAACCGTCTATCCCAAACTAAACCCACTCAACTCGATTGCGTCGAAAATGTTGGTACAAGGGTGCCCCCAGCGTCCGTTTAACGAAGAACGGTCTTCGTCCTAGAATCCGAAATCACCTAATAACAGGTTCCGGGAAAGGACGTAGACCGCTACGGAAATCTTGTCAGACCTGACGCCGGACATGCTCGCCATGCCCCGTTTTGACGACGGCGCCATCGACATGCAGGAGCCGCTCGGGTGCGTCGCCAAGCAGATCGCGAACGCAGTGATGGACGCTGAGGCCGACCAGCTGTGCGGGGGCGGGGCGAACAAACTCTCTCGACACTACCGACAGAAGGCCCAAAAAGGGTCAGCAGGAGCAGGTCTAGGGAAATCTATGGTACGTCCAGAAATGGCCCGTCAATAGCAACGATGTACGGCCAATAGGTAGGGAAATTTGCAGTGTCTAAAAACAGCATCTAGGCTAGACCTTATGGGTTTAAATCATGAAAGGACCCGCCACTAAAATGGCATCGCCTATGAAAACTCCCAGCCGTTTTCTTCAGCAAGTTCATTCAGGCTATAGGTTTTAATTCCAAATGAACTTGCAACTTGCGGAATTTTATAAGGACTTGTTTTCTTTTCCTCTGTAATGATATCCAAATTGTAAAACATTGCGGTAGCAATCAGGAAGGCATCCCCGGAAGAACACTCTCGCGTATCGCCAAACTTTAACAGTTTTGGCTGAGCATTGACTATCTGTCTGAGACATTGCTGGACTCCAGGCGACTCAACAATAATCCTAACCCCGGAACTATTTAGCCACTCCTTTGCTAAGTCATCCCGTGCACCCCTCTTTACTTCCTTTTCAATTTGGCTACAAACAACAAGCCTACGCTCGGAAGCAAGCTTATCTATCTCACGCCATAGTCCAACATGAACTCGCCTTGGATAAAGAAAACCATCGTTTTGGGACAATATTGAGCATGTATCCATAATGTACTGATAGCTAAGTGATTCTAAGTCGAGCTGCTGAGGCGTTTTGGTATATTTCACCCGAAAGCCTCCTTGAACACGGATCCAAGAGAATCCGGTTTAACTCCTAATGCCGAAGCTGCTTCATACTCGCTATAAACACCTAAAGAAAGTGCTCGATTTACATAGGCGCAATACAAGGCCCCATGGAAATCAACCATCTTCTTTTCGTAAGGCATATACCCCATGGCGCGTCCAGACTCTTGAGCTTTTGCTTTCTCTCGCAAACTAGACTCAATGGCTTCACGCCGAAATAAATCCAATAATTCCTCATAGTCAGTGCGGGACATTTGACCGATGTCGTATACACGCCTTGCAACAACATCACGACTAATAGAGTATTTATTTGCTATCACATCAAACGAATGAAAGTCAGAAGGATTAAGCCCATTATTTATTTCGTGAAGTGCAGTCTGTCTGGAAAAAAGAAACTCACCAGCAACTGCATTGCAATATACCTCTTCGGCATCATCGCATTCAGCATTTATACAAGAACAGGTGGTTGATTTCCTGTAGCATAGGTGAATCATCTCGTGTAACAAACTAAAACACTTCGCTGGCCATCGATCCGACTGATTTACCGCCGCAATTGGGAGCATCTCAAAATAGAGAGATATGCCCCTCACCTCATCGACAGATGGCTCTGAAAACTGAGCAACGCAAATGCCGCGTTCTTCCAATAGAGAACGAAGACTCTTATACAAAACTCGCGACGAAGCAGAAGAGATCTGGTTGCTAAGCGGATAATCAATCCATTCTCGCAAACGCTTGGCAGCCTCAACAATATCGCTCTCTAAATAAGGCAAATCACAGCTTAGAATTTCGGGACCCGTCTTTTTTGCTAGCTCCAAAATATCCTCACGGCGCAAGAGCAAATCTTCTACGGCAAGGTTCAACGCACTGTCATCGGAATAACTTGGCTTATATCCAATTCGCTTGTTGGAAATTGGAGGTTTTCGCGTCTCTTTCAACTTATTCGGTTCAAGATAGAGTCCCGCCAATGGGCAAAGCAACACATTAGCCATAGCTTCGGCTTGATTGATTGTCGGATAATCACCAGGATCACCATGCTCCCAGCCCCTCAGCTGCGTAATGGAGATTCTGACTTTAGCAGCAAGAAAGTCTTCGGAAACTCCCTTTATGACACGAAGACGCTTTAGAGTTGCACCATTAATTAGGGCGAGCTGAAACAATAGATCCCTCATTTAAACTTTGAAAGATGTTTTTACTCATTTTAGCAAATGAGAGCTAATGTGCATGTCAGGTGTTTCCCCGAAATCGATTAAAACCAGTCCAGCTAATTCACCTTGGAAACATATCAAGCCCAGTAACTGTCAAACATATAAATACGAGTTAATCCGTAAATAACAAACGCCATGCTCCAGACAGTGAATACTTAAGAAAAATTACTACCTGTCGCCATAACGACACCTAATGATTAAAGCAATTCGATAGTCATCATTTATAAAAATGCGAGCAACGTCACTGCGATCACGACGCACGAAACGCCAACAGGACTCATCACCCGCTACAAAAGACACCGGGACTTTTGGCCCCGGTGTCCCGAATAACATCTTGATACAAAACACAATCAGTCAAGAGGCTACGGTTCAATCTAAGTTGAGTAGCCCATAAGACATGAGCCCATTCCGCTAATCTAGCTGAAATATCTTGTACACCTCAACCGCCAAGCAGAAGACCCCGGCGAAAACTGCGGCGAGCATAGATTTAACCGTTACCGCAGTGATGACCCCAGCAATAATGGCTGGAAATAAAAGCATCGAGAAGAATACCAACGCACCAGATCGCACAGCCAACCAAATCCGAAACCGAGCGCGAATACCGATGACACCCATATGAGCTCTTGCGGCCAAATAGCGAAAGAACATAATACGCACCCCAACCAAATTGCGACTTTTTCGGCCTCAATGCAGAGGCTACTTAGCAAACTGCTCGAGAATAGAACTCAGGCACTTGGCTTGCACCTCAAGCGTCTGGTTGAACTGCTGTTTAATGAGGTCGGTCATGATTCCCTCGCTATCGTAGCGCTGGTACATCCTAGCGGAGTTTGCCAACGTAGACATCATCACGCTCGTAAGCTGATCTACATAGCTCATCTTTGCCGCAGCATTGAAGTATTCGACTGCAATGCGAATGCTTTCTACCTGGCCACGCTTAAACTCCCTAGAGCACCTATAAGTCCACGTAGCATTTACGACCGCGTTCAGCACCTCCTTCGTGAGCTTGATTTCGGTATCCGTTACTGGTCCAAGCGATATCGCTCCCATAGCAACCACCCTGCCTTCCGTCGTTTGCCCTGTCTACATAATGCCGCGGGCGACCGAGGTATTGAGTGACGAAGCTGATCAAGTCCAGTGAACCAAGTACATGAGCCAACCGAGAAGCAGATACAAAGTCCGCGACAAAGCACTCAGGTTTCGCTTCACTTTGTAGTACTTTGTAAGTTAATAAACGGAAGGATGTCTCTCAGGTCATCGCAGCACTGGCAGCAGTGGGTCCAAGACGACCGATCTGTCCCCGTAGTATTAGAGGGAGACACGCAAACGGTAACTGCACCGCTGCCTCTCACGGATGCGTCGTTATTCGAGTTTCCAACAAACACAATGTCTTGGGGCGAAACGCTCAGATCGCCCGCGACCCTGCTCACAAATCTGCGCTTACCCTCGTAGTCAAAAGGACTAATGCGGATGCCATCAACAACGCCTTCAGAATCAAACAGAAACTGATTGGACTTGATTTCCTCCACGTAGCAAGCAAGGTCACCAAGGGCCGCGCGTATAAACTGCCTCTCCGAGCGAGAGACAATCCAGATCAGAACGCCCGCATCGTTAAGCACCTTAAACACGTCACAAATACCCGGAATTAGCCGAGTGCCATTTCCGATGCAAGTGATGTCATCTTTGGTAATACGCGCTTCCCTGAATAATTCCGTAGCCTGCTGAAAATAGCTTCGCCTATCATCAGCATCGTGAGAATAGTGCGCAAGGATATTCTGGAATCGGGCTTTATCTTGGCCAGATTCGAGCCAGATATAACGAAGGCTACTGTCAGCATCGATCTTGGGCAAAAGAGTGCCCACAAAATCAAACACAACTGCAACAGTTTTTCCAGAAGGACCAGCGGCGTTATCGCTAGTTAAAGGCAACGGGACCATCTTTCTGCCCATACGCCAATAAATCTCTAACAACGCAGGAATATATCGCTGCATATCCCCCTCAAACACGGAATACGACTCAACCGCATCCCATGCTTGCGTATTGGAACAGTCCGAAAAAACGCGTTCAAGAATTATAGGTCCAGATGAATCACTGACCCTAGGAGCAATGAATGACAGTAGCAAATTAAAATACGATGGACCTGGCAAATTTCTCCCCGACACCCAGGTCCGGAAAGCACTCAATAATATGCCAGCATCGCTATCAAGATGATCGAGCTTGATATTATTGCTCTCAACAACCAAACGAAGAAGCTTGGAAAACTTACAAGTCCACTCTTCATCTCGCTGGCGACGTCCGCGCCTCGTCATTAATGACCCCCTAAACGCAAACCTTTATGCATACTGCTTTCGATACCAAATTAATTGTTTATGGAGTAAATAACCGAAGAGCATCCATTGCCTTATAAATAAACTCCAAATGCAAAGCAAGACTATTGTGAATCGCCGCAAACAAACTTCTTAAGTCGTCGTTTAATGCCGCAAAGTTTGCCGCGAACACGCTGCCAGAGAGAAGAACGGAAATCCCACTTGACCATGAGATCCGGGATGGACAACCCCGCAGACACGTCATTCAAGAACTCGTCGCGCCTTGGATAGGGCGCGACAGAACGGACGAGGCTGGGGTTGCCCGCGATTACCTCCTCAAGCGTGGCCGGGCCGTTTACAGTGAGCCCAAAGATAGCCTTGAATGCCCGCTCGCCCTTCTCCGTATTGCATAGGACGGCGGATACGCCCTTGGAGTAGTCGACCTCGGGATGAATATTCTGAAAACCCCAGAAGTCGCCAAGCGTGATATCGGCACCGCTCGAGCGCTTTACAGGACATGCGAGACAAGATGAACGAAGGCTTGCGTTGGCCAAGAAAGCCTTCATGTACCAGTCCTTCCCAAACACCTGGGACTCGGTGTCCTCGGTGTTGTCTTTCTCCGCTATGTGCTTGTACATAGCGGAGAAAGACAACCATCCGGTTGTCTTACTCCGCATATTTACGTCGCAGACATCCGACCCGAAGCCCTCAGCGCGGTAGTCTACCCAGCGCGACCAGAGTTCGGGAGAGGGGACACCGTGGCAGATAACGTCGACGGACAGAAAAAGATCGCCGTCGGCGAGGCCCCCGAGATACCCCCTCATGCCTGCGACCTGGCAGGAGGTGCCGGCGAAGAGGACGCATCGTCCAGAACGGATTGCATCGCGTACGCCCCTGTACGCCTCTTTCCCGACGGAGCTCTGCACGTATTTGGAACGCATGACGGCATCGAGACCAGCTTCGTTGTCGACGAGCACATGGCGGACAGCCCGGCATCCCTCATCGAAGGCCGCGCCGCAGACGACGCCGCCATCGGCAAGCACCTTGCGAGCAAGGAGCCCGAAAATACCACCGGAAGAAGACCGCTCAAGCAAATCTGGAGAATCGGCCTTTGCCCACGATATGGATTGCAGCAGGTCATCCCGGTGCTCACCCAACGCGGGACAGGCCCGCTCACAGGCGCCGCATCCGACGCAAATATCGGAATCCACTATAGGATAGGAAAAACCAAGTCTGTCACGCTTCATGAAGATACACTCCTTGGGACAGACGGCAGCGCAGGCGCCGCAGCCACAGCAAGTGTCACCAAGAGCAGAAATAGTCGTATTTGACATAGAATTATCCTAACGAAGGAGCGGAAGACGGGTGGTAATCCCCGCCTTCTCATTTGAATCGAGCACGAATAGCCACATGGCGACTGTGAAAAACACGGTGTAAGCCGCACCCCACGCGAGAAACAAAGGCCAGCTCACAACAGGCAAAAAGAAGCTTAGTGACTTGCAGACGACAAGGACAGCTGCGGCCGTCAGCGCTACCGGCAGGTTACGCTTCCAGAAGAAAGCCATATCGAGCCCGATGCGGTTCTGGTAGTACCAATTCATGAAGAGACCGTTGCCTAGCGCAATGCTCACAATGTAGGCGATAGCTGGAGCCCAGTAGTCAAGATACGGAGAGGCAAACCAGGTAAAGGCGACATTCAACAAGGACATGCAAAGGTAGACGACGCTACGTGCTTTGTGTTTGTTCTTGGCACGCTGAATCTCAATACCAGTGTTCTGACAGAGTGGGACGCCGACGGGAAGCGTCATCGCACAGATGAGATAATACGCATCGATGAACCCTGCGCCCGCCCACTTGGTAATAAAGAATCGGCCCAAAAGAACGAATCCACAATAGACCCAGCAAAACAGGAACATCTGGTAGCGGCCAACGCGTGTCATTAGCCTAGTAAGCACATCGTTGTCATTGGACTCGGCAACAATGCGGTTAATCTTGGGAACGAAGACGCTCGACATGGTGGTCGAAAGCGAGTAGAAAACTTGCCTTATCTGAAGCGACACCGCAAACACAGAGACCGTCACAGCGCTTGTAAGTGCGCCGAGCATCATGTTGGGGACACTCTGGTTGATGAGATCGCAAACTTGGTTCACAAAAATCCAAGCGGAGAACGACGCGATTGCCCGAAAGAGTGCCGTGTCGAATCTCTTGAAGCTGAACCTCATACCGAGTCTAAAGTAAGCGAAACGAGCATTAAGCAAGAGAAGGATAACAGTGACGGAAAGCTGAGCAGTTGCAACGCCCACGGCACCCATGCCAGCACAGAGAAGCAGAAACGCTATGCCAGGAGTTGCCAGAGTGGTGAACATCTGCCTGGTCTGCTGATACTTGAACTGCTCATGCGCGATGATATAGGCATCGAAGACGGTGGAGAACAACGTACACGCCACATTGACGGCCATAATCGCCATGAGCTCCCCGGCAAGTCCTACCTGTCCGGAAGTGAAACTTCCCGAAAAGAACGTTTCCACGTTTGCGGCGAAAAGCAGCCCCAGCGAAAGCGCGACAGCGCAAACGGCAAGGTACAGCATGAGGTACATTCCATTGAGTGAGCGGATGTCATCCTCCGTGCCATGCGCGTTCCTCTGCGTATAGAAGCGTACATATGCCTCTGAAAATCCAAACGTGAGCAACGTAAGCGAAAACACGAACGAATTCGAGGTTTGGTAAACACCATAGTCAGCCTGCCCCACAAAAGAGAGAAGCATAGGTGTGTAGATAAGATTCACAAGGTTCTTGACGATGATATTCAAGTAGCCAAGAATAGCCCCCGCTTTACGTTGGCTAGTCACGAGCAACACTCTCCAAAGCGCAAGCTAACCAATTTCTTGAAGATTCACGTAACATCGCAAGTCGAGAATCAACATCATCCCAATCGGTACCAAAAATGGATTTAGGTCCGAAAGAAGACTCTGAAGAGCGATGACCTACGAGGCCAAAATTTGAACAAAGCGTGTCAAAACGGGAAGACATATCAGCGTCAGCACTAACACGCTCGAAAATTGCAAGCGGTTTGTGATGCAGAAGCGCAAAAACACTGGCGTGAAAGGAATCGGTACAAACAAGATCGCTATGCGAGATAAGCCAGACGAATTCGGAAGGTCCAATTTTCAGCGATTTATCCATTACGTCAATAATCGCAATGCCGCGAGAAGCCGCAAGCTCTTCAATCTTCGCATTGTTAACGTCGTTGCCGAGAACATATTTGAATAGGTACGGTTGATCGCAGGCGACGCCCTTGGGTTTGACGGAGACAGCTTCCCAATCAGCGGCGCCGAGCAATAAAGTCGGATCAAGAACAACAGCCACATCGCGACCGGTGAGATCGCGCACAATATTGGAGCCAGCGGATTCACGTACAGAAATGGAACAAATGCCATTAAGCAGCCTAGCGGTCTCATCCCTGTTCGAAACGATACTGCTCACCCCAAAACTAGCGGCGTACGCAATCTTCTTTTCAGAAGCAACCATCGGAAGATACTCAAGCTCACTGTTAAAGACAAAATCGGGATTCCAAACTTGATCGGAGCCGATAACAAAACATGAATAAGAATCAAGCAAACCCGGAGAAATATATTCCTTTGTAACCGTACCATTTGAAAAATTGATAAAACTGTTGTTAAAGGCCCTGAACAGCGAATTACGGTCATTGATATGTCTCAAAAGACTCATGCATTTCTTAAAGTATTTAGCTTTAGATGATAGTGGGCCCATAATTGAACCATCACGTCGTAGAGACTCAACTTGGCAGCCATAGTCTTCAAGAACATGCTGAAGTGCGTAGTTTTGAAGCCTATTACCGAAATTAACACTTTGGATTGTAAGTATTCCAACTTTCATAATATAACACCAATCAATTATTGAAACCCGAACGGGCGAGAACGGAAAAAACTAGAACTGCGAGCTTATTAATTTCTGTAAATTAAAGACGGCTTTCTCCAACCAATAAGCGCATTTAATGCGTCCCTTTAGTAAAAGTAGAATGGAAGGTATCAAAATTTGAAAAGGTCCCAAGACAGCACTAGGAAAGTCGCTTAGTTTAGGATTTGTCTCCAGGGCAGCAAGCGCATCAATCCAGAGATCTTGAAACTTACTAGCAAAGACATCATTAAGGCGAACAAACCGTTTGAATTGATTTGAAATCTCGGCCGCGAGAACGCGATTGCCCTCAGACTGGGACAAGAAATTTGCAGTAATTAATTGATTTATTGCAAGCGAATAATCGACCAGCCTGGCTACGTCTGTCTCGCGGAATATGCCCGTAGTCCCAGATGCATCAAGATCCCAGCAATACAACGGAGTATCAGAAAGAGATACGGTGCCGCCAGGAAATACGGACAATAAGGCAATGTTGAACAACCTATCCTCTGAAAATTTTATTCCAGCCGGAAACAACAATTTATTCCAAGGGCTTTTTAATGAGAATTCCAGCAATAAATCCCTACGATAAAGTCTCGACCAAACAGCATTAAATTGATACTCATTAGAATATGGCACGCAATCAAAATTGAAATTGAGACATGCTTCCCTCAAGTCTCCAAATGACAAGGCGCTCACAGCCCGCAGCGCACGTTTGCCACCAAAGTAACGGTTGGTGCCAATCTGAGAAAAGCTATGTACAAACGGAAACAAAACGATTTCCGATCCAGAATTCATGCCTTGTTGAACGGCAGAAGACACATCCGGCAGAAGAAAATCATCCGCATCAACAAACATAATCCAATCACCGGTTGCGGCGCGAAATCCAACATCACGCGCGACGGACCTACCGCTATTCGATTGCTCAATCAAATTGACGCGCTTATCGAATGAAACGATGCTGCGAACCATCTCTGAAGTAGAGTCGGTTGACCCATCATTTACAACGATCACTTCAAGCGAATCAACGTCAATAGTCAATACGCTTTTGATTGCACGCGCAATCGTTTTTTCAGCCTGATATGCCGGAATAATCACGCTTAGAGAGGAGTCGACAAGCATACTCCCTCCCTATCATTAAGTACGCTCTTCGAACTTTGACCCAGGGCTAGACTTATGCCGATAACTGTCTAAATTAGCAAACCGTATGTAAAGTTGTTTTGAGTCAAGGACACCTCTAGGCACTCGTGAACCAACATCGCAAGAAGGAGAGAGACGCCCACACGGGAACTGAAGTCGCCGCATTCTACGAGCTTCCCTCGAATCATCCAAAATAGACAAAGCAGAAGTAGTAATCCCACGACACCGGACTGAAGTATTGTCTGCAAATACATATTGTGAGAAGAGAAATCAGTGTTATAAATCATTGAAGGTGTCATCTGAAGCCCTAAGCCTAGAGCCTCATTTCCATGAACCGCCAATAAAACCATCTTCCACACAAGCTCTCGCCCGCTAAAAAAGTTTTTATTTAACCACTCGCGAGATAGGGATTCCAATTGAAATCCGAGATTGGTTCCATAAAGAGATGGATAGACAATTGAAAATGTTAAAACCCCAATTAAGATACAGATAAATACGGCATTCGTCAGAAAACGCGCACCAGATTCATCTCTATTCTTTAATGCCAATACTAGGATAATAAAAATGAGGCAAGTCAGAAGTGCCGAACGGCTATTCGTAAAGCTTAAAAGAATGCCGCAGAGAACGAGTGACAAGACATGCAGGCTTTCTAATTTCATTTGGCAATCTAAAAAAGTAATAGCAATAGCAGCCAAAATGACAACAGCAAAGCCATTTCCGTGCCCATAAAATGCGGAATAGTAATTTGTAATCCTCCCGCTAACAAACCAGTATGCTAAACACAAACTCATAAGAACTAGCATAATTAGGAACAATCGATGGACGTTCCTGCCTGTCCATTGATAACGAGAAAACGAGATAAGCGTCAAAAGAAATAAAGCTGTTTGAATTAATCTCTCTCCACCTTTTTGGCCGAAGCCAAAATAAAGACCCAGTAAATATAAAAACAAAGCAGCTGCGGAAATCAAAAGACCAATATCTAGCCTATTCCCTTTAATTCGCTTTGCGCTTACCAACATATATAAAAGCTCAAATACAATCACGGCACAATAAAGTAGCGAAGTCAATGGTGCCATCACCTTTATTGGCAGCAACAGAATGCACCCAAGGATAAGAGCCATCAATATTGACTCTTCCCATAGCCCTTCGTCTCGTAGGCCGTTATATGAGATGTTATTTGGAGACAAACTATTCTCCTTTAGCATTTTCGATTTCCGATCTGCTTTGCTGGGACGCCGCCCACAATGCTATACGGTTTGACATCCTTGGAAACAACAGCTCCAGCAGCGATTATCGACCCCCCCCAACGGTAACTCCTGGAAGAATGATCACGCGCCTTCCTATCCAGACGTCATCACCGATAACTACGGGGCGATAATCTTCATAACCTTGGTCAATCATCGGGATATCACAACGGTCGTGCTGGTGGTTGCGGGTTAGAATGCAGCATTCAGGCCCCATCATCACATTGCTGCCAATAGTGACTGGGCCAAATACTTGAGAATCAACGCCAAGGCTCGATCGATCACCAATCGTCACATGTTCGTCAAACTCGGCGCCGCTCTCGATATTTACAGCCTGTCCAATGGCGCATCCCATCTTTCTGGCCCAAAAAACTCGAATTTTCATCGATGCTCTAGAACGACGAGAAACAGGGAAATGCTTTCCGAAAGCGCAATATAGCCCTCGAAGTAACTTGGTTTTCATCTAATACGCACGCACACTTTCGTTTGAATCATAAATATCCTGAATACGACGGAAGCATGACGTGTATTCATACGCCTGGGTTACATAGGCGCGCCCCAAACAGGAAAGTTCTGTCCTGCGCTCGGGGTCGTCGGCCAGTTGTTCGACAGCGTTTGCGAGAGCCTCATCGTCACCGCGCCGTACCACGATGGCGGTCTTGCCATCATCACACGCTTCCATAAGGCCGGGGATATCCGAAATCACAAGAGCAGTACCGGAAGCCTGCGCTTCGACAGCAGAAACGCCAAAGCTCTCGCTCTCGCTCGGAACCAAAGCGACATCAAAAGAAGCCCATTCGCAAGCTGCGTTTTCCTGAGTGATAAACCCGAGCCATTTACAATAACCATCCATGCCAAGAGAGCTGGCAGTATCTCGAAGATATTTCTCCTGCGTACCAGCCCCAGCAATGCGAACCTTAAGGTTGATATCAGGTCTATTGCGGTGCACCAAACTGCATGCGTGAAGCAGAGTCTCTATTCCATATTTCGACTCAAGACCTTTTACCGTTCCGACAACAAATCCCTCATGCGGAACCGCCTTATCAGGATTAAACAGGCTCATATCAACACCAAAAGGCGTAATTGCAATCTCTTTGGATGTGTATTTATGAGTTTCAACAGCCATGGCTCGGCTGGTTGACATAATCCAAGTTGCTTTATCTAGAGAACGTTTTAATATGGCTTTATGCAAGAAAGACTTTTGCGGAAATTCATATACATCGCTGCCCCAGACAGAAAGGTAGTAAGGACGTTTGCACGCAAACGAACAAATAGTTCCATAGCTTGAAGCATAGTGTGCGTGAACGATATCAGGATTTACCTCTTTAATAAGAGCCTTTGCTTGGGAAATGGTTCTAAAATAGGACAATTTTTGAATATCAGAGCCCAGGCGCTCGCTGTCATTAGAAAGCCAGTGAACAGACACACGATCGATTGTACCGGCATTTCCAGCAAGCGGCTTTTCTAAGCTTGCGACGTGTACATCATAGCCTACAGAAGAAAAGTATGAACACCATTTTATGGTATGATAATTGTTACAATTAGCAAAATACAGAATCGTATTCTGTCTGGCTACACCGGACTTCCCGATCAACTTAATCCCTCTTAAACAAATCCCTCGTATACACCTTGTCCGCCACGTCCGCGAGCTCGTCGCTCCAGCGGTTGGCGACGATCACGTCGCAGCCGGCCTTGAAGGCCTCCAGGTCGTGTGTGACCTCGGAGCCGAAGAACTCCGGCGCGTCCAGCGTCGGCTCGTAGACCACCACGGGCACGCCCTTGGCCTTCACGCGCTTCATGACGCCCTGGATGGAGCTCGCGCGGAAGTTGTCGGAGTTGGACTTCATCGTCAGGCGGTACACGCCCACGACCGGCTTCTCCTTGCCCTCGTACACGCGGTCCCACACCATCTGCAGCACCTCGTCGGCGACGAAGTCCTTGCGGGTGCGATTGGCCTCCACGATGGCCTCGATCAGGTTCTGGGGCACGTCCTTGTAGTTAGCCAGCAGCTGCTTGGTGTCTTTGGGCAGGCAGTAGCCGCCGTAGCCGAAGCTGGGGGTGGCTGCCGATGCGCGGCTCCAGGCACACGCCGTCGATGACGTCGCGGGTGTTGAGGCCGCGGACCTCGCAGTAGGTGTCGAGCTCGTTGAAGTAGGCCACGCGCAGCGCCAGGTAGGTGTTGGCGAAGAGCTTTACGGCCTCGGCCTCGGTGGTGCCCAGCACGAGCTCCGGGATGCCCTTGGAGCCGTCGGCGTTCACGCGCTCCAGCTCGGCTGGGTCCGCCCCTTGGGCAAGCAGGCGTGCGAAGCGCTCGGCCGCGGCGACGGCGTCGGCGTCCTCCTTCGGCGCGCCCACCACGATGCGGCTGGGGTGCAGGTTGTCGTAGAGGGCCTTGCTCTCACGCAGGAACTCGGGGCTGAAGAAGATTTTGGAATCGCCCAGCCTCTCGCGAAGGCCCGCGGTGTAGCCCACGGGGATGGTCGACTTGATGACGATCCAGGCGTCCGGGTTCACCGAGCGCACTGCGGCGATGGCGGCCTCGACGGAGCTCGTGTCGAAGAAGTTCCTGTCCGAGTCGTAGTTGGTGGGCGTGGCGATGACGGCGTAGTCGGCGCCCGTATAGGCCTCGGCCACATC
>ENA-ORTJ01001166-ORTJ01001166.1-human-gut-metagenome-genome-assembly--contig:-NODE-1166-length-19059-cov-9.153073_pt1 | contig 19059 bp, 38 predicted proteins | sample MGYA00242069_ERZ509187 | MGnify/ENA primary metagenome ERZ509187 (study PRJEB26280, sample SAMEA2338779) | human gut metagenome | biome: human gut; feature: human-associated habitat; material: faeces... | reverse complement strand
GATAATTGATTGATATAATTATTTGGGTGACATTATATGATAATCATAGCATCCCCGATTGATACCGTTTCGCACCTAGATATTACATTTGTAATCAAACACTTCCTATTTATAATATGATCTGCATAAATTCTTTTTCCTACATATCCGAAATCCCGGCATCTCCCAGAAAGCCTTTATTTGACTTTTTAAATCTATTTACGCTTATGTGATGGAGTATATGCAACTATTCTTTAAAATCAGCTGTGACTCTTTTCGTCAAATTGGACATACTATTTTTGTTCATTATTTTTCTTGACAAATGACACATTTTCTGAACTCTCTATTTTTTCTATACATGGAAAAAGCGGTGCATATTTCAGCACCGCTATTTTCTCATTACATCTTATCAATTAAAAGGCAATTCTTCATCTGCAGAAACATCCATGAATCCATCTGCACTTCCAGTAGGGGCTGATGATGGTGTTGGCTTAGGTGGATAATAAGCTGCGCCATCCCCGGATGATTTATTTTCAGCAAATTCCTGATCTTCGACAACTACTTCTGTCGTATACACTTTCGCTCCATCCCGGTTTGTGTAGCTACCTGTCTGGATTCTTCCACTGATAGCAATCTTCATTCCCTGTCGGAGATACTTTTCTGCAAACTCCGCAGCCTTTCCAAATACCACACAGTCGATAAAATCTGCGCTTGCCTCTCCGTCTCTTTTAAATCTTCTATCCACTGCCAAGGTGTAACGTGCAACTGCTGTACCATTTCCTTGAGCATACCGGACTTCTGGGTCCCGTGTCAATCTTCCCATCAATATTACTTTATTCATTTTCTATCCAACTTCTCCTCTGCTTCTTTTCTTGTCAAAAATACGTTGCCTTCAAAATCTCCAATTCCGAATGCTCTCCTTGAAGTCACGAACTCAATCCTGTTATCAAAAATCCTTATTTCTTTTACCCTCTGCTTTGAAACATCCTTTCCGACAATAATGAAAACCGAATCTCCGACTTTACACGGTAATTTTACTAATGTTCCCTGTTCTTCTGCAATTTCATATTCAGCAAGACGTTCAGCTGCCAAATATCCATGTTCTCCCTCGAAATACACGTCCGGTATCTCTTTTTCATCCTTAACAGATATAGCCTTTATTCCATCATCTTCAAATCTTTCAGTTAATCTATTCATCTTTTCTCCTCTCAGCGATCAATTCTGGATTGTCAAATATATTTCCGATAACTTCAACTTCTTTTTTCTCTACTGCATAAAATCCAAGATTGCAGTAACAGTATCCATAGTCTTTTCCGCATGAATAACTATAATCTAAAGTCCAATCTCCATCGTGCATTTTTACAATTTCCGGATATGGTTCTTTTCGATCACAAATATCATTCTCCCAGATTCTATTTCCATTCTTATCTGTCAAGCCTGTATATTGGCAGAGCGTTTCTGGATTAATAGGTGGTGCGTATAAAACGCCTGATTCAACTGGTTGCATTCGATATTCAAATAAGTCTGACCGTGAATGATCTATTACTAAACACCCTTCAACCCATTCACCATTATCAATCCGCTTCGACTTGAAAAGAATTTCTCTCATTCAACTCCACCACCTTTCACAATCTCTATTGCCCTGCTCAGTCCAGCATTGTATCCTTGATGTACATCAGATAAGATACATTCGGATTCGATGAATTTATCTCTTTTCAATTCGCCAATAACCTTATCCACATCAAATGCCGTTGGCTGTTCATCTAATAGCTTGCACAAGGCATTCGCTCTTTTTACTGAATAGTGATTTTTAATTGTCATTCCAGTGATCTGCTTTTTTAATTCATCAACATCAATTAGTCTCATATCATTTTTCCTCCATAACCAGTTTACCATCCATACTATAAATCCATTCTGGATGCCCTTCCTCTGCATTTAATTCATCGCAAATCTTTTGGCACTCTTCTCTACTGTCGAATAAGGCATTATAGATTCCTTTCTCTTCGTGCCTTTTTAATTCCTCTATCGCTTTTTTGTTATTTCTATCGCATATTGTGGAATATCCGCTTGAAATAGTATAGTATTTTCCTCCATCTGAAGAAGTACATTCTTTATACCATCCCATTAATCCACGACTGTCAGAAATTTCATATAATACGCGTGGAACTGGAAAATACAATTTTCGGCTTTTCGTATTGCACTTACAACTATCGTTAGCCTTTCTTCCTGATGGGAGTGTTACCTCGATGTGTCTTTCTTTGTCACACTTCTCGCATTTTTTTCCATACGCTAATTTATAATCAACTTTCCATCTGATTAGCTTGTGATCTTCCATTAGCTTGCTGAATCTGGCTGTCCTTGCTTTATATTCTGCATTTGTAATAATCCTGTCACATGCTGCTTTTTTTCTTTCATAATCCCTTTTTACGCTCTCAAAATGCTCTTTGATTCCCTGGAGCTTTTTATTTTCCTCCTGCAGCCGATTCATTTCTTTCAGAACTTCTTTTCTTATAGAGCTTCGAATTGCTGATTGCAACGCTTCTATTTCATCTGTATACGGGCTGTTTTCGTAAAATTCTTCGTCCTCCCAATCGTACATACTGCTATTCCTCCTTTTCTGTATAATCCGGGCATTCTCCAGCATACTGATACTCATTCATATCTTCGCACTTGTCTTCGCAGGAATCAGCTTCTGTGCAATACATGCAGCATGGCTTTTCCGGCTTGAGTTTAAGACACTCCAATCTGCAATATCCAAACTTTCCGTCATTGTACGGTGTAGGAAGTGGCGTCCATGCGATAATTCTCAATCTTTTCCATCCGGTTGATCCATTTATAAATCCAGACCACTTTCCATCAATAACATAACTGAGTCCATACGTCTGATACATCCGGTTGTAATTTCCGTATCTGAAATACGCAAACCACACTAAAACTGTTTCGCATTCCTCTGGCAGCCTTTCTTCTGCCGGAATCCAACCGCCCTTTTTGATTCTCAAATAGTCCTTCAGCCATTTTATAATTTCTACAAATCTTAGTTCATATGGCAGGAATTGAATCATATGCTTTTTGTTTTTGGCTTTCTCAAAAAGTTCTACTATCTTCTCAAGTTCTTCATTTTCTCTTGCTTCAATTTCCTTTCTCATCATTTTTTCTCCTCAAAATTCTCGACTGCTTCTTTCATAGCATTAAACTTCTCAAGTTGATATTTCAGTGTTTGTATTGCAGCGTAATATCTTTTAAAGAAAAGCTCTCTCGCTTTTTTATGATCCTTAGCATACAGAACAACAATATCGTCATACTGACTTGTAAATCCGCCCACGACACTCTTATTGATACGAGCTGCACATACTCCAACTGGCCAGTGATATACTGGCACATAGCTTTTAGGCTTTTCAATAACTTCGCATTCTTCACATCTGAGAGAAAAGTCGCCCTCATATGTTCTATCCAAAATGTAAAAATACAATTTCATCTCATGTTCTCCTGTTCCAAACCTCTGCTAAGGCTTTTTTCTTTTCTTCACCACTTTTATTTCCATACATTTCGAGGACATATGGAGAAGCCCCGCATCTTCTGCATTCAACAGACAGTTCGCTGTATAATCCTTTATTAACTGGATTCTTAAACTGCGCTGTTCCTCCGCAAAACGGGCATGGTTTTAACTTTATCTTCTCAACAATCTTCTGGCTTTCCATGATTCTCTGATTCCTTTCCTCCGCCAAACTTTCTATCAATATTATCCATGATTGCTTTCAGTCTGACTTCTCCGATTCCTTTTGTCTCAGCGATTGCTGCTTTGATCTGACTAACATCAACACCCGGAACAGACTCTCTTCCGTCGTTGTACGCATTCTTATATAAATTACGGCAGAAGTCTTCAAACTCCTGCCTGTCCATACGTTTCACTCTTTTATAATCTTCTCTGCGAAGCATATACTTTGATCCATTACTAAGGTTTCTTGCTACATTCATGCGCTTTTCCTCCTTATCTTCCCATTTTCTTCATAACTTTCAGGAACTTTTTCAAACTTTTCATCAGTTTTTTGCTTACCTTCATACCAGTTTACCTCCCTACAAAGCTACTTTTGGAATCGGAACACCAATTTCTCTTGTTTCTCCTGTAAAGCAATTCCCGCAATATTTCCATACTCCATTATCAACTTTTACAAATGTCATATATGTAGAGGCATACTTTCCAGTTTTGGGGTTAAGACTGTAATCATATGCTCCTCCAACCTGCAAATAACCAGCTCCCATACTTCTTGGTGGCAGGACATTCAGGAAGTGCCAATACACATCCTCGTCTACCAGTTCTCCCGGTTTGCAATACTTGTCCCATGATTCTCCATGTTCTTCCCATCCTTTAAGTGTTTTCAGACATAATTCTTTTTCGCTCATTCTTCACCCATTCCCTTTCGTTAATCCACATATATTCTCTGATATATAAGCCATTCAGGATATTGATTGCCTGAATCTCTGATAGTCCGCATAACTCCTGTAATTCCTTACGGAGTTTTCTTCTGGCTCCAATATCCTGATTTCCGTTATCTGGAAGTTCCGCTACTCTGTGTTGAAACTCTGAAACAATTTCTGTTGTCAGCAATTCAGCCATCAAACAGCCTCCTGAGTCAGCCAGTTCAGCCAGTCTCCATAAGAATCATGTATCTCTGTTTCTTTGTCGTGTGCATCAAGAACCGATACATACCATTCTTCATCTTTCTCTGACTTAAATTGGCACATATTAGTTAACCATGTTGCCAATTCATCATTATTCATTAGGCGAATACGTTCTGCGTTTGTCATGCCAGCACTTCCATTTCCTCTTTTACTCTATCCAAAGAATATCTGGCATTATTGGTAAGCTGTCTCTGCCAGCAACTGTTCTTTGGACTCCATCTGAAACCATTCTTTTTCAGAATATTTCTGACTTCCGGTTCCGGTTTCCCATCAAAGATGATCTGCAATCTCATAATCTCTGTATTTTCTACTACCTTGAACAGCTTGCACTCTGTTTCCTGTATTCCCTTTTCTTTGGCAGCTCGCAACTGATTAAGTCTGCCCTCAATTCTATGAATATTCGCATTATTATTCTGCAACATATAGGAAGGATAACCGACTCTGCCACAGAAATCCGGTTCTCGAAGATTCTTGATCTGGTTTTCCGAATATCCCATGTTCATAAGTTCTTCGTCCGCTTTCTTCACATCTTTCATGCGGATTGCCTTATTTGCAGCCTTCATACGTTCCTGCGTATCTTTCAGACTTTCCAGCTTTTCTTCTAATCTCTCGATTGCATCCTGATCCCCGGACTTAATAACATCTTTACCGTACAGTACGCTTTTAATCTTTTCTAAAATCTTCTGAGTTTCCTGATAAAACTGGTGATTCTTATCCCACGCCTGCACCTGTTTTTCTTTTTTCTTAACAGGGAAATTGCCACCTCCTGAAATCAAGATTGACGGACACATACATCCAATCTTACTGTCCCGGTTGCAATACTCTGCCATTCTTCTCGAATATCTTGCAGCCATGCTATAAAGCCTTTCAGCCTGTAATGGTCTTTCTTTTACAACCTGATCTGCCAGATCATATGCTTTATCAACATATCCGCGATATTCGTTGGTCTTACTGCCTTCCTCATAATCTCTCATGGACATCATGCCATGTGCTGTCTTCGCAAGAGATTCATTAATCGAATAATATACTCTTTCCATCCTCTTACATCTCCCTTTCAAATTTGGCTATCTTTTCTCGATCAAATTCCATTGCTGGATAAATACAATAACCGCTTCTTCTTGTTTTCCCTGTTCTTTTTGCCAAACCATTAGATTCCAGAAAACTTGTAGCCCACGGGCAATTATTCGTATCTACATAAGATTCATTTTCCCCAAGAGTTGTATCACGCAAGCAGACAGTTACCCTTGCGATTTCTCCATCCTGCATGTTATAGATTTCAACTGCCAGGCTACCATCCGACATATATCTCCCTAAGCGAAGCATACAATTCTTGTATGCCGAATAACTTGTTTCAATATCTAAAGTTGCCATACTCATTTCCTCCTTGAATTTACGCTTCTGCTTTCTCGATAAACGTATAACAGCACTCATTCAGCAAGTTTGTCATTACAATTCTAAGAAGCTCATCACGATCTGTTCCATATTCTGACGCTTTCTTTTCCCAGTCTGAATGATCCAGAATATCAGTTGCTATCTCTTCCAAATCTTCCAATGATGCGTCCTTGTTCTCACATAAATCAAACAGCAAATGGCAATACTCTGCATTTGTTCCACAGGTATAGAAACCATCTTTAATGCACATAGCCTTTACTTCGTCACTTCTAATCATTCTCGCTTCTTTGAATTTCATATGATTACCTCCGTTTTTTGGTGTTGTTTTGTTTTCGCGGCGTAATCGTAACAGGCTTGCGCGCGCATCTGTCAAGCATTATTTTGACTGATTATTCAATTTTCGTACAAACATCACCTCATATCCGAGAGCGTTAACAATCTTCTCAAACTTGCTGATCCTCATGTCCCTTCTGAAAGAATCATTCAGGGACTGGCGGTTAGTATTCATTTTCTTTGCGAGCTCATACTGTGAGATATTTTCTGCTTTTAACAGTTCTTTTAACTTATCTGTAAGATTCATAACATCTTCCTTTCTGCTGTATTATCACTTTATTTTCTTTTTGTTGAAGATTCCGGAGAAATATATGCAGCATTTCCCCAGAATCTGTTATTTTCCAAATTTGGACTTCTTATTTTTACGATACAGGTGTGCTTTTCATTGCAGAAACAATCATCCATATACAATTTCTCCGAACAGTGCATACTGGATAATCATATCTGCCGACACTTCATCAATCATCGTGACGTCAAGCGTTACATCTGTTCCGTTCCTGTTTACAATGGAATTATTCTCTGTCAAGTACATCTCTAATCCTTTTTGAAACTTGTCCAGCGTAAGTCCATAATAAGATTCATCTTCAATATCATAGAACCAAAGTTCACCTCCGCGGCTGATCTGCTCGCTGGCATATTCTCCCAGGTATCTTCCAACAACGTTCACCTCTGAACACCAGCTCTGTAAAAAATGGCTATCCAATGCCGCCGACATAATATCATCAACGTCCTCCTGAGTAACTTTCGCTATAACTCCGTTCACTACCACCACTGCCATCATACTTTCCGGGCTACTACTGTCATGCTTTTCGTTCTTCTCCACTCCATTAAGCAAATAGGCAACTCCTTTCGGGTGCATTTCATCAAACCAGTGCCAAATCTCCTCTCGCTCTGTTCCTTTCTGAAAGGCTTTGATTACTCTGGTTCCACATCTCAACACATACTCATGTTCCAATATCAATCGTCCATCTTTTTCTTTCCGAAACAGTACATTTTCAAGATCTTTCCACAGTTTTTCTACCATCCGGTAGCAAATTCCGGTTTTTCCATTCCAGTCGCAACTTCTATCTTCATCCATGCACATACTGCAAAGCATCATGGGCCATCCGCAATATGGACAGTAAGTCTGGTATCCATCCCTGCGGACATCCCAGTAAATCATCGCTTCTCTGCCACATTCGGGGCATTCCTCTGCAACGCTTTTAGCTCTGATCTGTAACAGCTCTTTTGCTTTTCCAATAATATCCTCATGCAGCATTCGGTTTTCTTTCTGTAACTGCTTCGCTATTTTCTTTCTGCTGATCTTAACTTTCTTTTTCATCTGGTTCCTCCACTTCCACATATTCCAGTATCTTTCTTCTGGCAAATTTCTTTATCTTTTCTGGATATGTGCCGTCCTCAATATATACAAGTTCAAACTCATTCGCCCATTCCACAAATTTCGCTTTCCAGTTGCAGCAAGGTTCTCCTGTCAACTTTTCGAACAGATACTCACTTTCTCCTTTTATCTGTTCATACACCATGACAATCTCCATCAGATTTTCTGTCCAGCAGTTATACTTGATCTGACATTCTTTAGTGGCTGTCACTTCGCTTTCAAACAGTTCTTCGGCTTTTTCTTTTAACATCTCCATTCTGGAAGAAAGATCATCAAAGATGCCCGTACAGGCATCCCTAAGTCTGGCAATCCTCCTTTCTGTCACCGGAACACCTGCTTCTTTCAGGGCTGTTTTCAAATCTTCCTCATACCACTTTTCTACATACCATGGCATTGTTCCCACACTACTTGTCCTCCTCTCTGAGCAAGTCCAATTCTTCTACATGTTCGATGCAGACTTTTCCGTCATTTGCGGTTTTATAAAGTGAAAATCCTGAAGAATGGATAGACAAATTGAAATATCCTGTCTTGTCAGCAGTGACGGTCGCAAGTCCTTCTACATCGTGACGTTTGAGAGATTCAATAATTGCATTAATATGTGGCAGTACCTCTTTTGAAATGGTTTTAAATTCTTCACGTTTCATATTCTTCAATCCTCCTGTACATTTTTAAACATATCAAAATCTTCACACATATCACATTCCTGACTGCTGAAGATGTTCTGGCAGACCTGGCATTTCGGATTCAACGATTCGAAAAAACTGCGATGGTCTTTCGCCAGCATAAGTAGCGTTGTCAAGGCTTTCTGTTTATCCTGCATCACCTTCCCTCCCTTAAATCTGTTCAATCACAGAATTTGCATCCTGTAAATATCCGATGCTTTCATCTAACATTTCGATATAATTCTGCATTTCTTCTCCCTTGTCTCCATCGCGGAAGTTATCTGGAAGATTTTCGTAACTGTCTTCTTCTTCTGATTTCACTTCTTCAAGAATCTCCTCCGCTTCTGCAATAAGATCAAACGCTTTTCCCAGTCTTTTTCTTTTCTGTCTGTTCATTCATCATTCCTCCCAGCCTTCATAATCTTCATAATCAAGTCCCATCATCTCACAGATACTTTCATAGCTGCTTCCATTCTCATACATGTTCTTCACACTCTGTCCATGCACTGTTCCATCCCACTGTCTGATGTGATCCTCAATTTCTACATTCAACTTGTGATTGTTTCTTCCTGTCATAATCCAAACCTCCTGTCTTCATCTGTAATAACATGTGAAGTTCCAATGATTACCCAACTCATAGTAAATCCCGTACTTCTCAAAAATCTTGTCAAACTGGCGTTTGATTCCCGGAGCAGTTCCATAACTGAGCATATGGCATACGCTTCCTTCAAAACTCATGCTGAGAATATGATCTTCTGCTACATACTCAAAATAATCTCTCGGATCTTCATCTTCTATGACGACCAGATGTTTTGGGTCGTTGTAGTAAAACTTTCCGGTTTCTTTGTCGTATGTACTGAAGCACTTACCATTGAAGTAAATTGTTGTGTCAGCCCACATATCATGGTTAAGAAGAAAAGTTCTGATTTCCACTGCCAATTTCTCTATCTGCTTTTCTGTTAATCTTGATACTTTGTTCACTCTGTTGCCGCCTTTCTCTTTCTGTTGTGCAGAGCATATACCAATGTGCCGCGTCCTTTCCCTGCCATCTTGTAAAAATCTTCATCTGACATAGGATTCATAAAGAACTGCACTGCCTTTAATTTATCTGACGCATCATAAATCTTGATTGCGTATAATACATGATCTGCATCTGTTTTTCTCAGTACCTCTACCGCATCTTTTTCAAAATCCAGAAGAACTTCCGGAAGTTGTGATAACGGCAGCTTTCCTCTTCGAACGCATCCGGTAGTATCTTTCATACTCCATCTGATAACGTTCATGCAATTCCACCTACTTTCTCAAATCCAAAAATTCCAATGCTTTCGATAAACTTTCTGGAAGTTCTCAGTCCGGTTCCGAACTGCTGTCCCTTTACATACTGTCTGAGATAATATCCTCCAGCTAACCGGGCTACTTCCCAAACTTTGTTCTGGTTGTATCTGTCTCTGTAAAATTCTCTTTTAACTGTCAGACTTCTGATTCTCATTTTCTTATCTCCTTCTGTTTTTGTATGTAAATGTTTATCTTGACGTTATCGTAGTCTGCATATGCGTACATTGTCAAGCATTATTTTGACATTTATTGAATTTTGCGTAAAAAAATAACAGCATACCGTTTTATCCATAAACGATTTGCCGAAATTCCTTTTCAAAATCTTCATATCTTTTCTTCATAATCGCGAAGACTGAGTAAAATTCCTCTGTCCTCTTATCATTCACTTTTGACACATGATCTGCATAATGTGTGTCCATCATTTCAATCAAGTTCATAATCCGATCTGCCTCAATCAGAACATTCTCCACCTTGATTTTACCGGATAAAACTGGCTTCTCTGGTTCTATTCTAAGCTGCGGTGTCCCTTTGATTTCTGTCAGGGTAAACTTCGTTTTATCTGTCGGTACTCCACCACGGTCTTTTAAAATCAACCCGGAATTTGATAATTCTCTCATGGCTCTTTTGAAAGTGTAGCTGCTTCCTAAGCCAAGCTGTTCATACTCAGCACATGAGAAACAGAACTCTTTCTGTTCGGACGCTTTTGCAACCATGCAAGCATAAATCTTGTACGCATCCCCTGAAAGGTCCAGAATCTTTTTGCTGAACAACTTGTCACTCCCCTGAACTGGTGGCATTTCAACTTTAGGTTCTGGCTTATCTGTATCTTCTGGTGGAACCACGACTGTCGGGATCTGTCTTTCTTCCTCTGGAAATTCCTCTGAATGCTGTTGCATATCATACAGTCTTCGTGTCACTCTCTGTCCGAGGCTTAACGCTACCGACTTATTATACCCAGCTTTCTGAAACTTCCCACTCATCCAAAGTGCTACTGCATTGACTTTCTGGTGTTCTTCCATCTCTTTCTTTTCATAAACATCTGTTTCGACTACAAAATCCGCAATCACATCCTGATCCTGAATGTACTTTTCAACCAGTTCTTCAATTTCCTCCGGGCTAAGTTTTTCCCCTGTTCTTGATGGATATGGCAATGGCTTTGTTTCAAGCCCTTCTTTTTCCGTAACTACTACATCGCAGTCTTTGAAATACTTCATTCTTCCCATATGTAATCCTTTCTTCCGCTTTCGGGCATAAAATTACAGCCGCCGAAACGACTGTAATCATTCTCACTGTTTCATCTGCTTTTTCAAATTTTTCATCTCGTAAGTAGACATCGCAATTGTTGCTCCACCAGCAATAATTACAATCACTACATTCAGCAATCTCATTTCTCTATACAGCCCATCAAATAAGGCTACTGCCGTTACCAGCATGCAACTTCTTCTTGCTTTCCTGACGTTTTTCAATCTATCTTTCATCTTTACTTCTTTCCTCCTTTATGCTAAACTCTAGTAGCAAGGGAGCCTTCGCCCCCCATGCCACCAGAACTGCTGGATGCAATTACTTCAAATAATCCATGATTGCTTTTACAATTGCTATCACAATTGATACAATTGCAAAAATCGTGTTGGTACCACTTTCCGCAATCTGGGCTTTGAGTAACTGCTTTTCAAGCAGTTCTTTTTCTTCGTCTCTTTCCGGTTGATCCGGTTTTCTTTTTCGCTTTCCCATCTGACCTGTTCTCCTTTCGCATATTCGATAAATCAGGTTGTATTGATTTATCGTGACGTAATCGTAGCAGGCAGATTCGCTGGCTGTCAAGCAATATAATTACATAATCTCTAATTTAATTTGAGTTCTTCCGTCAACTGCTCAACCCTCTTACTTCCGTATCTGTCTGCGATCAGTTTTCTTGCAAAATTCCATTCTTCAAGGGAGTTTGATCTGTCAAAAGCAGAAAGCAAATCTTTTCTACACTGCTCATATTCAATTCCATTATCTTTAACATTCTGGATTCTGCGCACTACTTTTTCAAGGGCTGCTCTGGCTTCCCCAAGTTCTTTTTCCAAACTATTCATAATATCTGCCGCTTCGAGCATACCACGGATAACCGTCATGCCACCAGCATTATAGATGTCCGCAATCTGTTTCTTTCCTTCTGTCTCACTGATAGCCGGGTGAAATGTATACACCCGGTCAATCACTTCATAGTCCTTATCGCTTACTTCTTTTCCGATCAGATTCTCAAATTCCTGTTTCATCATAACTTTCATCCTCCTGCTCTCAATTTTTTACTTCAAATGCTGTATAAACACATTTTTCTCTGCAATCCCATGTATCGTAGATTACTCCATCTTTACAGCAGCTCCAATGTCCTGCCATATTCAAGATGTAATTTCCTTTTGGGTACTGCTCTGCAAATTTCTGTCCATTCATCCGGGGCTTTCCCTTTTCTGCCGGGAAGGAAAGTTTCTTCCATCCGAAGCGTTTCACATACTCATTGCAACATTTTTTACTGTTATAATCCTTTTCTCCGATTTCTCTTTTAATCTTATTGAGCAAATTGGATGTTTCCTTGTAGCTCATTCCGGTTGTCAGGCATACGGCTCTTTTTACGCAGTCGCTTACAATCTTTCCTTCCGGGTGTGGGTTTGTAAATACATATGTCTCTACCACTTTTTCATTTTCCTCTTTATCTTCTAACTCTACCTTTTGAACCAGGGACAACCAATAAAATACTCTGCCATCCTCAGTTACCAAAAACTCTTTGTGAAGATTACTATTTTCTTCTTTAAGATCATAGGCTTTACACTTTACTGTGTGACCGTCAATGTACTCGTATGTCTCATCTTCAAGCTCTGCATTTACTTTAAGGTAAATGATGAACTCACTTACCGTAAGTCTATCCATAATTTCTTCTGTGGCTCTCATGAATCTTACTCTGTATCTATTGTCATCATCATTTTTATATCTCATAACCCTTGCCTCCGTTTTTTTGGTGTTGTTTTGTTTTCGCGGCGTAATCGTAACAGGCTTGCGCGCGCATCTGTCAAGCATTATTTTTACAGTTTTCGTCATTGTTTTTTTTGACATTTTTTGTTACCATATAATAAGAAGAAACTTTTACGGAGGCAAATCATGTATACTGGCAAAGAACACCTTACATTCAAAGGCATCCCAATCAAAAGTACAATCCTCGATTACTGGTCTTGGGCTTACTCTGACCTGATTCGAAATGTGAACAGAGGAGCTTTTGCAGAATTTATAGTCCGGGAAGCCATGAATTCTCAATCTGAAAATACCCCCCCCGAACAGATTTTCGTATTTCAATGAATGCTTATGATCTGCTCAGTCCTGATGGCATCCGGGTGGAAGTAAAATCATCCGCTTACATACAAGCACTGGAAGACGATCATCTTGCAAGAATCTCATTCCGCATAGCTCCTGCAAAAGATTTAGACGAAAACGGCAGCTACTCTGATAAATCCGTTTACGCAAGGCACTCTGATGTCTATGTCTTCTGTGTCTGGACTGCCAAGAGCTGCGAACAGGATATTTTAGACCTTTCTCTTTGGGATTTCTATGTTATCTCAACAAAACTGTTGGATCAGAAAGTCCCGAACCAGAAAACTATAACTTTTCAATCACTCTTATCTCTAAATCCGGTCAAGACAGATTTCTGGAATTTGTATTCCGTGATTAAAGATTGCTATAATGCCCCTGTGAGCTTCTAATTTATACTTTAAATTCATTTTATGTACGCATATGTAGATTTTATAGGGTTGCAGTGTAAAATCCAGATATGAGCCAAATAGAACGCTCTTTTAAAATATTCCTTTTGTGGCTTAATCTGACAGATCAGGATTTTCAACTTTAGAAAGAAAAGAACCAAAAGAAAGATATTTAAAACATAAAAGATAAAAGATAAAGAACCTAGAGATAGATATAGAGCAAGAGATAATATGTCCGTAAAATCTCACGAGAAATCGTGTGAGATTTCTCACAGCATTTCTCACGCTTTCTGTCCTTATGGACGCAAATTCCTCTATTTTTCTGATTACATTTGTAAAATCGCATATTGAATTACAGACTTGCATATGCTATAATGCCAGTAGGCAAAGAGAAGTGAATAGCCATATGGCTCAACTACAACAAAAACCCCAGTGTTGCAGCACTGGGGTTTTTTATTCCCTATTTTAATGGCAGGGCTTATGTCCATAGGCTGATTACCGACTATTTGTCACCATCCAACCATTTGATGATGTAATGGCAAATCACACCACCCATAACGGAGACAATAAGAGAAGTGAATAATTCCACATGGCTCACCTCCTTCCTGTCACCAGTTTCGGAGGCGGTAACGAAGGTATTATACCACTCACTTTATGGAATTACCAGACATAATCTGACAGCAAATGGTATCGTTTTGTATCATTCTTCATCTTTTCTGAAATCATATCCTCTTTTAAGCTCGTATTTTCTCTTTTAAGACATTTTTTCATTGTGTGATGAAGTGTATGCAACTGTCCGCTTACATCCACTGGGACGCTTTTCGTCAAAAATAGCTCCGCAATTTTGTTCATATTTTTTCTTGACAGATACATCATTTTCTGAACCACGCAAAAAAATCCCGGGCATTACACCCGGGAACTGTTCATCACTCACTATTCATTTTAGACCAGCTTTTTGAAATACCCTGCCGGAACAAATTCAAAAACAAACCCTTCTGTCGGATGTGGGATCCGGATGAAATACCACTTCTTGCCCTTTACGGTTTCAGTGTATTTCATCACATCTACAACTGCATTCTTTTTAATCACTGGGAACATTTTCGCCTGAGTCTTGCCAGCTGCACTGTAACATTTGCAGTCCTTTATAATTCTCGCTACATAGGCTACTGTATTCTGCTTCTTTTCAATATCAGATGTTACCGTTGCAGAACCAGAAGTGCTTTCTTTGTATCTGAGTACGCAATTCCAAGGATAATTCCGATAGCTACGGATCAGAAACTCCTTGCCCGTCTGATCTCCAGGTTTGCCTCCATGAGCGGTACCTTTCTCGTTGATGCTGGCTTCTACCTCTTTGCCATTGCCGCAGTACATGGCAGTGTGATGAACAGTATTCAGAAGTACATCTCCTCTGATAAGCCCAGCTCCGGTTGCTACGTTAACTTTGCTCGTTACGTCTACAAATCCATTTTTCAGGAATACGTTCTTCATATCTCCTGTGTATGTAGCGCCACCAGACTTAACTGGAACTCCGGCGTTCTGCCATGCCTGAATTACAGCGGAGGAACAGTCGTAATCTCCTTTTTCTCCCCAGCGGTAGTCCTGATCGTAGCCGTGAGAATCATCTTTCGCCCATGTCTCCATCTGCCTTATTGCTTTTTCTGTTTTTGTCATTGCTGCATCTTCCTTTCTTTCCGCAGTCACAGCATAATTCCTAATCATGCTGATTACCGCTTTCTGTCTGTCTGTGTAATCTCCTACCTGGTTCGGCGTCGAGTCTGCCGGATCCTTACATAACGTTGTATAAATCTTGTCTGCAGTGTACGGTTCCGGAGTTTTAGACAAGATTCTTCTCAAGGCACTGTCTCCGCCCTGGTGAAGGACATTGATACATTCCATCATTGCGGTATCCGACATGGTTCCATATGTTTTTTCGATACTTTTTGCGTATGCCGCAATCTGGTCTTCCATATACTGATCCTGGCATTTCTTGCCAAGTTCCATACTAATGATGCTGATAATCAATCTGCCTTTTGCAGAATCCTTACTTACCGCATATGTAGCCCAGCTCTTTTTGAGAAGATCAGCTTCTAGATTCTCTGTGTCCATGTCCTTGAACAACTTCGGATTGCCTCTCTGGATTCTGTACAACAATTCTTTCGCTTCGTCTGCGTACCACTGCCCGGCTCCAATGGTGATTGCTTTCTCATTACTACAATTTGCCCCAACTTCGGCAAAGGCTGCGTAATCCTGTTCTCCGTAAATCTGATTCCCAGATTCCACAGCATACAGAATTTTTCTAAGAACAGTTATATTCTGTTTATCCATACCAGTTCCTCCGTCATTTTGTCTGGTTCTTTATCTGCATAATCGACTGGATTACTTTGTCATATCCCAGCATTGCACACAGCCATGACAGAAGAACCAGCGCGATCAGAACCACCATCATCTTTTCTGTGAACTGAGTCTCCATCAAAATCATATATCCGACATCTACCAACACAGAAAGAACGACAGCCACAGCTCCGGCAAGCATATTTGGCTTATACGTCCTGTTTGCTTCGTCCAATGTCATCTTGATTCCTTCTGTAACCAGTCCGGTAAAAATTGATACAACAAGTAACAGTGCTAAAAAAGTTTCAGTGCTCATCATCTTCATTTTCCTCCATATCTTCTTCGGTGTTATCTACACTATCATCTTCCATGTTCCCGACATTCATGTCGGGAACATCCTGTGCTTCTCTTTCGTCCTGTTTCTGCCATTTTCTATCCAGTTTCTTGTCTTTTGTGGTCCGAATCCAGCCACAGATGCCACATTCTCCAATTGTGGCCGCTACCACAGCACAGGCATATGACTCCGGCATACTTCCACAATCCTTATATAGCAGAATCATCTGCCAATTAAACCAAATAAAAAAAGCACCGACAAACATCAGCACCAAATTCAATGTCCCAAACTTTTTTAAAGTCGAGATTATCTTTTTTAATTTTTCTTTCAGGTATTTCATCTTTGCTCACTTCTCACAGGAAAGAATGTTCTTTCCAGCACTGCTGGTAAACATTCTTGATATGGCTTATTGTCTCTACTGTTACATCATTTTCAAACTCAGGATGCTCCTTGCAATATTTTTCGTATACTGTAATATCTATAAGGATCTGGTCGAAATGCTCCTTCGTGTGTTTGATATTTCTCAGCAGTTCTTCTCCAAACCGCAGGATTCTTACCCGTCTCTGCTCGATGTCCCGGCGTTCATCTGCCTTTCGTGCATCGCTCAGGTCTTTTTTCATGTGTTCAACCTTATCGGTTAAAGATTTTACCTGATCCATAACCTCTCCGTTGATTGCTCTGCCTAAATTTTTCGCAAGCCAACTCCACGGATTGATCTGTATCTTTGATACCTGTATCAGTGACAGGAGGAGAACAGCTACTCCTCCACTTCCGACAAAAATTTCTGTAAGGTTCATTTTCTCCTCCTCAAAGCAGTTACATATGGTCCTTAAACAGTTCTTCGTCCTCTGAATCTGCATACTTACGACATTCATATTCCAAAGCATCAAGTTCTTTGTCAATTTCAGATTGAGACTTTGTTTTCAGCTTCATGTCGTAGATTACAGACCAAAGTCTACTTATGATCTGTAACTTTGTCATTTTTCTGCGTCTGATTCAATCAGTTCCTGATACTCCTGATCTGTGAGTTTCCCACGCTCCTTTGCCTGTTCTACCATTTTCATCCAATTGTCATGATTATACATTTTCTTCATTTTCAGTAAAATTCTGTACATCTTCATCCTCCTCTGTTTCTTCTGGAATATAAACGTCTGTCATTGCTGCCAGATACTGAATTGTTACGTTCTGGTTTTCAATGGTTTTTTTCTGCTTTTCTACGGTTGCTCTGAGGTTTTCGTCCTCTGCCGCTTCCGCAGGTGTCTGAGTCATTTTTCTTACTTCCATGTTCTTCACCCTTTCTTAACTGTTTTAAATATTTCTGAGTCCTTTGTTTTACTTTATACGAATTTCCTTTATCAGCATTATTTTCCCAGGAATTGTGATGTTCATCTACTTTTTTCGGTTCAAGTTCTCCTCTCTGTAATTTATGAACCATCCTCACAAGAGTTTTTCTTTCATGCTTTACACTATCTGAGTTAAGCGTCATGATTATCTTTCCTGTTTCTGTCAGCCGATAGTCGAATCCCAAAAATGTAAATCCTTTTTCAAGCGGTGTTATGTGTGATTTCTTTTCATTTGCTTCCAGCCCGTATATCTGCAATTGCTTCATTATCTCACTGAAAACTCTCTCAGCCTGTTTTCTTGTTTTAACAAGAATCCAGAAATCATCCATGTATCTGATATTGTATTTTACATGCAACTGTTCTTTGATGTAATGATCTAATGGATCCAGAAGTGAAATACCGGCAATCTGTACCATTTGAGATCCTGGATTGTATCCGGTTTCTCCTGCGTACTGGTCTCGTAAAACTCCACACGACATTTCTGCTGTATCCTTATCCGTCAGATTCCTTATTTGCCTTTCTACATCACTGTGCCGCATGTTTAGGTAGTATCCATGTATGTCAACCTGAACTATCCATCCTTTTGTGCCGTATCTGCAGTAATAATTCCATAGATATTTTTTAACCAGTGCTCTTGCAAAGTCTGTTCCCTTTCCTGTCTGGCAGGCACAATTTGAATAAGTGAACCCCTTTGTCATTTGAGGATAAAGAGAATTATCATTAATACTCCTTTGATATACCCGGTCCTTAAATGGGATACTGAGAGCTTCCCGGCGTTTCGGATATGTTATCAATACCGTTTTAGGTTTCCCATTCTTCCATGTCCCGTCCTGATGCTGATGTTTCATCCGGAGTATATTTTCTTCTCCATTTAGCAAAAACGACTTAACTGATGGTTTCCATGTTACTCCATTCTTACATTTCAGCATTGATTCGTATAAACTATCATAGCTTGTTATATGATCTTTCATCTTTTGTGCTTCCGCAGTTTCTCAGTGCTGGCAGGCTTATGTAAGTCACGCACTGTCTCTTTCGATTATCCGCGGTATTGTTTAGGCTTATGCCAGGGATTTCGGCTCCTTGTCTATATCTTCAAGGCGATCATTGCTACGCAATAACCATAATGCTTTTAGGAAGACAATCGGGGCATACACATTCGAGTTCCATGCGTTCGTGTTGTTGACGTTGCCGCTGGTGTTCACATTCATGACGTTGTTAGCGTTGCCACGGTTAGCTGAACGAGAAAACACATTCTGAGGTGATAGCCTACGTCCCATATTTTTTTATGAGTACCGGTCTACATCAGACTCTCGCCATTTCTTGATGTAGTTCCTAACTTTGAGCGTCTGTTCTGACCAGTATTCTATCCTTTTGCCTTTCAGGTGAAAGAGAGGGTGTGCAAGTCCGATCAGCGCAAGTAAGTTGTTACAATCCAGAATCGCCTGACGCTGCAGTTTGCTTCTCCAGGCCCATAGCTCTTTCTTATTCTTTTCTGTTACCCGGATATTGTTTGCGGTCCAGGCATTTATATAAATGTCTTTCGCGGTCCGGATGATATCGT
>ENA-ORTJ01001157-ORTJ01001157.1-human-gut-metagenome-genome-assembly--contig:-NODE-1157-length-19168-cov-5.532674_pt1 | contig 19168 bp, 19 predicted proteins | sample MGYA00242069_ERZ509187 | MGnify/ENA primary metagenome ERZ509187 (study PRJEB26280, sample SAMEA2338779) | human gut metagenome | biome: human gut; feature: human-associated habitat; material: faeces... | reverse complement strand
AGTTTTCAAAGATCATCTGCACCTCAGCAGTGCTCATCTATATTACCAAATACTTCTCACTTCGTCAAATGTTTTTTTAATTTTTTTTATAAAAAATAAAAAAGGACACTTTTCCAAGCATCCCTAAATCTTATTGAGCATCCTCAATTGCACTGATTTTTGCGATTCTTCCCTTATGTCTTTCACCCTCACTAAATGGAGTGTTCAAGAAAGTATGAACAATATCTTTACAAGTTTCAATACCTGTCGTTCTTTGTCCCATGCTCAACATATTCGCATCATTGTGTTCACGAGTCAAACGAGCCATAGTTACATCTGTACATAATGCACAACGGATTCCTTTTACTTTATTTGCAGCAATCGAAATTCCAATTCCAGTACCACACATAACAATACCCTTGTCCACTTCTTTATTCGCAACTAAATCTGCACACGCTTTTGCCATATCCGGATAATCAACACTATTTGTATCATGACAACCACAATCCACAACTTCATGTCCTTCATCAATCAACATTTGTTTAATTTCTTCCTTATATGTGTATGCTCCATGATCACATGCCATACCAATTTTCATTCTTTAATCCTCCTCAACATCTATAAATATTTTACAACGTTTCCATCTTTGCGTAAAGGCAACTAACTTTTCGCATCAAAAGATTTTCTACAAGAAGGACAACGAACTTCAATTCTCCCCTTATTTCTAGGAACACGAATAATTTGCGCACATTCAGGACAAACTAAATACTTATTTTGTTTATCCTTTAAAGACTTGTTAAATGCTTGAAAACGATGAACTATTTTTGCCTGAATCCGAATAAACTTTTGATTTTCAATTGATCTTGCCACATAGTTCTTCGATAATGCACGTGCTAAATAAATAATAATACTAATATAGAACAATATATTTATGACAATATTTCTTCTAAAAAATAAACTTAATACTAATAAAATAAGTTCTACATAAAATATGAACTGATTTAATTTATCCGTACCATATCTACCTTGCATAAAACGATATAATTTTTCTCTCATTCTCATCACCGAGTTCTATAATACCATACAATATATGAACTCGCTATGTGCATTTTACCATCTTCTATACTGTTAAAATCGAATGATAACTTTTAGAGACATTCTCGAGACCTTTTATTCATCGTGTTTTAGAGAGGTATATTCTAAAAAAGCTTATTTTATCGCTATTTTCATATAACCAATCGAAAAATATAACCAAAAGAACATATTAAAAGGCTTGAATCCACCGAATGATTCAAGCCAATTTTTTTATTTATTTTTCAAATATTCTTCAAGTGCTAACTCCAATACTGCTGTCTTTGTTAGTTTTGATTTCTCAGCATATTCAATCATCTTTTCATATATTTTAGAATCAATATTTGCGTTTATATTTTTACTATCTTTCTTTGGCCTAGGCATAGCTATTCTCCCTTCTTCAAGAATCCTGTATTGAAAACATCTGGATTCATAAATTGCTTAACTCCTGCATCAAATTCAACGACTATACGTTGTTTTCTAGGATTGACTTGTTTTACATCACGAATATAGCCAATTCCGAATGCTTTGTGAATAACTTTATCGCCAACATGAACAGCCTTGTAATTGTCTTTTGGTTTTGGTTTAGAAATTTGCGATTGAGCATGTACTACAGTGCTATTTGTTCGCACAGAGGCACTTGGAGCTGAATTATTTTGTTTATGCTCGACATTTTTTGGCTTTATAAATCTGCTTGGAGCTGTGTTTTGTATTTGTGATTTATGCATAGATTCTTTCTGTTGTTTCGCCATTTCTTCATAATCCTCTTTTGAAATAGCTGTAGAGAATAACCCAACGTTTTTATCACCAATATGCTTATCAATACCTGTGTAACTCAAACTTGAATCTTCATAGCGCTTAAACTTGTATACAGCATCATTCATGACTGCATCGTTAAACACACCAATACTCACAAGTAACTCAAAGTCCTGCACGTTTAATCCTGTAACAGCCTTGAACAAACCTGGTTCTAACTGAGTAATAACGTCTTTCAAACTGAATTCACGATAATCACTTAAATACATAAAGATAGGAACTCGAGTCGCAAATTTAATCAACTTTTCTTGTACTTCTTTTCGTTTGGATTTATATTCTTTCTCTTCTTCACTTAACTGCTTCTTTTCTTTAGGCGTCAATGATTCACCTTTTTCTTTTGCTTTTTTAACTGCGTTTGATTTATTTATAATCGTTTGTATATCTGAATTCAAACTACGGAATCCTTCAATCTTCATTAAAGCATCCATCGCTTCTTGATTCTTCAGAAGCTTTTCAAGCGTATCATTATCCACGTTTACAAGAAGTGCACTCTGCCATTTTCTTGCTAATAGTGTAGCTGATGTTCCTGCCGTTGTCATATCTAGAATTTCTGTTGCATTGACCTCCTTCATAGTACTTCCATCATAAGCAAGAACAGGAAGAAAATTGATAAACTCGGACACTTTCTTTTCTGGGTTTGATTCATTTACATTCAAGCGACAGCTATAATCCGAAATCTGTCTCAACGCTCTATCTAAAGCGAAGTCAAATACATAGCATTCCTGCTTTAAAATAATATTGTTTCCATTATCATCTTTGACTGTCCACGGACTTTGAACACGGAAAGCTGCCTGAAAATACGTTTCTGGACTTGATAGATTTCGAAGCATAAATATACCCGTCCACGGCTTTACAGTGACGCCTGTTGTTAACTTACCGCATGATAGAGTAATTGTTTTTGACTCCATTGGGTCGGTCATTGATTCACGTACTGGACCTACCGCCTGTAATCCTACGCCAGCCTGTGTTCCTGCACACACATTGATTTTATAATCATGAAAGAAAGTGTTTTGCTTTTCCATGAGAAGATTACGCATAGCAAAACATGAAGCAACGTTTGGCAAGAACCACAATGTATGAGTCAAAATACTAAGCATACGTACGTCTGAAAAAGGCATAACAGGTTTCTGCCCTTGTCCAAGTTTAAGGTCGTCAACAATATTGTATGAGCCTCTCATCAAGTCCAGCCATTTTTGTACATATATTTTTAATTCAAACTGTGAATCTTCGACTTTTCCAGTTTCTGAAGAAGCCTTAAAAAACAAATTTAAATCAAATTCATTGTATTGTTCATTCAATGCAATTCGCTGAATTTCTTTTGGCATTTGATAAGTCATAAGAACCATTTTAGGAAGAGCTGCATATGGGTTTGATTCTGGAGTACCAGCCCAGTTTTCTTTTGCCTTTTGCTCATCTGAATATGTCCAGTTGAAAATCTGGTCTTCTACAAACTCACCAGAATTTAAAGCTCTAAATGGAGTGCCTGACAAGAACAAGTAATAATTTGTTGTAATCGGCAAAAAAGTTTCATTATAAGCATTACCGGCCTCTTCCTTTGCATATTTTTCGATATCAAATTCTTTTTCTTCATCATCCATTGCAAACAAGTTACGAGCGTTTTCACGCCATGCTCCAAAATGATATTCATCAAAAATTACCATATCCCAGTGTGTAGCATGTACCCATTCGTTTTTTGCTTTGATTCCGCCTCTTTCATTTGTTCCTAGAAAATCCTGAAATGAACCGAAGCAGACAACGGGTCGAGTAGGGTCTAACTGTTCAGGAGAAATTAGACTGTCTTTGTGATAGAACTGCCATCCATCAAAATCGACATGACTGTTTAAATCTTCTTCCCATGAAGCTTCGACAGCTGGTTTGAAAGTTAGAACAAGAATCTTTTTCATGTCCATTGTTTTTGCTAATTCATATGCTGTGAATGTTTTTCCAAAACGCATCTTTGCATTCCAAAGAAATTTTGGTGGAGTTGGACTTTGTTTTGACTCTTTCAAGAAATAGTCCATAGTCATATTCACCGCTTTTTCCTGTTCGGGACGCATTTTGAATGTTTGAGTACGATTCTGTTGACGTATTGTGTGTGTTTTAACATCCACAATAGCTGCTTTGACATCATCTACTGTACATTCGTACCATTCTCCATTTACACAACGGATATGTTTTGCTTTTAAGACTGCATGAACAACATGGTCCATAAAAACGGAACCGTCATCATACAAAGCTGGCTCTACATATTCAACCTTATAAGAGATAGTAGGCGTGATAGTTGGATAATGTTCTTTCATTCGCTCTTCAATTGTTCTTGCTGTATATCCAATTTTAAGATATCCTGACCATCTTGTATCAGAAAAAGCATATATGATAGGAGGATGCTCTGGGCGCAGGTGAGCATATTTATCGAATGTGTCTGGCATTAGTTATCACCACCGTCGTTTAATTCCATAGGACGAATCATTGAATCAATAAAAGCAATTTCATCTTCTGTTAATCCATATTTTTCATATAGAGCTTCATCTGTCCATTTTATAGAAAAATCTTGTTGTGGAACAAATTGATAAACACCTCTTGGAGTATTTTGTGAGCTTTTTTTAAGTAATACCATAAATCTGAAAAACTTAGTTGCAATATAATTCATTACATTTTCGCATTGTTCTTTGCTTTCAAAAGGCCCAATAACTAAGTAACTTTCATTGCATACTGTGTTTGGAGCACCATAAAATGGCTTTGTTAAAATAGAGTGAGGGAATACATCACTACCGCTTCCAGCTTTAGAAATATACACCTTATTCCAAGGAACCATAGTTTGCCCTTTTTTAATTTCCGTTTGTTCAACATAAGCTGTTGTTCCTCGTATATCTCTTTCATTTCCACTAATGTAAATTATTGCGTCGTCATCATTATGCTTAGGATGACCTTTGAATGCATTTGTAAAACCGAAAGGCATTCTTGAGCTAACTAAATCCATCATACTTTTTTCTTGTGCATTCTGAACTTTTCGCAAAATATCGATACCTTGATTATATCTAATAAAAGTGTCGGCTCCATCTTCAAGTAACGGTCTACGTATCGGACCATTTATATTTTCTCCTTTATGATTGTATACCGTGCATAAATCTTCTTGATGGTCTCTATCCCATAAAAAATATGATACGCCGCCCTTGATTGACACCCCTTCAAAGCAATCTCCAGCCTCACTAAAATCATGAATGATAGTTAGTCTTTTGTCGTGGAGCATTTCATCTCTGAAATCGTCTAATCCTTTTCCTCCAGAAAACCATCTAGATGGAGTAATCATTGTTAAATAACGAGGATTTAATTTTTTTGCTTGTTGAATAAATAAATGATAAATAGGCTTTGCACTTGCCCCGTTACCACCGCCATCATTAAGTTGATAAGGTGGATTACCTATAATTACATCAAATTTCATGTTAAATACCTCCTCAGGTTTTAATGTATGGATTAATTCATAAGCGTGAGTTTCTAAATCTAAATCTCTATCATACTGGTCTTTAGATGCACCACAATAGATGCATTTTTTATCTTGCCATGTATGAGTGATTCTTTTAAATCGAATATTTCCTTCAATATCACCAAATTTGCTTATTGAATATTTGCTATTTGGATACTTGGAACAATATAAACTTCTCCGACTTAATAAAGATGTTAATTCTGTAATAGCAATTCCATATAGCTGTTTGTGCATGATATGGTCAATACGTTCCTGTAAATCTGGAATTTTATCTTCCAGGCCATTAATCAATCGTTTTGCAATTTCTCTTAAAAATACACCAGATTTGCAGCAAGGGTCTAAAAATGTTGTATTTGGGTCTTCAAACAACTCTTGAGGCAGCATATCAATCATTTGATTTGCTACTTCAGGCGGAGTAAATACTTCGTCATTGGATAGATTCGCTAAGCAAAGCAGTACGTCTGGATTGTACGTAGCTTCAAATAAGCTTTTTTCTGTTTCATCATTCATAATCTTTCAATCTCCTGTAATCAACTAATGGATAATCATCTTTGACAGGGCCAGGGATATATCCTTGCGTTTCTTCATCATAAATCCAATCTTTTGGATGTGAATCGTAGTTGATGTTGTCTTCATCATCAAAATCGAATAAAGACATCTCATCAAAGGATTCACCTTTGACTTTTTCTTGTCCTTCAATCAGCTCATCCAGTCTGTAATCTCTTCTTTGAAACTTGGAACCAATTACTAAATCCCACTGAGCGAAGATAATTGGAGTACCATCGTTTCGTAACATCGTTAAGGCATCGCCACATAAAATGTTATGTTTCAATATATGTTTAGCTGTTTGAATCAAGTCTTCGTCAGGCAATTGCTTTGTAGCTTTTTTATATGCTTTTTCCCATATCTCTAAAAGCCTTTCACGACATTCTAGAACATTATCCTCTAGAATATCTACTCCGTAGGAACTGCTTAAAGCCAGTATTGAATATAACTCCCAGTCGAACGCATTCTTTTTGTAAAGCTTGGTGACAACTTCCAGCTTACGTTTCAAAATCTCGGCTAAAAAGTTACCATTCCCACAAGCAGGCTCTAAAAAGCGGCTTTCTATCCTTTCTGTTTCTTGCTTCACTAAATCCAGCATTGCGTTCACTTCTCTTTCAGAAGTAAAGACTTCTCCGTGGTCAGCGACACGCTCTTTTGATTTTACTTGCTTATTAGACATACTTGAAAACTAAACCTCCTAATTCTATATGCTCGTGACACATCCATCTATATGAATATGCCTTGATATAATGGTCTTCAATCCCATTTACTAAATCTTCATAATATACGTCTTTTCGAATCATTCTGCCATCATCACATAAAGCCCATTCTGCCATCATCAATGGCTGCTTCTTTTCATTTTTCATAGAAAGAGAGTCTGCGCATTGAATATTCTTTAAAAGAATGAACTTGAGCGCAGTTTGAAGCTGCTTTGAAGGAGCTGACTGGAACTTAGAAATATAATCGTCGGTAAACCAATCTAATAGACGCTTTCTCGATTCCAATACATTATCCTTTTGAATATCCAGCCCGTATATTGTAGAAAATGCCAGTAAGGAGCAGAGTTCGTAATCATGCTGTGAATGATAGATGTTTTGTACTGTATCCATCTTTCTCTTTAAGATTTCAACTAAAAAATTACCGGTTCCACATGCAGGTTCCAAAACGGTTGATTTTAGCTGTTTTAGTTCCTCTTGGACTAAATCTAGCATAGCGTTTACTTCGCGCTCAGAAGTGAATACTTCACCATGTTTAGAGACTCTTTTTTTTGATTTTATTTGCTTTCCCACTTTTGCACCTCCTATTAATTATTTTGTATTTTTCTAATATATCTAGAAACTTATCTTCATATACTTTTGCATCGTTTAAGTCGTTATGTATATGAGATTTGTATCTACTTAAATCTCCTATACAATATCTATCAGAGTGGCACATCATCAATTTATTGATACAAGAAACTTCTTGTGGTAATAATTTTACAAACAATTTGTCCGCTTTGATAACTTCATTTTTATTGTTAACAATACATACTAATATATTTTTAGTTAGAGGATAAATATCAACGTAATTCAAAACATCAATTTCTTTACTACGTGTATTTTTGATTGTGTTCGTTACCATTTTTAATGAAAAACAATCTGATAATATAAATGAAGAGTTTTGCGTTGTAAAAACAATAACATCAAAGTAGCCATGCATAATGTCTGCTATTTTTCGCTTTTCTTGAGAATATTCATCACTAGCAAATGAATATTTAAAAAACTGTTCTCTATCATTCACATTATTGTATTTTTCCTCTATAGCTTTCACACCATAAGGACCTCTAATCGACATTTGTAAAGCGAGGATTCTTAAAAATCTTTTATCATCTATACTTAGAGCATTTCTATTATTGATTTTATTTATAACATTCTCTAATTTCTTTTTCATAATATCTTCATAATCTTTGGCTAATATTTCAGTTTCAATATGATTGGTGTTTTCGTTACAGTTCTCATATAAATTTTCAACTTGAAATAAGTTCTTAAAATTCTCATTTTTACTTTGTGATATTGGAGCGTAGCGATTTAATTTGTCCAATACATCGAATTTTTTAGTGTTTTTTATATAAAAATTCTTCATATAAAATCTTGGAATATAATGTTGTTTAATTGTTCTTTGCATTTATCTCACCAACTATCACAATTATATCATATAATGTTGAATTATGTTGATTATTCAATGCAATTTGCATCGATTTATTATATAATGAATATATAGAAAGAGAGACTTTATGCCACGTAAAAAACAAGCTATTTCTTTTGATGACATAGTAAATGCTTTGCCATCATTATCTGCAAGGCAGATTCAGATGTTGATTGCGCAGATGCAACATGCCAGTCTTACGGATATTCAAAAAAAGAACTTAATCAAGGCCATATCTCATGATTTAGATTATCATGCTCAAAAAATAGGTTTGGGTAAAGTATGCCCAAAATGTGGCTCGGTAATGTTAAGAAAAAATGGAACAACACCAAAAGGAGCTCAAAAAATACAATGTACAGATTGTGGGCATACATTTAATTATCTCAGCAACACTTTGATGGAAAAGACAAGATACAGCTGGGATACCTGGGTTGAATTCATTTATATGATGATGCTGAACTCATCAATTCTCGAGATAGTAAATGTTTTAAAGTTTGATTTTCAGTTAGACGGAATAACAGAACATACTGTACTGGATTGGATTGGAAAAATATTGGAGTCTTGTAAAAATATTGAACAGCCCGCTTTGACTGGAATTGTCGAAGTAGATGAAACATCATTTCATGAGGGACAAAAAGGTTCAATTGAATTAATTGACCCACTGGATACATCTAAAACAAGAAAAGCTAGGAAAACGGCTCGACCAAGCCAATATGGAGCATTAGGGCCTGAGTTTGGTACAGTAATATGTGCTGTTGACCATACAGGACATACGGTTTCTAAATACGTTGGAGTAGGGCGTGCCTCTACAGATGCTTTCGAACTTGATGTAGCTTCTCATTTTCAGAATGTGACTCACTTGTGTTCCGACAAAAACAATATTTATTCAAAATACTGTAACAAAAGAAACATAATACATTATATTCGTCCATCTCATTATCTGACGGCCCTAGAGGCAGGTAAAAAAAAAGGTCGAACGTATGACGAAATGTACAACAATCAGGAACTCGATTATATTGATGGAATGGATTTGTCGTTCTCAGAATTTAAACACTTAAAAAAACGATACGAACTGAGCCTTGCACGTGTCAATCAAGTTCATTCTAGATTGAAACAAAGACTTGTAAAAGAGAAACACGGTATATCTCTAAAGAATATTGATGGGTATGTATGTTGGGAAACACTGCTGATAAACTTCTCAGTCGATAACAACTCTTCTGCACCATCTCGTAAAGATGCTGAAAAAATACTGGAGATGCTGTTACTTCTTCAAAAGAATGTTTTGATAAAAGATATAAGAAACCACAAATGCGATTTCAGTTCTATGAATCCTGTATATCAAAAACGTTTAATGGAAAAGACAGATGAATATCGTAAATCCAAAATGTCTTACAAAGAATACATATCAAGCGAAGATATAGGAGATGATTTCAATATACGTGATTTTTTGGATACATTACCTATCTACGGTTTGAAGTTTTTGTGTGATTACTGCAAAATAAAAGGATGCTCGAAACTAAAAAAGAATTTCACATACAAATTTAAACGAGCTTTAGAGATTCATCCATTGATACATGACGCAATTGATGAATTTATTCAGCGATATGGAACAAAAAAAGAAGAATAAGAAAAAGGAGTCTATTCTATTGAATTTGGAATAAACTCCTTTTCATTTTCTATAAAATCAAGCTTTAAATCATCAAGTAGGTCTACAAACACTCTGTTTTTGTCTTCATTATAATACTTCAAATACATACCTACGAAACCTGCAATTTCTTCAGTCTGTGCTTCAGCTAGTTCTTTGAACCAGTCTATAAGGCCGTCGTTTTCACGGATGTTTGTATAAAACTTCCACATATCTTCAGTTGTAGTTTCAATAGATTGGTATTGTTTGTCACTGAGATATTTTTGACTTGAGACTTGCCTTATTATTTCAATTAATGATTCATAGTCTTTGAGCCATTCTTTTGCGACAATATTTCGTTGACAATATTTAAATAGGATATCATTTCCCATAAAGAATACCCCTTTCGTTATTTCTTATCTTTATTTTAGCATATGTTTCAGAAATATAAAAAGCGAGACCTTACAAGTCTCACTTATTCATGATGGTTTATTTATAATCTGTATGTTCAGCTACTTTATAATTTACTTGAGAGAGGTCAATTACAAAAGCAGGACGCGCACCATACGTGCTACCTGACATATATGTGTAAACGATGCTTGGGTTACTGTAGCCACTATATAGAATGGTTATACGGCCGACGTCGTCATCACTTTTCTCTCTTATCCAAATTGGTTCATAACCCCATTTGTTATCTTCTAAAAACCTATGCGATTTGTCTCTATCCTTTAAATCGACTATTTTTTCAACTTCTCTTACACTTGGTAAAAATACGTGACGACTAATAGTATTTGAGTTATCAGATTGTGAAATCTGTTTGATGTTTGCTGGCTGAATAGCTGCCTTCATTGTAGAAGATAAACTGTTATACCACTCGTTTTCTAAATAATTATCAATATCACTGCCTTTATATGTATTCCAATTTTGTCCGTCTGAACGGGATGACAGGGATTCATTCGAGAACACTCTACACCCTCCGCTACTATTTCTAGTGTTAACAGTCATAACCAAAGCCCTATTATTCTTTTGTGTCTCTAGTATGATGTATTTAGTTCCCTCAATCTCAAGAATATCACCAGCCTCTTCTTTTGTAATATTCTCCCCAGTCTCAACAATATGGTCAACACTACCTAATATTGCATTTTGTATGCTCTTAGCATATCCAGTCTTGCCAAATGCCAACATTCCGAGTACGACCGCCACCACAACCATGATGATTCCGTACTCTTGCAAGAATCCTTTCATTAAATTTCAATCCTCCAGGAGTAATTATTACTCTCTAATAGTTGAAACGCCCACCTGTTTCAAATGCATTATATATCCATCATATCAAATGAAAAACTAAGCAATACCACAAAAAAAGGATGAGACTTTTTTCGAGCCTCGTCCTTTTTTTATAATTTTGATAATTTGTTCAGACTAACTTCATTACTATGTTTTTTGTGATTTTCTAACCAAGTAACAGAGGTTTTTTGATTATGTACCGAAATCATTCGATTTTAACAGTATAGAATTTACCATCATTTGTATACTTGTTTTTATTATTTACAAATTTTTTCATATTTTTATGAAACATTTTCAACTTTTGTGCTATAATCATCACGTATTAAATAAGGGAGGACTTAAAATGAAAGACCTAGAGCAATTATACGAAACAGTAAAAAAACGAAATCCCAATGACAAAGAATTTCTTCAAGCCGTTGAAGAAGTATTCGAATCATTGAATATTATCGCAGATGTACATCCAGAAGAATTAGATGATGATGTATTAGAAAGACTTGTAGAACCTGAAAGACAAATCATTTTCCGTGTTCCTTGGGTTGATGACAATGGCAAAACTCAAGTAAACCGTGGTTACCGTGTTGAATTCAACTCTGCCATCGGACCATATAAAGGAGGTTTACGATTCCACCCATCTGTAAACATTAGTATTATCAAATTCTTAGGATTTGAACAAGTATTAAAAAATTCATTGACTACACTTCCTATGGGAGGTGGAAAAGGTGGATCTGATTTCGATCCAAAAGGAAAAAGCGATCGCGAAGTTATGCGTTTCTGCCAAAGCTTCATGAGCGAATTATACCGTCACATCGGACCGAACACAGATGTTCCTGCTGGAGACATTGGTGTTGGAGGCCGTGAAGTCGGATATTTATTTGGACAATATAAACGTTTGAAAAATGAATACAGCGGCGTATTGACAGGTAAAGGATTAACATTCGGTGGATCCTTGATTCGTACCGAAGCTACTGGATATGGTCTATGTTACTTTACACAAGCTTTATTAAAAGATAACGGAACTAGCTTTGAAGGAAAAACAGTTACGATTTCCGGAAGTGGTAACGTAGCTATCTATGCTTGTGAAAAAGCAACACAACTTGGAGCAAAAGTTGTAACTATGTCCGATTCAAACGGATTCGTTTACGATCCAGAAGGAATTGATTTAGATTTAGTTAAAGGCATCAAAGAAGTTCGTCGTGGACGTATTAAAGAATATGTTGAAAAAAGACCAAATGCAACATACACACCAAATGCTCGTCCATGGACTGTTGCATGCGATATCGCACTTCCATGCGCCACTCAGAACGAACTTGATTTAGAAGATGCAAAAGCATTAGTAGCTAATAAAGTTTTCGCTGTATGTGAAGGTGCTAACATGCCAACAACACCAGAAGCAATCCACTATCTAATGAAAAATGGTGTATTCTATGCTCCAGGTAAAGCAAGCAATGCCGGAGGTGTTGCATGTTCAGGTCTTGAAATGTCACAAAATGCTCAACACTTATCTTGGACAGCAGAAGAAGTTGATCAAAAGCTTGAAAATATCATGGTTAATATTTTTGAAACTTGTCGTGATACTGCTAAAGAATATGGTCATGAAAAAGAATATGTAGTTGGAGCTAACATTGCTGGATTCTTAAAAGTTGCAAAAGCAATGAAAGCACAAGGTACTGTTTAACACCATAAAAGCCGATTTCGGCTTTTATTTTTTGTGATTTTGCATTATTATCTTAAAAGTAAAAAGGTTGTGATTATTCTATGAAACGAGCAAAACAAACATCTGAATCTATCGAACTCGGTATTCTTTTAGCATTATCCGGTGGATTTATGGATGCCTATTCCTATTTAGCAAGAGGACAAGTCTTCGCAAATGCCCAAACTGGAAATATGCTCCTCTTTGGTGTCAATTTAGCAAGTGGACAATTCCAACATGCTCTACATTATTTATGTCCCGTACTTGCTTTTGGTCTAGGTATTTTCTTAGCGGAATTTGTACATTTTCAAAAAATTCAAAAAGTACACTGGCGACAAGTTACTCTCTTGATTGAAATCATTATATTATTTGGCGTTGGATATATTTCATTCGAACAAAACCTTGTCGCAAATTCTTTAACTTCTTTTGCGTGTGGCTTACAAGTACAAGCCTTTCGTAAAATACATGGTAAAGGTTACGCAACGACGATGTGTATTGGAAATTTAAGAACAGGGACACACGAAATGTGTAATTATTTATGCACAAAAAAAGTCCAACATCTACAAAGTGGACTTCTCTACTACTTAATTATTTTAACATTTATAATCGGTGCCATTCTAGGAAACTTTTGTATTCGGATTTTTTCAGCAAAAGCTATCTGGATAAGCGTTTCACTATTAATACTCGCCTTTATTTTAATGTTTGTTGACCGTGAAAAAGATGAGGCTTTTCAATAAGTTTTAATTCTGTATCACAATCCATTCTCGTCACCGAACAATTTGGCACTAAAGCTGCTGTATTCGGTTTTTCATTCACAAAACCTGGACACAATGCGTTCACAATATGTTTGATGGCAGAACCATGACAAACTACTAAAACATTCGCATTCGGATATTCGGATGCGATTTTTTTTAATTCCTTCGTTACTCTTTCTATAACATCACTATGGTTTTCACCACCACAAAAACGATAACCATCTGGAAAACGTACTCCATCTTTAAATATATCCACTGATTTTTCAGCCTCAAAATCACCAAAACTCTGCTCCTTTAAATTTTTAGAAGGAATAATCTTTACATTTCTACCCTCTAAAATAGAGTTTGCCGTATCTATAGCTCTTTCACTCGTTGAACAAAAACATACATCAAATGGAACATTCTTCAATTCTTTACCCAATTGTTTTGCCTGAGAAACGCCCAAATCCGTCAACGGTGAATCACACCATCCTTGAATACGACCTTTACGATTAAATACCGTTTCTCCATGTCTAATAATATAAAAATGTGTCATATATATACCTTCCTTTTGCCTCATTATAATCCATTTCAGTTAGATATCAATAACTATTTTACATTGTAAAGAAATTTTGATTTTGGTAATATAATCACATCCATAAGGGAGTAGTTATCTTACTTATGTAAGTATTTAAGTCAACACACTGATCAATCGATCTGGCTTATCGTAATAAACAAGACTTATGCGAAAAAAGACATCTTTTTTTCGTATAAGTCTTTTTATTTTAGGAGGAAATATGGATTTTATTACTATTTTATTTATTGGCATTGGTTTAGCTATGGATGCAAGCGCTGTATCTTTGGCAAAAGGTATGGGTCTTGATAAAGATCAAGTAAAAAAATACGCCTTTATCCTAGCCCTAGCGTTTGGCCTTTTTCAAGCACTTATGCCAGCTATTGGATATTTTGCCGGAAGTCATTTTGCCGAATACATTCAATCCATCGATCACTGGATTGCCTTTATTTTGTTGAGCTTGATAGGTATCAACATGATTTGCGAAGGAAAAGAAGAAAAAGAAAATGAAGTAAAAATTCACTCCATCCCATTTAAAGACATTCTTCTTTTAGCTATCGCCACAAGTATTGACGCTTTAGCCGTTGGTGTAAGTTTTGCCTTTTTAAAAGTCAATCTATTTTTAGCTATAACTACCATTGGTATCACTACATTTATTCTTTCATTTGTTTGTGTATTATTTGGAAAAAAACTTGGTAGCTTATTTGAAAAATATGCTGAATACTTAGGTGGTATCATCTTAATTCTATTAGGAATTAAAATCTTAATTGAACATTTATTTTTCTAACAAGACTTCAATTAAAGTCTTTTCATATACTCAGCTATTTTTATACCCAATTCCTTATGTCCTTTTTCAGATAAATGCACACCATCAAAACTCATATCTAAAGGGTTACAATCTAAACAAGGAACTCCCATTACCTTATATGCCTCATTCAGTTTCATACTTTCATCTCTAAATTCATCAAATTGCAAAATTGGCGGACAAAGAATCAACAGCTTTCTTTTGTCCATTGAATCAATTAACTCATGCATAAAAGAAAGGATTTGATCAACATCATAATAATGAATCAAATCATTAGACCCCAACATAACACAAAATAAATCAATCGAATCTAAATCGAATGTATCCTCTTTTACATCTCGCAACAAGCGACCATTGATCGCATCCTCAAAAAATATCCATCCAGGCACAAGATCATTTAAATAATCAATGTATGTTAAATCATACCTTTGAAAATATCCTCTTGGATCATAGCCCCAAGTATTGGAATCCCCTAAAAACAATACCTTTTTCATTATGCCACTCTGCGAATTTTCTTACGCACAACCATGAAACAAATACCATGCGCCACAAGCGTTATAACCCACGTAATTGGATAAGAAATATACAATGAGAAGGTTGTATGCACTGCCTTAAATACAGTAAATATCCATATAACACGAATCAAACAGACACCCGTTAAAGATACCAGCATTGGTAAAATAGAATAACCGATTCCTCTAAGACTTCCAACTAAAGTATCCATAATTCCACATAAACAATACATTGTACTAATAACAGCCAATCGATTGATTCCAAATTGGATGACACGCTCATCACTAGAATAAATAAATAGTAACTGTTGGCCAAAGAAATAAGCACCTTGCCCGAGTACAAGACCTACGATACTAACAATTACTAAACATTCTAATAAAATCTTATCAATTCGATTGTATTTTTTTGCTCCAAAATTTTGCGAAGTAAACGACAAAGAAGTTTGATAAACTGCATTCATAGACGTATATACAAAGCCTTCAATATTGCTTGCGGCGGGATTTCCAGCCATAACTAAAGAGCCAAAAGAGTTAATACTTGATTGAATCAATACGTTTGAAATACTAAAGATAATGCCTTGAAGCCCTGCTGGAAGTCCTACTTCTAGCATTTGTAAAGCTAATTCCTTATGGAAACGCATATCCTTTAACTCAAAATGTAAAGGTCCATCCATATGTTTTAAACATAATAGAATTAAAGCAGAACTAATTCCTTCCGAAATAATCGTAGCTAAAGCGACACCAGCAACACCCATATCGAATACAATTACGAAACAGAGATTAAATAGCACATTGATGATACCAGAAATCAACAAAAAATAGAGTGGACGCTTTGTATCTCCAATCGATCTAAGTATGGCAGCCCCGAAGTTATAAACCATAAAAAATGGCATACCTGCAAAATAAATACGCATATATAAAGATGACAAATCAATTACATCTTCTGGTGTAGCCATTAACTCTAGCAAGGGTTTCGCAAAAAAGAAACCCACAAACACCATTAATAATCCACCAAAGACGGCAATAAAAATAGCTGTATGTACAGCTTTAGATGTATTTTCTTCATCTCGAGCCCCAATAGATTTACCCAATACAACATTTGCACCAACACTAATACCAATAAACATATTCACCAATAAATTGATTAATGCACTTGTTGAACCAACTGCTGCCAACGCTTGATTTCCCGTAAATCGACCTACCACGATAATATCGGCTGCATTAAACAACAATTGCAGGCAGCCCGACAAAATTAATGGTAATGAAAAAATAATCAACTTTTTAAAAATTGGACCATTACACATATCCACTTGATAACTACGCATACAAATCCTCCCCGTTTACAATAATAGTCAAATTATATACCTTATGTAATATTATTGAAAGAAAAAAAGAATGAAATGTAACTTTTCATTCTTTATTGCACTCTCGTTTTCATACGATCCGGGTGCAGACTATACTGAATCGCAATATCTTTTGTGATTTTACCTTGTTGATACAAGTCATAGATTGCATCATCCATCATAACCATACCGTTCTGTCGATTCGAAATCATTGTATTCTCAATCTGATGAATCTTATTCTCACGAATCTGCGAACGAATCGCAGGATTGACCAGCATAATTTCAAACACAGGAATCAATTCTCCATCTTTTCCTGGGATTAATTGCTCACTAATGATAGCCTCTAAAATCATTGATAATTGCGAACGCACTTGATCTTGATGACCTTGAAACATATCAATAATACGATCAATTGTATTTACAGCTCCTACAGTATGTAACGTAGATAGAATTAAATGTCCGGTTTCAGCCGCGGAAAGAGCTGTAGAAACTGTTTCTTCATCACGCATTTCACCCAATAAAATAACTTCAGGTGCCTCACGCAATGCCGATTTTAATGCATTTAAATAACTTGCCGTATCATGATATACCTCTCGTTGGGATACAATTGACTTTTTATGCGAATGCAAGAATTCGATTGGATCCTCAATCGTAATAATATGACAACTTCTTGTCTCATTCATGCGATCTATTAAACAAGCTAACGTCGTACTTTTACCACTGCCTGCAGGACCACTCACTAAGATAATCCCTTTTCTTCGATCTGAAAGATTTAAGACAGATTCTGGAATATTTAAATCTTCTGGATTTGGCAGATCAAAATTAACCACACGCAATACAGCAGCTTCTGAGTTTCTTTGACGATACACATTCACACGGAAACGACCAACCTGGGATAAAGAAAAAGAAAAATCATCTTCTCCATTTGCCACAAAATTCTCATATGAACAATAGGGGGCAAAACCATACAACTGTTGAACAATATCCTTTGTATCATTTGGCATCATTTTCTCTTGCGTAACCTTAACTAACTGTTGTCCCACCTTAAACATACATGGACTTCCAGCCACAAAGAAAATATCTGAAGCATTCTGGTCTATAGCTTTTTTTAAAATTTCAACAACTTCCATTTTATTCCCCTTTCACAATCGTTTTAAAGATAACGACTTTGTCATCTTTTACTTTTACTTTTAAATATGTGTCACCCTTTACATGAACCAAAAAATCCGTTTGATTTTCATCTATTAATTTATGGGCTTTGATTTCAGCTTCATAGTACGCCTTTTTAAACGCATAACTACGATTGGTCTGTTCATGGATTTGGTATACCTTATTTGATGAAAACAACACTAATACACACATGCAGACAACGACAAATATGCTTAGCATTGTAACTACACCTAATCCTATTCTTGATTGTTTCATTAGTGATTCTCCTCTTGATAATATTTATAATCCAACACTTTCTTTTCCTTTACATAAATACGAATACAATATTCATTCCTATTTACATTTGAAATCTTAACATCATATATATTATCATTCATCTCTTGCGAATATTCACCCACACTAGCACTCGTTTCAATTTTATTTTGCGCTATAACCATGGCATCTTGACGATACGTGTCCGTTTGCGAAATTTGCACCATCTTCGCATAGATTTCAATCAAAATCGTAGAAGTAATCAAAAAGAAGAATAACACAAACAATAATTCTAAAAAGAATGAAAATGGCTTCTTTGTCATGATGCCACCTCACTTCTTATATTTACATAAAAAGTAACACCATTGATCTTACATGAGATAGTATTTACATCTTTTTCTACATCAAAATCATGACAAGTCATTAACGGCTGTCCCATCGTTAAATCCGGTTCCATATCCTTAACAACGCAAAGTTCCATCAAACTCGTTCCTGATTTATACAAATATGTATCGCTTTTCGCATCCGAAAGCTTGATCACCTTTCGATCATTCACAACAAGAACACACACTCCATCTTCGGCATCATAACTATGAATCTTATTCGTGACATAAGAAACAGGAGTATATGTTTCAAAATCATGTTTTGTGCGTCTTTGAAGCATCGTATAATCTTCGATTTGAATATTCAGCAACATAAAACAACACACCACAAACAAGAACAATAAAGAAAGAGAAAAGAAAACACCTGCATTTTTCATCATTCATTCCCCTTTCTATAAACATAAATATTTGGGTATACATTGTCCCCTTGCCAGTCATATGTTATAAAATAACTATTTTTATCATAAGTAAAACCATAGTTTTTCCTTAAGTATTGAACACTTTCAGGATAACGCCCCTCCACACTGTAACAAGTAATCAATGCCGTATCCAAACTGTTCTTTACGCGATCTATATCTAAATTCTCTGTACTCTTATTGATATTTGAAAAACCAAACAATATCAATATTAAAAACAAGACAAAGAACAATATGTTCTTTATTTTCATAAGTAAATTTATCTCCTTCTCTAAAATAAACAGTTGGAGATAAACTCCTC
>ENA-ORTJ01001134-ORTJ01001134.1-human-gut-metagenome-genome-assembly--contig:-NODE-1134-length-19437-cov-5.612166_pt1 | contig 19437 bp, 14 predicted proteins | sample MGYA00242069_ERZ509187 | MGnify/ENA primary metagenome ERZ509187 (study PRJEB26280, sample SAMEA2338779) | human gut metagenome | biome: human gut; feature: human-associated habitat; material: faeces... | reverse complement strand
CTTACCCCTCATGAGTGAGGGGCAGGGGAGTTGAAGTGTCGAAGACACTTTTTTATGTAAGCAGATAATGGGGCATGGGATTATTGTAAGCAAAATAAGTAATGGATTGTAAAGTAGAAAGATGCTGTTCAGTGTTGAAATGATGCTATCGGCATCTTTTTTTCGTGGAATAGAACTATAAATAGTTGTATAATAAATGCATAAAATAGAGGAGCGAGGATTACAATTATGGAAGATAGTGAATGAAGTTTGGTTGATTTTTATATGGAATTGTCAACAAAACTTTTAGTATATAAAGAGAAGTGTAAGGAATATTACAATTAAATATGTTATACTGAACCAGAGCGAAAAGGCTTTATGGGAATGATATACCAAAGAAAGAGGACTAAAAATATGAACAAACAACAACTTGCGGCAAAAATTTGGGAATCCGCAAATCGTATGAGATCAAAGATTGAAGCAAATGAGTATAAAGATTATATTCTTGGATTTATCTTTTATAAATATCTGTCTGACAAGGAAGAACGCTGGTTGTTGAGTCAGGATTATACACCAGAGGATATTCAGGAATATGTAAACGAAGAAGATGAGGAAACTGTTGCAAATGCTCAGCAGAGTTTGGGATATTTCATTGCATATAAAGATATGTTTTCTACCTGGATTCAGATGGGACCGGACTTTAGCGTTGATAATGTCAGAACAGCATTGTCTTCCTTTACACGTTTAATTTCTGTATCACATAAGCGAGTATTTGAAGGGATTTTTAATACATTGGAAACTGGACTGAGCAAGTTGGGTGATAATACAAAATCACAAACAAAAGCAGTCAGTGATCTGATTCAGTTAATCAATGATATACCGATGGACGGGAAACAGGATTATGATGTTCTTGGTTTTATTTATGAATATCTGATCAGTATGTTTGCTGCGAATGCGGGAAAAAAAGCAGGAGAGTTTTATACACCTCATGAAGTGTCTTTGCTAATGTCGGAGATTGTTGCAGATCATTTAAAAGGACATGAGGCCATTAAAATATATGACCCAACATCGGGTTCTGGTTCTTTATTGATTAATATTGGACATGCCATTGCAAAGTATATGGATGATCCGAATCATATCCGTTACTATGCACAGGAATTGAAATCCAATACTTATAACTTAACACGAATGAATCTGGTTATGAGAGGAATCCTGCCTGATAATATTGTAACAAGAAATGGTGATACTCTGGAGGACGACTGGCCGTATTTTGACGATGCAGATCCGGCAGCAACTTATGATCCACTGTATGTGGATGCTGTTGTAAGTAATCCACCGTATTCTCAGCGTTGGGAGCCGGAGGAAAAAGAAAATGATCCGCGTTATGCGCGTTATGGTGTTGCACCAAAATCGAAAGCGGACTATGCATTCCTGTTACATGATCTGTATCATTTAAAACCAGATGGAATCATGACAATTGTTCTTCCACATGGGGTGTTATTCCGCGGTGGAGAAGAAGGAGAAATTCGTAAAAATCTGATTGAACAGAATAATATTGATACGATTATTGGCTTACCAGCAAATATATTCTTTGGAACAGGCATTCCGACCATTATTATGGTGTTGCGCCAAAAACGCGAAAATACCGACGTTATGATTGTGGATGCATCAAAGGGATTTATCAAGGAAGGAAAAAATAATAAGCTTCGCGCCTGTGATATTCGAAAAATTGTGGATGCAGTTACCGGAAGAATTGATGTACCGAAATATTCCAGAAAAGTCAGCAGAGAGGAGATTCGGGCGAATGATTATAATTTGAATATTCCGCGATATGTAGATTCGTCCGAACCATCAGAAAGCTGGGATTTATATTCGTCTATGTTTGGCGGAATCCCGGAAACAGAGCTTGCTGCGTTGAATGAATATTGGATAGAATTTCCATCGTTAAAACAGGAATTAATTACAACGGATGGTGCATATGCTCAGGTCAAAGCAGATAATCTGAAAAAAGTAATTTCAGAAAATCAAGATGTATTACGATTTCAGCAAAACTATCAGGATACTTTTGCTGATTTGAAGGATATGTTATCGAATATTTTGATTGATGGGGCAGAAACCTTATCTGTTGTAAAAACAGAGGAACAGCTTGTTTCAGATCTTTTACAGAGATTTGAATATATTTCATTAGTGGATAAATATGAGGCTTATGAAATTTTTTATATGGGATATGAGGAAGTTTCCGGCGATCTGGAAATAATTCAGGCTGAGGGAATACCAGCTGTTCGACAGGTTGATCCGAATATGGTTCTGAAAAAGAAAAATGGAAGAGATACAGAAGTGCAGGAAGGATGGAAAGGGCATCTGCTTCCGTTTGAATTAGTTCAGAAATCATTATTATCGGATGAATTACAGTCATTGGAAAATAAAAAATCTATGTTGCAGGAAATTCCGTCTGAACTGGATTCAATTTTAGAGGAAATGACGGAAGAAGAAAAGGAAATGATTTCGGATGCACTGAATGATACGAATGACGCATTTGTAGTAAAAAATGTGGCAGCAGTTATAAAATCATTGAAACAGGAAAAGACAGAAGAAGCAAAATCCTTGATTTCAAAACTTCAGAGAGTAACCGATCTGAATAAAGAAGAAAAACAGTTAAAGTCAGAAATTAAATCAGGGGAAGAAGACTTACATTTAAAGACGAAAGAAGTGATTGAAAATCTGAGTGACGAAAATGTAAGAGAATTATTACAACTTAAATGGATTACGCCAATATGTGATGATCTGATGAAGCTTCCTTATAGTTGTGTGGACAAACTTCAGAAGGCAATCAATGCATTGGCTAAAAAATATGAAGACACCTATGCAAATATTGAAAATGAAATCCGGGAAGCGGAAGCTGAATTGTGTGAAATGATGTCTGAACTGACAGGAAGTGAAGCTGATATGGCTGCAATCCGTGAATTTCAGAAATTGTTGGGAGGTAAAAGTTGATGAAAAATACAAATGTTCCAGCAATTCGGTTTAAGGGATTTGATGATGATTGGGAACAGCGTAAGTTAGGGGATATATATGGTTCGATAGGAAACGCATTCGTAGGAACAGCTACTCCATACTATGCAGAACAAGGACATTTTTATCTGGAATCTAACAATGTAAAAGACGGACAGATAAACCATAACTCTGAGGTTTTTATAAATGACGAATTCTATGAAAAGCAAAAAGATAAATGGTTACATACCGGAGATATGGTTATGGTTCAGTCTGGCCATGTTGGACATGCAGCTGTAATCCCTGAAGAATTGGACAATACAGCAGCCCATGCCTTAATCATGTTCAGAAATCCAAAAGAAGAAATTGAGCCTTACTTTTTAAATTATGAATATCAGACTGATAAATCCAAGAAGAAAATAGAGAACATTACAACTGGTAATACCATAAAACATATTCTTGCGTCAGATATGCAGGAATTTATAGTTGATGTTCCAAAATACGAAGAACAGAAAGTGATTGCGTGCTATTTCCGCAACATTGACTATCTTATCACTCTTCATCAGCGAAAGTTAGAAAAAATAAAAATAATGAGAAAATCTATGTTGGAAAAAATATTTCCACAAAATGACAAAAATAGTCCAAAAATACGATTTGACGGATATACTGATGATTGGGAACAGCGTAAGTTTTCTGAATTGGTAACAATTGAGCGTGGTGGATCACCTAGGCCGATAGATAAATTTATTACGAATGATGAAAATGGATTGAATTGGGTTAAGATTGGTGATGCGCCAGAACAGGGGAATTATATTACTCAAACGGCAGAGAAAATCAGACCTGAAGGACTCTCTAAAACTAGAGAAGTTCATCCAGGAGATTTGATTTTATCAAATTCAATGAGCTTTGGAAGACCATATATAATGGCGATAGATGGCTGTATTCATGATGGTTGGCTTGCTATTCGAGATACCAAAAAGAACTTTGATTTAAAGTTTCTTTGTACCTTACTTGGAACAGATGGCATGCTTAATCAATATAAGGCTATGGCGGCAGGTAGCACCGTTAATAATCTTAACAAAGAACTGGTGGGGGGTACTTCAGTTGCATTCCCAATGATGAAAGAGCAGATAAAGATTGGAGATTATTTTACTACCATCGACCACCTCATCACTCTTCATCAGCGACAGCTAAAATATATGTGGTTAACGTGGGAAACAAAATCTTGGGAACAGCGTAAGTTCAGTGAGTTATGTGATATGGTAACGGTAGGTATTGCAAATTCTGCTACACATGCTTATTCAGATTCTGGAATTGTAATGTTTAGGAATCAAAATATCAAACCTAATTTTTTAGATGATAATGATATTATTCATATAAAGCCTGAATTTGAATCAAGGTATAAAAATAAGCGGCTAAAGAAAAATGATTTATTAGTTGCACGCACGGGTTACCCCGGAACAGCATGTGTAGTGCCTGAAAAATATGAGAATTCGCAGACTTTTACCACTTTAATAGCTCGCCCCAAAAACAGCGTTAATCCGTATTTTTTGTGTCAATATCTTAATTCAGATATTGGAGTAAAGTATTTTGAATCAACTCAAATTGGTGGTGGACAAAAGAATAGTGGTGCTGGAATATTGAATGAAATGCCGGTAATGTTGCCATCAGGCATTGAAGAAGAATCTAAAATAGCTGAGTATTTTACAAACTTTGACCACCTCATCACTCTTCATCAACGAAAGAAAAATATACATTTAAAAGACTATTTTAGGAGAAAAATTATGACTGGATTTGACAAAGAAGCAGATTTCGAACAGGCGCTTATCACTGCACTTCAGAGTAATGGATGGGAGAAGCAGGTGATTCAGCACCCGACGGAAGAACAGTTAATTCAAAATTGGGCGGATATTTTATTTGAAAATAACAGGGATATTGATCGTTTGAATGATTGCCCGTTGATTCCAGAAGAAATGGATGAGTTGATCGAACAGATTAAGCGCTTACGAACACCATTAGCTCTAAATGGTTTTATCAATGGAAAAACAGTATCAATTACCAGAAAAAATCCGAGTGATACACTACATTATGGAAAAGAAGTAAGTCTGAAAATTTATGATCGCATGGAAATTGCAGCGGGTCAGAGCCGTTATCAGATCGTACAGCAGCCGTTGTTTTCGCGTCATCAAAAGGTGTTGCAGGATCGACGAGGAGATTTGATGCTGTTGATTAATGGCATGCCATTGTTTCATATTGAATTGAAACGAAGTGGAATTCCTGTGTCAGAAGCATGTAATCAGATTGGAAAATATGCACATGAAGGCATTTTTACTGGATTATTTTCATTGATTCAGGTTTTTGTTGCTATGAATCCGGAAGAAACTTTGTATTTCGCGAATCCGGGGCCAGACGGTAAGTTTAACTCAGATTTTTTCTTCCATTGGGCAGATTTCAATAATGAGCCAATCAATGACTGGAGAAAAGTCGCATCCACTATCTTATCAATACCAATGGCGCATCAGCTTATCGGTTTTTATACTGTTGCGGATGATTCAGATGGTGTTTTGAAAGTAATGCGTAGTTACCAGTATTATGCGGCGAATAAGATTTCTGACAGAGTTTCAAAAAATGACTGGACAGCGGGAAAGCAATTAGGTGGCTATATCTGGCATACAACAGGATCTGGAAAGACAATGACATCTTTCAAATCGGCGCAGTTGATTGCAAATTCCAGAGATGCGGATAAAGTTGTGTTTTTAATGGATAGAATTGAACTTGGAACACAGTCCTTGAAAGAATATCGTGCATTTGCGGATAATGCAGATGATATTCAGGAAACGGAGGATACCGTAGCTTTAATTGGAAAATTAAAAAGTATTGACCCCAAAGACACATTGATCGTTTCTTCCATTCAGAAAATGAGTAATATCCGGGAAGATGCGGACAGCAAAATGCAGGCGAAAGACCTGTTAGATATGCAGTCAAAACGCTTGGTATTTATTATTGATGAGTGCCATCGTTCTACGTTTGGTGAGATGCTGAGCAATATTAAAAAGACGTTTCCAAATGCATTGTTCTTTGGGTTTACGGGAACACCTGTTTTTGAAGAAAATGAGAAAGCGATGAATACCACTGCAGATGTATTTGGTAATGAATTACACAGATACAGTATAGCAGATGGAATACGGGACAAAAATGTGCTGGGATTTGATCCATCTATGGTAATGGTATATCGGGATAAAGAGCTGCGTCAGGTGGTTGCGTTGCAGCAGGCAAAGGCAAATTCTGTGGAAGAGGCAGTCGCAGATCCGGCAAAGAGTAAAAAGTATTATCAGTTTATGTCCGAACAGGAGATCCCGATGGCTGGCGAAAAGAAAGAGGATGGAACTTATCTGAAAGGAATCGAGGATTATTGTCCGAAAGAACAGTATGAGACAGATGCATATCAGGATGCTGTTGTGGAGGATATTGCTGAAAACTGGCTTACAATGAGCAGAGGCAATAGGTTTCACGCAGTTTTTGCGACCAGCAGCATTCCGGAAGCGATTCAATACTATCAGAAGTTTCGAAAAAGAATGCCTGATTTGCGTGTGACAGGACTTTTTGATCCAACGATTGATAATCAGGGTGGGCAGAAGTCGTTGGAAAAAGAGGACGGATTAAGAGATATGCTGATTGAATATAACGACAGATACGATCAGCATTTTGATATTGGTGGTTATGCAAAGTTCAAAAAAGATGTTGCGGCACGACTTTCTCATAAGAAACCATATGAACGTATCAAGCCGGATCAACAGCTTGATCTTTTGATTGTAGTAAATCAGATGCTGACGGGATTTGATTCAAAGTGGATCAATACATTATATTTGGACAAAGTGTTAGTTTATCAGAATTTGATTCAGGCTTTTTCCAGAACAAACCGGCTTTTTAATATCAACGAAAAACCGTTTGGATCTATTCGATATTATCGAATGCCGCATACGATGAAACGAAATATTGAAGAGGCAGTAAAATTATATTCTGGTGACAGACCAAGAGGATTGTTTGCAGATCATTTACCGGATAATATCGAACATATGAATCAGACATTTAGGGAAATGCTAGATTTGTTTCAAAGTGCTGGTATTCCGGAATTGGATCGTGTACCGGAAGAAATATCGGTAAAAGCAAAATTTGCAAAATTGTTCCGTGAATTTTCGACTTATTTACAGGCTGCACAGATTCAGGGATTTGTATGGGAAAAGAAAACCTATGAACGGACGGTAGATGATATTGAAAACAAAGAAACAATAGAGGTTTTGGTAACTGAAGACCAGTATCATATATTACAATTGCGTTATAAGGAGTTACGTGGTCCTGGTTCTGGAAATGGCGGAAGTGGGGAAGTACCATTTTCTATTGATCCGTATCTGACAGAACAGAATACAGGTGTCATTGATTATAATTACATGAATTCACGGTTTGAAAAATGGAAGAAGCAATTGGAACAGCCGGATATTTCACAGGAAACTTTAAATGCTACTTTAGAGGAATTACATAAATCTTTTGCATTTCTTTCACAAGAAGAACAGAAGTATGCAAATTTATTTTTGCATGATGTGCAAACGGGCGATGTGAAATTGCAGGAAGGAGTGACATTCCAGGATTATATTTATCAATATCGAAATAACGTGAAAAATGAACAGGTTCACAAATTGCATAGATATTTTGGAATAGAAGAAGGTTTAGTATATCAGATGTTGGACAGCAATGTGACAAAAGATAATCTGAATGAATATGGTCGATTTGATGCTTTGAAAGCAACCGTAGTGAAAGAAAAGGCGGTGGAATACTATACGAAGAAGGAAGGTAAGAAGGTTCCCTTGTTCCGGGTAAATAACAGAGTGAATTCTTTGTTGACGGAATTTCTTTTAGAGGGAGGAAAGGACATTCCTGACCCGTCTGAGGGCGAGAACTAATATAATATCAGTAGCCCTTCACCGAGGCTGAAAACTAGGAGGTTTCTTATGCTTGAGGAAATAAAGGCTACTGATTTATTTAAAGATTACTATGCACAATGGGTTCATATTTATAAAGAAGGTGCAATTCGTGATGTAACGCTTGCAAAATATAAGATGTCGCAGACATGGCTGGAAAAACTGATTCCAAATTTAAAATTGTGTGAAATGACGCGGATTAATTATCAACAGATGCTGAATGATTATGCTTTATATCATGAGAGGCAGACAACAATGGATTTTCATCATCAACTGAAAGGTGCAATTCTGGATGCTGTAGATGAAGGGTTGATTGATAGGGATCCGACCAGAAAGGTGATTATTAAAGGTAAGACACCTGCAAATAAGAAAATTAAATATTTGAATCAGTTTGAATTACATGAACTCCTTACCAGTCTTCGCTTGGGAAATGAAGTAAATTGGGAATATTTTATTCTGTTGGTGGCAAAAACAGGAATGCGCTTTTCTGAGGCGTTAGCACTTACTCCAAAGGATTTTGATTTTGCACATCAGACATTATCCATTAGTAAAACGTGGAATTATAAAGGAAATGGTGGATTTGCACTAACAAAGAATAAGTCATCTGTGCGGAAAATTCAGATTGACTGGCAGACGGTTATGCAATTTGCAGAACTGACAAAGAATTTACCGTCTGAAGAACCTATTTTTGTAAAAAAGCAAGAAGATGGAAAATATGAACCAGTATATAATTCAACAGTAAACGGTATTTTGGAAAGATATTGCAAAAAACTGAAGATATCGACCATTTCTGTACATGGATTGCGGCATACACATGCTTCTATTTTACTTTTTGCAGGGGTTTCAATTGGAAGTGTGGCAAGACGACTTGGACATGCTAGTATGACAACGACGCAGAAAACATATTTGCATATTATTCAGGAGTTGGAAAACCAGGATATTGATCTGGTCATGAGATCATTGGCAAATCTTACCTGATAATGTACAATAGAACTAAACTAATATAATAAACCGAGGTGAAGGGCTCTGTTTTTATGCAATGATAGGATATAAATCATACGGAGTGGGAAGGAGTAGAATAGATGCTTAAAATGAATGGATGGTGTTGGTATTTCTCTGGCGAAGAAGGCAAACTAAATTCGAAAAAGTGTGGTAAATGGATGTTTTTCTTTCAAGATCAGAGAAATGCAATGGATATTTGCGAGAAAGCGATAAAAGAAAAGGTATGTTATGAATGTAAGTGTACGGATATGGATGTACAGCAAGTGAGTACAGGAGTTGTGTGTTTTTATCTAAATGGAGATGATGTAGAAAATCATAAACGTGTGATTTGTTTTATGATAGATAATAATTTGATTCGAAAAACGAAGACTGGAAAATATTATAATATTAGCTTTAAATTTGATGAACAAACCTGTGCGGGGGAGTACGGTGCAGATTTTGAAGGAAAAATCAAACTGGAGAATTTTATTGATTTGAAAACAGGGGAATGGATTCTATAAAACAAGATGTTATTTGCGGAGGCGATAATTTGATAGGAAAACAAATAAATTCACTGTCAGAGTATGTGAAAGTGGTTTGTGAAAAACAAAAAGAATTAATAAACAACGGTTCGGATAAAAGGGAAGTAATGTTGTTTCGAGGACAGTCCAATAAAAATTATGAATTAATGCCATCTCTTGGACGTAAAAGGGAATGGATTGAGAAAGAGCGTGATATGATTGAATTGGCTCAAAATAAGCTTCCAGATATTTTTGCAAAGAATTTAATACCAATAGAGTTATTGGCATTGTTGCAGCATCATGGTGTTCCAACGAGGTTGTTAGATATAACAGAAAATGCATTGGTTGCGTTGTATTTTGCGTGTTGTGATGTGGAGGAAGAGGCAGAAAATGCTTCAGATGGAGAAGTTATATGTTTTAAAGATAATGAATTAGATATTGCTTCATATCCGATTTATAATGGAATTGCAGAAAGTTATAAATTTGCTAGAGCATCGATGTGTGAACTGGATTTTTTTTACGATAATCTTATGGAACAATCATATTTTATAGAGCAAAAAAGATTATTTAAGGATCATGACAACCAGTATGGAGCAGAGTGGATTGAAGAATGTATAAAAGAACCGAGGTTTATATATGCACCAGTAAGAAGTATGCGCCAACAAGTACAAGGTGGAAGGTACATATTATTCCCTAATAAAATAACTTCTGTGCTAGGGAAAAAATATTTTTGTAAAGAGATAGAAGCCATAGCTAAAAATGCATCCTGTGTCTCTGGAAGACTTATTATTCCGGGAAAAATAAAAAAAGAAATATTAAAAGAATTGAGAATATTTGGAATCGCGGAAGAAACATTATTTGCTGACAGTATTGATAATGTTTGCAAAGGAATAAAGAAACAATTTTAACTATTATACATGTGTAAACTTCTTGCTAGGTAAGTTTAAATTTTGAAGGCAGATGTGCAGGTTGTTCGAAAATGGCTGATAGAAGGTTAAAAATCATATGAGAAAGGGGAACAAAAATGTTATTTTTCCCAAACATATTTACGCTTATAACAAACACAACTTTAACTGCGATTAGCATTGTAATGTATATTATATTCATGATCGCAGCCTGGAATATTTTTGAAAAAGCGGGTGAAGCTGGCTGGAAAGCAATCATTCCGATTTGGAACTTGTATATTTTGTTTAAGATCACATGGGGAATCGGTCTATTATTTTTGCTGATGTTAATTCCGGTTGTTGGTACAATTGTAGCTCTTATCACAAGTTATAAGCTAGCGAAAGTATTTGGTCATGGAATCGGATATACGCTGGGATTAATCTTTTTCCCATGGTTGTTCTGGCTGATTCTGGGATTTGGATCCAGTGAATATCAGGGAATTTAAACTACTGGTTGAATGATTTCTTTGCTGGATGTATGTATAATTGATTTGCTGAAAAGCGTATTTGCGCTGGTGAAAAGCTGGATTTTTTGATGGAAAAATGCTAAAGTAATAACGTATCGTGTTTTGGGATGGAGAAGATTGCGGAGGTACAAAAAATGCAACCAATGTATGTATCAATTCAACAAAAAGAAACAGGCAATCGAATCAAGAGTTTGCTGAAGCAGAATGGCTATACGGTCAAAGACATTCAGGGAGCCATGGGATTTGAAAATCCTCAGGCTGTGTACAAATGGCTGGCTGGCAGATCGTTACCAAGCATTGACAATTTTGTGATTTTAAGTAGATTGTTGAATACAAGTATAGAAGATATCCTCGTCATTGACGGGGATATTGTTCGTTTATGGGGTTGTTATATAAACTAGCAGTTTAGTGACAAAAATTGTCCAGATGCTATACTGACAATCAGATCAGCACATATAGAAAGTATGGGATTATTGGGAGGCATATTCATTCATGACGAATTTTTGGAAATTGAAGGATTTCAGACCATTTTCGGTTTTGTATGCGTACATTGATCATGAAGACTATCTGGCAGATGCATTATTTATACAGGAACAGATTTCAGTACGGTTTCCACAGGAAATGGTGAAGAACGGAGAAAAATATCATGTTATTTTTGGAAGAGTCAGGAAGAAAGATCGCGAAAAATTTGAAAAAGCATTAGAAAAATTGCCGGACAAAATGCTTTTATGCGGTCATACAGATTATGCGGATTTTTGCAATGATATTGATGAAAAGCTTCGGCTTGGAATGAAAGAGTTGCTGGCATAGAATAAAAAATGATATCTCTTTAAACTAGTAGTTCAGTGAAATATAAACGACAGGGTGTTATAGTAAATACAACAGCAGAAGAAAAATGATAATGAGAAGGGGGATTTGTTATGCAGAAGATGACATCAGCCTATGCGAATAAAAAATTAAAGAGTCTGGAAGAAGATAAGGCATTTTGGGTAAATAAGGAAGCAACTTCATGTACTTATATCGCAGCAATTAATGAAGAGCCGGTGATCCCGGAATATGACTATTTGGAAGTGGCACAGACCATTGAAGATATCGATGCTAAGATAGCGGTGCTCAAGCATGCAATCAATCTGAATAATGCTTTGGCAAAAGTGCCGGTTGGCGATGAGGAAATGAGCATTGATACAATTTTGGTCAAGATGGCGCAGTTAAACAAACGTAAAAATGTACTTGATATGATGCGTAAGCAACTTCCGAAGGAACGGCTTGATAATTCTTACCGGGTCAGAAATTCGATAGCAGAATATCGTTATATCAACTATGATCTGGCACTGATCAAACAGGAATACGAGCGTGTATCTGATATGATTTTGTTAATGCAGATGTCGCTTGATAAATATAATCAGATTGTAGAATTTGAAGTGGATTTTTGATGAAAGAATTCCATGCACTTTTGAAGAATCTGTAAGATATTAAGGGTGATAAAATATCAAAGTTATCCGTACAAGATTGAACATACATAGCGTGGAAAAACAGATGGGTTATTGTTTATTGATATGATTTATTTGTTATGAGTTATTTCTTAAAGTTATGGTTCAAAGTTCAGTTTTTTGAACAGGAAAAATATAATCAAGAAAATCTTGTAAAAAACCTGCAGGAAACTGCTTGTGTGGAGGTTCGGTTACATACACAATATTTTGACAAAAATTGGAAAATAAGGAAAATATGAAAGGTCGACTGTGTATCGGAAATGGATATACAGTCGATCTTTGTATTTTTATGAATGATTTTGGGGCAGACAACGACAATAAGAAGATGATAGGTATTAAATCGATAAACTTATTTGTTCTTATCTGAAATATTTTGCGATAAACAGCGTATAATTACGAAAAAGTGTTGACGCAGACGTATTACAATGAAATAATACGGGTAGGAGGTGCATTTATCATGTTCAAAATAAATCCATATAGACCTGGCGCTGGATTAATGCCAATTTATCTTGCCGGTCGTGACGATGATATTGAAAATATAGATAGCCTGTTTATGGCTATGACATATAATATTCCTGTGCAGTCCGTGATTTTCAGCGGTTTGCGTGGTGTTGGAAAAACAGTTCTGATTAACAGTCTGCAGAAAAAAGCAGAAGAAAAGAATATTTTCTGTAAGCATATTGAAGTGGAAGAACGGAATGATTTTATTTCTCAGATTGCAAGCTGTTCTCAGGCATTTTTGCGAAAAATCAGTGCAAAGGAAAAGTTTAGACATCTGATTCAGAAACCGTTGGAAGCGATTAAATCTCTGGTGATTTCTTTTGATCCGAACGACAGTACCTTTTCCTTATCTGTTCAGGAAAGAGAGCTGTATAAAAGTTCAAACCTCACGCAAAGCCTGACAGATGTATTTACGACTTTAGGAGAAGCAGCTTATCAGTCAGAGACACCGATCTGTTTCTTTATTGACGAGATTCAATATATGAAATCGGCAGAATTAGGTGCGCTGATTGCGGCACTGCATCGAACAAACCAGTTGGGCTATCCGATTATGATCGTGGGAGCTGGATTACCCAAAATATATGCGATGCTTTCAGAAGAAAAATCTTATTCAGAGCGATTGTTTCTTTATAAAGAGATTGGTTCCCTGAGCAAGGAGCAGTCAGAAGCGGCAATTCGAATCCCGGCAGAAAAATTTGATGTACATTATACGGATGCGGCAGTAGAATGTATGGTGGAAATTACGAAAGGGTATCCGTTTTTTATTCAGCAGCTTTGTCAGATTGTTTATCAGAACACAGATAGCAAATTGATTGATGTGACGGATGTTGAACATAATATTGAAGAATTTTGGTCTGTACTTGACAATGGATTTTTTAAGGTGCGTTATGAGCGGTGTTCTGCTTCAGATAAGAAATTTATTTTTGCAATGGTACAATGTGGGGAACTTCCCTGTACGATTTCGAATGTGGCAAAAATTATGGGAAAATCAGTTACCTCGATTTCCACAGCGAGGGCACAGCTGATCAGCAAAGGTATTATTTATCCGGTACGCTACAAGGAACTTGATTTTACGGTTCCGGAATTTTCTGGATTTATTCAGCGGTTAAGTGAATATGAGCAATGTGAATAGGGAATGTGTAGCAACAATTCCGGCAAATCGTTCATTGACATATGTTTCATCTTTGATAAAATAGGATAGATATTTGATAATAGATATCAGATGTGAGATGAGTTCCAACTCGATAGGTAGTGCGCAGCAAGAATGCCGAAGGCATTCTTGCATTAATAAAGCATGAGAGAATGAAAAGGTGGCAGAACATATGAGCAAAATAGGATTAATTGTAGAAGGCGGTGGGATGAAATGCGCTTACAGCGCAGGCATTCTGGATGCTTTTATAGATGAAAATATTACATTTGACTATGCAATCGGTGTGTCAGCGGGATCTGCTAATGTGGCATCCTTCCTGGCAGGACAGCGTGGACGTAATCTTCGTTATTATACAGACTGGATCAAAGATCCGGGATATTTCGGAGTGAAAAGTTTTATCAAAACCGGAAATCTGTTTGGATTGCAGCATATTTACGGTGATATGACAAACTCTACCGGTGTGGATCCGATTGATTTTCCGACGCTGAGCGCTAATCCGACAGAATATTGGATTGTGGCGACCGACGCGACAACGGGAACACCGGTATATTTTCCGAAGAGTAAGATGAAACAGGATGATTATCGTTGCATTATGGCTTCCTGCGCATTGCCTGCGGCCTGTAAACCGATTGAAATCGACGGAAAACTATATTATGATGGTGGCGTGACGGATGCGATTCCGGTACAGCGTGCCCTGGATGATGGTTGCGACAAGATTGTTGCGATTTTGTCCAAACCGCGAGGATTTGTGAAGAAGCCGGAAGGCATGCGCTTCTTATATAGCAGAATGTGTCGCAAATTCCCTAATACAGTAAAAGCGCTGGACAACCGCCATATCATGTATGGAAAATGCCAGAAACAGCTGTTTGATCTGGAGAAAGAAGGCAAGGCATTTATTTTTGCGCCGAGCAATCCGCCGAAAATGAGTACATACACCATGGATTGGAAAGTGGAGCAGCAATTATATGACCTTGGAATGAAGGATTTTTATGATGCCGAGACTCAGTTGAAAAATTTTCTTATTTGATAGAAAATCATGACGAATTTCCTATCAAATAAAAAGCACTTCGTGCAGACGATGCACACTCACACGAGGAGAAAATATTGCTTCACAAATGTGTTCGGCGAGAGCAAGAAAGCTGTGCTATTGATGATATCATATGTGAGAATGTGTGATAGCACACTTCCTTGCAATAGAATAATATTTACTGAAAAAACGGGAAAAGTTTTACATCGGGATAAGAAAAATCGGTTGATTTATACATAGACATAGTGTATATTTTTTAGTGAATGGAGAAGAGACGGAGGAAAAAGTATGAGCGAAACAGTCCGCGTAGTAGTGGATGCCATGGGTGGCGATAACGCACCGGGAGAAATTGTAAAAGGTGCTGTACAAGCTGTTCAGGCAGAAAAGGATATCAAAGTATTTCTGGTAGGCAGACAGGATGCTGTCAATGCAGAACTTGAGAAATACACATATGATAAGGAAAAAATCGAAGTCGTACATGCCGAGGAAGTCATTGAGATGGCAGAGCCGCCGGTAAATGCGATTCGTAAGAAGAAACAGTCATCTCTGGTAGTCGGAATGAATATGATTAAGCATCAGGAAGCAGATGCCATTGTGACAGCAGGAAGTACAGGCGCTACTTTGGTAGGTGGTCAGGTGCTGGTTGGAAGAATTAAAGGCATTGAGCGTCCGCCATTGGCGCCGTTAGTTCCGACGGAGAAGGGAGTTTCACTTCTGATTGACTGTGGAGCAAACGTGGATGCGCGTCCGTCACATCTGGTGCAGTTCGCCCAGATTGGATCTATTTATATGGAAAACATTGTCGGAATTAAGAATCCGAGAGTGGCAATCCTGAATATCGGAGCAGAAGAGGAAAAAGGCAATCAGCTGGTGAAAGAGACATTTCCGCTACTGAAAGAATGTCCTGGTATTAATTTTACCGGAAGTATTGAAGCGCGCGAGATTCCACATGGTGGCGCAGATGTCATCGTCTGTGAGGCATTTGCGGGAAATATCGTATTGAAATTGTACGAGGGTGTCGCAGCGACCTTACTTTCCAAGGTAAAAGAAGGGCTGATGTCATCTCTCCGGTCTAAAATTGGAGCACTTTTGATTAAACCTGCATTAAAACAGACGTTGAAGTCCTTTGATGCTTCCCAGTACGGTGGAGCCCCTCTGCTTGGACTGAACGGTCTGGTGATCAAAACACACGGCAGTGCGAAAGCGATTGATGTGAAGAATTCCATTCTTCAGTGTGTGACTTTCAAACAGCAGGATATTAATGGTAAGATCAAAGAGCATATTATTGTAGAAAAATAACAGGGAGGGAGGATTTGCATCATGGAGTTTGATAAAATCAAAAATATCATCAGCGAAGTGTTAAGCATTGATGCTGACGGTATTACAGAAGAGACTACTTTTGTGGATGATCTTGGAGCAGATTCCTTGGATATTTTCCAGATTATTATGGCAATCGAGGAAGAGTTTGAGATTGAGATTCCGACAGAAGAAGCAGAAAAAATCACAACTGTTGGCGATGCTGTAGAGCAGATTAAGAAAGCATTGTAAGAATCAGTATAACAAGAAAATGGATGCTGTTGCAGTGAGTATTTTTGCAGCAGCATCCATTTGTGGATTAAACAGGAGGAAAAAATGGAACAGATCAAAGAGTTTCAGGAGAAAATCGGTTATCAGTTTCAGCAGGAAGGCCTGCTTCGTCAGGCGTTGATGCACAGTTCTTATGCTAATGAGCATCGGATGAAAAAATTATCCGACAATGAGCGTCTGGAGTTTCTGGGCGATGCAGTTCTGGAAATTGTAACCAGTGACTTTTTATATCATGAGCATACAGATGTGCCGGAGGGAGAACTGACCCGTGTGCGTGCAAGTATTGTATGTGAGCAGACATTGGCCTTTTGTACCAGAGCACTGAATCTGGGAGATTATCTTTTCCTTGGAAAAGGCGAGGATCAGACTGGCGGCAGAAAGAGAAAATCTATTTTGTCAGATGCATTTGAGGCAATTATCGGAGCTATTTATCTGGATGGTGGTTTTGCTAATGCAAAAGAGTTTATTCACCGTTTTGTGCTGAATAATGTGGAACATATGCAGCTCTTTTATGATAGCAAGACTATCCTGCAGGAGATCGTGCAGGGAGATGAACATAGCGGAAGGCTGGAATATGTGCTGGTAGATGAGAGTGGTCCGGATCACAACAAGAATTACACCGTAGAAGCACGTATCGGAAACAAGAGCTACGGCAGTGGTGAGGGACATACAAAGAAGGCAGCGGAACAGGAAGCTGCTTATCAGGCAATTCTGGTGCTGAGAAAGAAGGACAAGTAGATAGACGCAGAATCGGTTGCAGGATTTTGAACGCAGAATAAGCATTCCCCCCCGCTTCAAATGCGTAGAGCACTAAGCGGTGGGGAAGGGGGATGCTTATGTCAGTGGGAGTTAAAAGCTCCCACTGACAGGTCGCAAAGCGACTGCGTTCATGAGCAAGTAGCGAAAGCGGATTGCGAATGTCCGTTTTATGTTATGTGAGAATAAACGGAGGAATGTATGTATCTTAAATCAATCGAGGTACACGGTTTTAAATCCTTTGCCAATAAAATTGTATTTGAGTTTCATAACGGAATTACCGGTATCGTAGGTCCGAACGGAAGTGGAAAAAGTAACGTTGCGGATGCGGTGCGCTGGGTGCTTGGTGAGCAGAAGGTAAAACAGCTGCGAAGTTCCAGTATGCAGGATGTTATTTTTGCAGGAACGGAGAACCGAAAACCGGTGAGTTTTGCCTATGTGGCGATTACGTTAGATAACTCCGATCACAAGCTTCCTCTGGATTATAATGAAGTGACGGTGGCGCGACGGGTGTATCGTTCCGGTGAGAGTGAGTATCTGATTAACGGCACACAATGTCGTCTGAAGGACGTCAATGAACTTTTTTATGATACCGGTATTGGTAAAGAGGGATATTCTATCATCGGTCAGGGACAGATCGATAAGATCCTGAGTGGAAAACCGGAAGAACGTCGTGAATTGTTTGATGAGGCTGCTGGAATTGTAAAATTCAAGCGAAGAAAAGCAACGGCGTTGAAAAAACTGGAAGACGAACAGCAGAATCTGGTGCGTGTCAACGATATTTTGTCAGAGTTGGAACGGCAGGTAGGACCGTTGGAGCGTCAGGCAGAGCATGCCAAAATTTATCTGAAGAAAAAAGAAGAATTAAAAAACTGTGATCGAAATCTGTTTTTATTTGAGATGGACCGTATGAATGCAGAACTGCGGGAATTGGAGCAGAAATGTGGCATTACGGAGCATCAGCAGCAGGAAGCGACACAGAATTTTGAAAAAGCAAAAGCCAGATACGAAGAACTGGAAGAAAATGTTGCAAAAGCGGATGAACAGATCAGTGTGTTGCAGCAGCATATGAATGAAACCGGTGTTTCCAGAGAAAAACTGGAAGGTCAGATCAACGTATTGCGGGAGCAGATCCATACGGCGCAGCAGAATGAAGAACATGTGAAAAGTCGTATTGAAGCGTTGGAGGCTGATATAGAGCGTCAGAGAAAATCTGGTGAGGAGTACAGTGGTCAGCAGGCGGAACTGGAAGAAAAAATCCGGGAGACGGAGCAGAAAAAGACAACTTTAACGGAACGTCTGGAGAATCTGCGAAAAGAAACGGCCGCTATGGAACAGCGGATTGAAGACGGCAAAGCAGAGATTTTACGACTGCTGAATGCCCGTGCTTCCATGAAAGCAGAGCAACAGCGTCTGAAAACCATGCAGGAGCAGGCTTCTATCCACCGGGCGCAGTTAAATAAAGAGCTGCTGGAACAGAAAAGCGGCGGAAATGATGTCAGTGGTTTGCTGCAGAAGCAGGAAAAAGAGCTGACAGAACTGAAAGAAAACATTGTTTCCATGGAAGAAGAAAAGACTTCTATTGAGCAGAAACGAAATAACTGGCGGCAACAGTTTGAAGAACTGCGTGGAAAGATGGATCAGTGCAAGGAGCAGTTCCATAAGGACAGTTCCCGTCTGGAATCTTTGCGCAATATCGCAGAGCGTTATGACGGCTATGGAAACAGCATTCGGCGCATCATGGAGCGCAAAGAAGAAACGCCGGGAATTCACGGTGTTATTGCGGATCTGATCAAGGTGGACAAGCGGTATGAGACAGCTATTGAAACTGCTTTAGGCGGAAGTATCCAAAATATCGTAACTGATAACGAGGATACGGCCCGCCAGATGATCGAATATCTGAAGAAGAACCGTTATGGCCGTGCCACATTTTTACCATTGACCAGTGTGTCTGCACCGGAACATGTGCAGGCGGAAAAAGCACTTGGCGAAACAGGGGTTATCGGAATTGCAAGCAGTCTGGTGCATACGGAGCCACAGTACGAAGGCGTTGCCGGACATCTGCTT
>ENA-ORTJ01001122-ORTJ01001122.1-human-gut-metagenome-genome-assembly--contig:-NODE-1122-length-19613-cov-11.795940_pt1 | contig 19613 bp, 10 predicted proteins | sample MGYA00242069_ERZ509187 | MGnify/ENA primary metagenome ERZ509187 (study PRJEB26280, sample SAMEA2338779) | human gut metagenome | biome: human gut; feature: human-associated habitat; material: faeces... | reverse complement strand
GCGGATAAAGGGCGTTGCTGTTGGGGCCGCGGCCAGCAAGACACAAGTGTTGTTTACAACACGAAGTGGATGCTGGGTGCCGCAACCCGGACCTGTCACGCGGAGCGTGACTGAGGGGTTTAACGTTCCATAAAAATTTCCTTCCCCCTGCAATAAACAAGCCGCCCGTTCCGTATTCATTACAGAACGGGCGGTTTTTCGTCCATAGTACAGGAGGTATATTTCTTATGAAGATTCTGAATACAATGCTGGGCCGTCAGGCCATTGCCGCAGCCCTGGTGCTGTCCCTTGCCATCCCCATGAGCGTCGGCGCATTTGCCGAGGAGCCTGCCGCTGCGGCTGCCGCCGATGACACCGTTGTCGCAGGCTATCTGCCCCCGCAGGACGAAAGCGTGATGCTTCAGGGCGAGATCGCGCTGCACAGCGGCGACGTTGCCGTGGGCGAGACCGATCCCGCCTACGGCGGCTACGGCGCACCGGAGGGTGACCCCATTCAGGGCGACATCATGCTGATCTCCGCTGACGAGGCAAAGACCACCGAAGCCCGGTACACCGTCAAGGGCCTGCTGGGCCGTCAGGTCCTTTACACCGCCCGGCAGGAGGGCCGTGTCCTGACGCTGGACGTGCCGGACTGTGCCGCCACCTTCCGCACCACCATTCAGGATATGAAGACCCTGATGAATCAGGGCGTATCCACGCTGGTGCTCACCACGGAGAAGGGTTCCACCACCCTGAACCTTTCCCTGCTGTGCGAGGGCCAGACCGACACCCAGCGGGTAGTGCTGCGGCAGCTGGGCGACAGCGCTTTCCTGACGGTCGGCCTGCGCTGCCGCCGCGACCTCATCGTGGGCCGCTGAGTGGAGTGTGTTCCCCTTTCCTGAAGCTTAACAGAAACACAGCAGGAGCGCTCTGCCGGTATGACCCGGTGGGGCGCTCCTGCTGTGTTTGGGATATATCAGAGGATGTCAAATTTTACTGCGCGTTCTGCTTGAGGTCCTGTGCCTTCTTCCAAGCACGCAACACGCTGATCTTGGTAACCATGTTGTCCGGATAGAACTTCACCTGTTCAGGGGGCAGCTCTGTATCCTGATCGTTCAGGTCAGGCATGAGGTCGTGCTCCATGGACCAGCGGGCAGCATGCTGCAGATCCATATCCTGTTCTTCCTGGCCAACATCGGGGTAGAGGGTCTCAGATTCCGGCATAGGCTTGCCTGCATCCTCCCACAGCATCATTGCAAGAGCACTGCGGTTGCTGGGGAAGTAAGGCAGACCCCACATCTGGCCCACAAGATCGGTGCCCAGCGTGTAGCCGACCAGTGCGCCGCCAGCCACAACAGCCGTACCGACAATGATGGGGCCAACAACATCAGAACCATCCTCAATGTCAGCGCTGCGGTACTGTGCGGCCACATCCACATCACCATTCATGGTAAAGGCAATGGACTCTGCTTTGTAATCCTGATCCAGCGGCAGGTCAAAATTGCCGGTAGACCAGAGATCAAACACCATACCCTCGGGAACCTTCGTCTGGTCCAGCGTCACGGTGACTTCTGCACCATCCGGCACAAGGCAGGTCTGCTTGCCGCTGGCCTCATCGGTGCTGGTTTCCAGCGTATCGGTCACATCAATGTCGCCGTCTTTCACAGCAAAAGTGCCGCCGGTCACGGTCAGGGTATGATTGACGACAGGCTCATCCTTCTTCCAGTATGCCGTAAACACTTCATCACCCGTCAGGACAAGCTCACTCTCAGCTTTATAGAGCTTACCGTTCTGACTCAGCCATCCAGCAAACTTGTAGCCTTCTCGTGTGGGAGCTGCTGCAAGCTTCACGCTCTCATTTTCACGGGAATAAGCATCTTTGTAGGCAGTTTCGTCGTCAACGCCTTCATTCAGGTTGTACTGGAGGCGGTACACGCTGGCATGTTCCAATTCTTTTTTCGTCCAGCCGCAGTACTTGCAGGTTTTTGTCACTTCACACTCATCAACACGCTCAACGCTCGGTGTCCAATCCGAACGGCCGGTAATTTCATAGGCATCCTCCTTCTCACCAACGGTATAGGAGTGCGTCTTCATCTTGCCGTTTGTCCAGACCAGATCGCCGCCCAGATACACGTCCGTATAGCCAGTGTTGCCCGTAAAGCCAGTGCTTTTGTCCTCTTTAAAGCCGAACAGCTGCGAGCAGGTCGTATTACTCAGGGCTGCATCAATGGTCTGGGGATTGTCGATATGAATGATGTACTTATAGGGACGCATGTTGCTGTCGTTGATATTCAGCGCTTGTTTATTGAGGATGGAGGAATTCACAGTGCAGTTGTTAAAGTAAACCGTAATGTCATGTTTTCCTGCACTGAAATCCGTGTAAACATTGACTGCTTTTCCCGTTGTATTAAAGGTGCAGTTATCAAATATCATGGTCGGGGAGCTATACGTCCAGATCGCATAATCGAAGGGTGGAGCATAGAAGGTCGTATCAGTGAACACTGCACTGGTATAACCCCAGTAGGAGGCCCTGCCGTAGATTTCGCAGTGATCCACCACAGTCTGATCCGGACGGATGAAGCCCAGATAATCCTTCGCGCCGGTGCAAAGCTTCATATTTTTGAAGGTAATTTTTCCGGCACCATCAAAGCTGTAATCGCCGTTATACTCTGAGCCAAAAAGCTTCGGGTCCGGCACCTCAGGACCGATCTGCCAGGTCGTCACTTCAGGCCCCTGCCCCACAAAGGTCAGGTCTTTTCCACTGGTCTTACTGCCGAGTTTATGCAGCGTATAACTGCCCTCGCCAAGGATGATGGTATTACCGCTATCTGCCTCATCCACAGCCTCCTTCAAAGTCGTATAGCCCTTATTCTTCTTATCTTTGTTCCATGCTACATACGTCGCGTCATCCGCAAAAGCCAGCATGGGAAGCATCTGAAGCATCATTGCCACTGCCAGCAGGGCCGCCAAAAACCGGTTTTGACTTTTCTGTTTCAACTTTCTTCATTCCTTTCATCGCTATTTGCATTTTTGCAACGGATTCCCCGCAAGGAACCCTCCAGATTCCTACCGCACTGTCACCTCCCCTGTAGGTTCCATTTTCCGCATTGCAGGTCTCAGCCAGGTTGCTGAGTGCTTTGTTCTCAAAGGAATTTTTGTCATTTCATTATACCCCCCCCCCTAAATTAAAATCAAGTATTTTGAAAACTTTTGTTGATATTCACAAATCAGGTATCCTCTTTCGGTCATTTTCACGAAACTGCCTTTGACAAAGAAAAAAGCGGCCTGCCAGTGACTGACAAGCCGCCAAAATATTGCCATCTTCCAAATGAAAAGCTGCTGACAGCATGGGGCCCAGCTTTTTTGCCGTAAATAGCAGAAGCCCCCCAGCCAGTTCTCCCGGCGGGGGGCTTCTGTTGTGGCAGCTTATGGTAAACGGAGAGTGGATATCAATTGAGAATGGGATTCAGGATCTCGACCAGTGCATGATACTGGGTGGCGTAAGCTTCTGCGCCGTCCTTGGGGCGGCCCGGCTCGGCCATCTCGGACTTCATCTTCTCGACGATCGGGTTATTCTCAAATTGGAGCTTCTGGCTCTTTCCGCCTTTGGCTCCTGGTGCAAAGAAATCAAACATTGCCAGGTGGGGCTCCAGCGTCAGGAAGCCGTGGTAGCCCTCCTCGCAGAAAGCACGGCGAAGCAGCTCAGGGATCTTGCCAAGGCCGGTGCCTGCGGGCACATTCAGCAGGCAGCCGGGCAGAGCATCCTTGATGTGGATATAAGCGATCTGGTCATGGAGCAATTCCCAGCACTCCGCGGTGTCCTGCTCACACTGAACAAAGTTGGCAAAATCGAACGCCGCCTTGAAGTGGGGGCAGGCCAGCCGGTCGAACAGCAATTTGCAGCGGGCACCGGTGTCTCCGTAGATGCCCTTCTCATTTTCATGGAGCAGGACAATGTCATGCTTTTCCGCGATCCGGATAAACTGACGCAGCTTATCCAGCACCACATCGGTATAGCTGTCTGCATCGGCATCCTTGGGGATGAGGAAGCTGAACATCCGGATGAAGGAGCAGTCCAGCAGCCTGGCCGTTTCGCAGAGTGTTTCCAGCTGCTCCAGCTGCTTGGCAAAGCCCTCTTCATCGTCCACCTCCACCTTGCCGATGGCCGTACCCAGGCTGGAAACGCCCACGCCTGCGGCCCGCAGCTTCGGCAGAAGAACGGTGCGTACTTCCTCGGGGGTGTAATCGGCAATGCCCTTGTGCTCGGCGCTGCGGATGCAGATATACTTCATCCCCAGATCCGTCACAGTTTTGAGCTGCTGGTCAAAGTCCTGGCTGATCTCATCCGCAAAACCGGAAATTTTTTCGTAAACGCTCATAAGACACACCTCATTCACCGATCTTTGTTTTCCAAACTTAACAGCACTGTTCCTGGCTTGTAGTATACCACTCTTCCGGGAGCTGTGTTATAATAAATCGAAGGAAAATATCAAAATTCAAAAAACGTTCATAAATTCAACGCAACCGCCAAACAAGGAGGCACGTTCTTGTGCAATTCAACGAACAAGAAAAAGTTCTCCAACTTTTTTCGGAGAGTGGGCGAGAAAACGCGGAGGGCTATTTGGAAGCCTGTTCAAGCAGCAGGAGGGGCTGACACCCCGCCAGTACCGCCTGCAGCAGCGGCAGCTGGGAAAATAACAGCAGAAGCCCCCCGCCGGGAGAACCGGCGGGGGGCTTCTCTGTATGCGAATGAGGAGTTACTTCTTTGCCAGGTACTTACGGATATCGATGGCCACAGCCACGATGATGACAAGGCCCTGGACGATATAGGTGTAAGAGGAGTTGACGTTCATAAACTGCAGAGCGACTTTCATCAGCTCAAAAACCAGAACGCCGACCAGAATGCCGGGCACGGTGCCGACACCGCCGGTGGTAGAAACGCCGCCGATGGTAGAAGCCGCAATGGCGTCCAGCTCATAGCCCATTGCAGTGTTGACGGATGCGCCGCCAGACTTTGCAGCCAGCAGGCAGCCTGCCAGACCAAACATGCAGGAGGCCAGGATGTAGATGCGGATCTTGGTGGCGTAAACGTTGACACCGGCCACCTCAGCAGCAGCCTCGTTGCCGCCGATGGCGTACATGTACTTGCCGTGACGGGTCTTGTTGTACAGGAACCAGAAGCACACAGCTACGACCAGGGCGATCCAGATCAGCACGGGGACCTTCAGGATGGTGTTGGAGGCCAGAGAGGTAAAGTTCTTGTTCAGGGAACCGATGGGGGTACCGCCGGTGTAGACCAGGCAGATACCGTAGACGACCTGCTGCATACCCAGGGTAGCGATAAAGGGCTGGACCTTCAGGTAAGAAACGACCAGACCGTTGCACAGACCCACGATGGCGCAGATGGCAATGACCAGAATGAACACCACAGGGGTGGGCAGAGTGGGCATGTTGGGGTAGAACTTACCGGCAGCGCCCTCAGTCTGCGCAAAGATGCAGGCCAGGCAGGCAGCAAAACCAGCCAGACGGCCTGCGGACAGGTCGTTGCCGGTGGTGATCAGACAGCCGGAGATGCCCAGCGCGATGATGTAGCGGATGGACACGTTCTTGAACAGGTTGATCAGGTTTGCAGGTGCAAAAAAGTTCGGGTGGATGATGCCGACGAACAGAGAGACGAGCAGCATCAGAACGATAATGGCGTTGTTGCCCAGCCATTTCTTTACGGATTTACCCGTTAATTTCTTGGTAGCTTCCACAATAGACAGCCTCCTTGTTTACTGATTGGCCGCTGCCGTTTCGGGCGCGGTCTCAAACTGGGTAGCCAGCTCCATGATGTTCTCCTGGGTCGCGTCCTTGCCGTCGATGAAGCCGGTGACGCGGCCATCGCACATGACCATGACGCGGTTGGACATGCCAATGATCTCGCTCATTTCAGAGGAGATCATAATGATGCTCTTGCCCTGCTTGGCCAGATCGGCAATGATGCAGTAGATCTCGTACTTTGCACCAACGTCGATGCCGCGGGTGGGCTCGTCCAGGATCAGGACATCAGGGTTATTTGCCAGCCAGCGGGCGATCAGCACCTTCTGCTGGTTGCCGCCGGACAGGCTCTTGATCTGGGTCTTGGGGCTGGGCACCTTGATGGCCATCTTTTCTTTGTTGGTGGCCACCAGATCCAGGATCTTCTTGTTGTCCAGCATGATGGGGCCCTTGCGCAGGGCGTCCAGCGAAGCGATGGAGATGTTGTCGGCCACGCTCAGCACACCCATGATGCCGGTTGCGCGGCGGTCCTCGGTCAGCAGAGCCACGCTCTTCCGGATGGCATCGCGGGGCTGCTTGATGTGGACCTCTTCGCCCTTGATCCACACCCTGCCGGAGGTGTGTGCACGCAGACCAAAGATGCCTTCCATCAGCTCGGTGCGCTGTGCGCCCACCAGACCAGCCACGCCCAGGATCTCGCCCTTTTTCAGCTCAAAGCTGCAATGGCGGAAGGAGCGCGGATGGATGGAGGTAAAGTCCTCCACCTTCATCATCACTTCCTCGGAGGGGTGGTTCTCCAGCGGCGGGAACAGATTGGACAGCTCACGGCCGACCATCTTGGCGATGATCTGCTCCTTGGTCATGTTGGCAACGTCCCACTTGCCGATGTAATGGCCGTCACGCATGATGGTCACTTCGTCAGCAATGACCTTGATCTCGTCCATCTTGTGGCTGATGTAGACCAGTGCAACGCCCTGCTCCTTCAGTTCACGCATGATGCGGAACAGCGATTCCACCTCGTTGGCGGTCAGGGAGGAGGTGGGCTCGTCCAGGATCAGCACCTTGCAGTTTGCGGAAACAGCCTTTGCAATTTCCACCATCTGCATCTGGGCAATGCTCAGGCTGCCCAGCTTTGCGTGGGAATTGATCTGCAGCTTCAGCTTCTTCAGCAGTGCATCGGTATCGGCATACATTTTGCTGTGGTCCACAATGGTGATGGGGCCAATCTTTTTGGTGGGGTAGCGGCCCAGCCAGATATTCTCAGCCACGGTACGGGCCGGGATGGGCTGCAGCTCCTGATGCACCATGGCAATGCCGCGGCCCAGTGCATCCAACGGGTTCGCAATAACGACCTTTTCTCCCTCGTATTCGATCTCGCCCTCGTCCATCTTGTAAATGCCGAACATGCACTTCATCAGGGTGGACTTACCGGCACCGTTTTCGCCCATCAGGGCCATAACTTTACCGGGGCGAAGCTCCAACTGCGCGTGGTCCAGCGCTTTTACGCCGGGGAAGGTCTTGACCACGCCTTTCATTACCAGACGGTATTCTGACATTCCGCAGAGCCTCCTTATCTTGCAATTTGCAGGCCGCGCGGTGCGTCCTTTCTTTCCAAAAGAAGGCGCGTGCGCCCGAGAGAAATCTCGCACGCACGCGCTTTTAAGCTTTTACCAAGCCATAGGACTCACTGCGTACCTTGCAAACGTGAGTTTTGTGCTACAGGAATTAGAGGTACTGTGCTGCGTTCTCGGTAGTGACCTTGACGTAGTCGACCCAGTAGTACTCCTCAACGTCCTTGCCCTCAACAAACAGCTGAGTAGCCTCGGCAGCAGCGGTAGCCTGGCCCACGTCGTCGTTCAGAACGGTACCGGTCATCTTGCCGTCAACAACATTCTGGACAGCCTCTTTCAGTGCGTCAACACCGACCAGGTAGATGTCCTTGCCAACGGTACGGCCAGCCTGCTCGATGGACTGCAGAGCGCCCAGAGCCATTGCGTCGTTGTTGCAGAACACAACTTCGATCTTCTCGCCGTACTGTGCCAGAGCGTTTGCAACGTCCTGCTGTGCGGTGGTCTGATCCCAGTTGTCCAGGTACTCGTACAGGCACTCCACTTCCTTGTCGGCATCGGTCAGAGCCTTGATGGAGTACTCAGTGCGGTACTGAGCATCGATGTTCTCGGGGTCGCCCTTGCACATGATGTAGGTGATCTTGCCGTCGCCGTTGATATCGCCCTGGGTCTCGGTCTCCAGGATCAGCTCGCCCTGGTAAGTACCGGACTGACGTGCGTCAGCGCCAACGTAGCAGCACTTGCCTGCGTAGGAGTCCAGAACAGCCTTCTCGGGCTCACGGTTGATGAAGACGATGGGAGTGCCGGAGGGAGAAATGGTATCCACGATGGTCTGTGCAGAGGTGGTCTGAACAGGGTTGATGATCAGCACGTCAACGCCCTGCTGCAGGAAGGTGTTGATCTGCTCGGTCTGGGTGTTCTGGTCGTTCTTGCCGTCAACGATGGTCACGGCGTAGCCCTTATCCTTCAGGTACTCTTCCAGGTCGGTGCGGTACAGGGTCATAAAGTTATCAGCAAACTGATAGATGCAGACACCGACGTTTGCGCTGCCGGTTGCAGCCTCAGAAGAAGCAGCTGCAGAAGAAGCAGCGGTGGAGGAAGCAGCAGTGGAGCTGGAGGAGCCGCCGCAGGCGGTCAGAACGCCGGCAGCACCCACAACAGCAGAAGCCTTCATAAAGTCACGACGGGAAATCATTTTCATAATCTTGTTCTCCTTCATTCGCATATCACAGCATCTCATGGAATATACTTACATGTATGTTCCATGGTTTCTGTTTGTATTATAACCGTCTGGAAAATCATTCGCAATGGGACAAGTTCACAAGATTCCGGTCATTTCTTTGTGCATTCTTCACAGTTGATATTGTTGTGTACAACATTCTTTTTGCTATCAAGTACAAAATCAGTCGAAAATGCAACATACATCCAAATTCCATGCCAAAAATCCATAAATCCTTTCAAAATGGTTACAACATCGTTCTGTTCATGCAACAAATTTCTCCGTACAGAAAATGCCCGTTTTTTCCGGGAGTTTTGCACAAAACGTACATTTCCGGGAAAAACCGGGCATTTTTTTCATTTTTCACTTTTCTTTGTGTTCGCGGCGGTAGCGGGTGGGGGTGACTCCCAGCGTCTTTTTGAAGATCTTTGTAAAATAATTCACGTCCAGAATGCCCACTTCCTCGGCCACGGCGGCAATGGTGTGGTTGTTCTGCACCAGCAGCTGGGCCGCGCGGTTGACGCGCTGGGTGTTGATATAATCGATCAGAGTGCTGCCGGTCTCCTGCTTGAACAATGCCGACAGGTACGATGGGCTGATGAAGCACATGGCGGCCAGACTTTTCAGCGTCAGCGGCTCGGCCACGTTCAGGTTGACGTAGTTCATCACCTTCTGCACCGCGGGCGAATACTCCTTCAGCGAGTAGCGGCGGACATAGGCACAGTAATCCCGCGTCATCTGCCACATCATCTCGTTGGGCACCTCGTTGGCCTCCTCAATGATGCGGCTGTACTTGCTGGAAATGGCATCAATATAATAGGGATGCACCTTGCTGGGTTCAATGGCCTTACGCAGCAGGGTGTTCAGCACGATCATCTTGTTCTTCTGCTGGTAGAGCGTCCCCTCGAACCGGCCGCCGTAGGTAAAGCGGGAGTGCTGGTGCATGGCCTCGATGGCGGCTTCCTCATCGCCCCGGGCCACCGCGTCCAGAATGCGGTTCTCTGATTCATACCGCTGCTCCAGCATGGTGACCGGGATCTCCTTCTGGAACTCCGGCTCGTGAAAATAGCGGGTATCCGGGTGGAACTGGAAGGGCAGGAATTCCTTCAGCTCCTGCACCGGGACAGTGCAGCCGAACATCGTATCCACCACAACCCGCAAAGCTCCATAGAAATCGCTGGCCTCCAGGATCTTCACACCGTTGTAGTACTCCTGCACAGCGGCCTCTCCGGCTTCCCCCAGATAGCGCCTGACCCATTTGCGGGCGCTCTGGGTGCGGGGGCCCACCGTCCAGGGTCCAATGAGAAAGACCGTGTTTTTTTCATCGGGGATGCGGAACAGGGCAAAGTGCAGCTCAAAGGTGCCCTCCACCAGCAGCAGGGTTTTTTCAGGGGTGCTGTCCAGCAGCAGCTGGCCGAACTCCTGCCAGTCGAACTGGGGGTCCAGCGATCGCCGCAGGCCGTAGTCAAACTCTTCCAACCCCTCAAAGGGCGGGGTGACCCGCCGGGTCGGGATATTCTGCACCGCTGCCAGCTTTGTAAGGATCTGCAAAGGATCCACCCGCATCGTACACCGCTCCTTTTTCCTGTTGTTCCGCTCGTGCCATTGTATCATTCCTGATATATTAGTATACATCAATTTTGAAGCAGAAACAAGCCGCCCACAGGAATTTCCCGTGGGCGGCTTGATCCGTTTCCTTACTTATTATGGCGCTGTGCCAGTGCGGCCACGTTCTCCTCCACCTTCTGTTTGGTCAGGGGGTAGATGAAGAACAGGCTCAGGGTCACGGCCACGAAGCCGATGGCGGGGGCAATACAGGAGATGTTGAAGATGCCCATGGTGACCTCCGGGTCAAAGGCAGTGGCAGCACTGTAACCGATCATGGTCAGCAGGCCGCCGGTCAGGCCGGAAGAGAACGCCTGACCCAGCTTGCGGGCAAAGGAGTAGACCGCATAGATGGTGCCGTCCTCACGGATGCCGTTGCGGACCTCGGAATCATCGATGACATCGGTGATCATTGCCCAGATGATGGTGTTGAAGAAGCCCAGGCAGATGAAGGCGGCGCAGAAGAAGCCGACATAGACCCAGACATTGGCGGGCTTGAGAACAAAGCAGATGACCTCCAGCACCGTGGCCACGATGCAGGATACGGTGGCCAGCTCTTTTTTACCGAACCGGCTGGCCAGCTTGGAGGCAAAGGGTGCGCAGACGAGCAGGATCAGCACGCTGCTCAGCAGAGAAGCGGTAGACTGGGCGGCGGCGCTGCCGTAGAAGTTGGGGAACACATAGCCTGCCATGCCCTGCATGGTCAGCATGGCCAGCAGCAGGAAGAGGGCGGCAGCAATGATGCCCAGCAGGGCACGGTTGGTGAACACGCTCTTGAGCATCTTGCCAATGTCCATCTTGCTGTCGTTGGCGGGCACATCCACACGCTCACGCACCAGGTTGAAGCAGAGCAGGTAGCAGAGGATGGCGCAGACAGAGAAAACGCCTGCAATGATGGTCATGCGGCTGCCGGAGAGGACCGTCTGACCATTGACGGTGACGTAAGCCACCATGGGGGTGCCAACACCGATCACCAGGCTGGCCAGGGTGCTGCCGATGGTACGCCAGGTGGACAGCTCTGCGCGATCCTTGGGGTCAGCAGAGATGGCGGAAGCCATGGAGCCGTAAGGGATATTGACGGAGGTGTAGAAGATGGAGCCCCACAGGATGTAGGTCACAAAGAGCCATGCCACCTTGAAGCCGTAGGACATCCCGGCCAGACCGGACTGGAAGATGAGGAAGGATGCGATGGCCACAGGGCCGCACATCCGCTTGAGCCAGGGGCGGAACTTGCCGTCCTTGGTGGGCTTGGAGCGGTCCACGATCTGGCCCATGGTCACATCGGTGAAAGCATCCACAAAGCGGGCGATCATCATGATCATGCCCACAACACCGGCGCTCACGCCCATCACGTCGGTATAGAACTTCATCAGAAAGCTGGACGACAGGATAAAAGTAAAATCGTTGGCGAAATCGCCAAACATATAGCCGACCTTGTCCCGCATCCCAAACGGGGTGGTCTTTTGCATTTCATTTGCCATTGTATTCTCCTTCGGTGGTCAATTCAAACGGCACAGCGTTTCTTCTGCTGTATCCAAGTTTGTACTCCAATATTATGACAAACTTTTATCAAAAAATGTTAGAATATTTTTTAGGTGAATTCGTACAATTTTAAGGTATTGTTTTTGTACATTTTCACAGTTCGTTCACATTCTGTTTTTCCCTCTTTTTCCCAGCATTCACTTTTTGTGGCACCCTTTACGGAAGTTTTTAAACCTGGCCGGAGATAATAGGTATTCTGCCCAGAGCAGCGCCTGTTTTCCTGAAAAAAGTCTGGATTTATTCAAAAATCTTTCTATCCCTTTTATAAAATTTCTGTCATACTGGGTATAAAGACAATAAACGCCCCTGTGGCACGCAAAATGCCGCCGGGCTGATGAATGTGAGGTCATCCTGATGAACCGCTCCCTGCTGTATCCCCGCGCTACCACCACCCGCCGTCTCATCGGCCTGGACGGGATGTGGCGTTTCAGCTTCGACCCCGAGAGCAAGGGCGTGGAGGCCGGATGGGCGCTCGACCTACCCTCCTCTCTTTCCATGCCGGTGCCTGCCTCCTTCTGCGACCTGTTCACCGACAAGGCCTCCCGCGAATACTGCGGTGATTTCTGGTACGAGACCAGTTTTTTTGTCCCTGCGGAATGGAGCGGCTGGGACATCGTTCTCCGGTTTGGCTCGGTCACCCACCGGGCCCGGGTCTTTGTCAATGGCGTGGAGGTGGCCCAGCACGAGGGCGGCTTCCTGCCCTTTGATGCCACCGTGACCAACATCGTGCGCTACAACCAGTTCAACAAGCTCAGTGTTCTGGCGAACAACGAGCTCAGCGAGACGATGCTGCCCGCCGGCACCACCCGCACCCTTGCGGATGGCAGAAAGATCGCCGCCCCCTACTTTGATTTTTACAACTACGCCGGCATCCACCGGCCCGTCTGGCTGATGGCCCTGCCCAAGGAGCGGGTGCTGGACTATTCCACCCGATACCGCCTGACCGAGACCGGGGCCGAGATCGACTATACCGTGTCCACCAACGGCACCCACCCCGTGACTGTGGAGCTTTACGACGGCACCACCCGGGTGGCCGAAAGCTCCGGCACCACCGGCACGCTGGTGGTCAAAAACGCCAAGCTGTGGAATGTCCACGCTGCCTATCTCTATGATCTGGTCATCCGCATCCACGAGGGCAGCGCGGTGGTGGACGAGTATCTGGACCGGATCGGCATCCGCACCTTTGAGATCCGGCACGGGCGTTTCCTGCTCAACGGCAGCCCGGTCTATCTGCGGGGCTTCGGCCGGCACGAGGATGCCGACATCCGGGGCCGCGGGCTCGATCTGCCCACCGTCAAGCGGGATTTCGAGCTGATGAAGTGGATCGGCGCAAACTGCTTCCGCACCAGCCACTACCCCTACGCTGAGGAGATCTACCAGATGGCCGATGAGGAGGGCTTCCTCATCATCGACGAAGTCCCCGCCGTGGGCTTTATGCAGAGCACGGCCAACTTCCTGGCCGCCAATCAGGGCAACGGCAGGCAGCAGGGCTTTTTTGAAAAGGAGACCACGCCTGCGCTGCTCAAGAACCACAAGGCAGCCCTGACCGATATGATCGACCGGGACAAAAACCACCCCTCGGTCATCGCGTGGAGCCTGCTCAACGAACCTCAGTGCACCAGCGCGGGCACTGAGGAATATTTCAAGCCCCTGTTCGAGCTGGCCCGCCGCCTCGACCCCCAGAAGCGCCCCCGTACTTATACGGTCCTGATGACCAGCCTGCCCGACACCAGCAAGGGCCAGCGCTTTGCCGATTTCGTCAGCCTGAACCGCTACTATGGCTGGTATGTACTGGGCGGAGCCGGGCTGGCGGATGCCGAAGCCGCCTTCCACCATGAGATGGACGGCTGGGCAAAAGTCCTGCATGGCCGCCCGCTCATCTTCACTGAATACGGCACCGACAACCTGAGCGGTGCACACAAGCTCCCCAGTGTGATGTGGAGCGCCGAGTACCAGAATGAATATCTGGAGATGACCCACGCCGTGTTCGACCACTACGATTTCGTACAGGGTGAGCTGGTGTGGAATTTTGCCGATTTCCAGACCACCGAGGGCATCCTGCGGGTGGACGGCAACAAAAAAGGCATCTTTACCCGCCAGCGCCAGCCCAAGGATGCGGCGTACCTCTTCCGGGAGCGGTGGACAACGCTGCCGGTCGATTTCAAGAAGCGAAAAAAATGATCCCAGAAAACAGCAGCGCCCTGCCGGTTTGCCCCGGCAGGGCGCTGCTTGTTTGATATGCGTTTACTTGATGCAGCTCGAGCACGGGCTGTACCCTGCCGCAATGGCCTCCTCGTAGCTGGAGAAGAGGATCTGGTTCTTCTCCGCAGGGAGATTGGCACAGCTGGGCAGGTGGAACTTTTTGCTGTTCACGTTGCCGATATACCCCTGCTGCGCGGTGGACGCTGCCGCCGGGTCGGTGGGGTTGAGCTCGGCATCGGTGGCCGTTTTCTCGGTGCGGATGGTATAGTTCTGTCCATCGGAACCGATCACGATGGCCCCCAGCAGGTCCGTGCGGTAAACATCCACGCCCGCATCCCGCAGGATGCTCAGGGTCTCCTCGTGGGGGTGGCCGTACTTGTTGTTCACACCGCAGGAGATGATGCCCATCTCGGGCAGGACGGCGTTCAGGAAGATGTAGCTCGTGCTGGTGCTGGAGCCGTGGTGGCCCACCTGCAGAACATCTGCCTTCAGGTTGGCCCCGCTGTTCACAAGGTCGCGCTCCGCATCCGATTCCATATCGCCGGTGAGCAGAAAGCTGGTGGAGCCGTAATCCACCCGCAGAACGATGGAGGTATCGTTGGTATTATCATACTGCGCCACAGGGCCCAGCATGGTCACAGTGGCGCTGCCCAGCGGCCAGACTGTGCCCACGGCGGGCACTTCCACCTGCAGGCCCTGCTGCTGGGTGTACTTGACGAAATCCTGAAAGCATTTGGTGGAGGCTTCCGTCACGGGGCTGTACACATGGTCTGCCGGGAAATAGGCCAGCGCAGCGGACAGGCCACCCACATGATCCTCGTGGGCGTGGGAGCAGAACACATACTGCAGCTCCTCCACACCGAGATTCTGCAGGTAAGAGACGACATAGCTGCCATCGTCCACGTTGCCGCCGTCGTAGAGCATATACTGGCCGTCACATTCCACCAGCACGCTCAGGGCCTGCCCCACATCCAGGAAGTGCATCTCAAAGTTGGCGGTCTGGCCGTCTCCGGCAGGTTGGGCAGTGCTGACCGTAGGGGTGCTGCTGCCCGGCACCACCGCCGAGGCATCACAGGCGGCAAGGCCTAGGGCCAGCGCCGCCGCCAGGGCCAGAGCGGCAATGCGCCGCCAAAAGCTTACTTTTTCTTTTTTGAAGTTTTCCACGCTGTATTCTCTTTCTGTTGATCATTCTTCGGCTTACGGGGTGCCGTGCCGTTGGGCGCAAAGCGTGCGCCGGGGCTGGGCTGGCGGCCGCCTGCGGTGCGGGCCGGGGCGGTTCCGCGGCTCTGATTCCTGCCTCCCCTGCCCTTGTTGGGGCGGACGGTATAGGTGCCGTCGTTGTGGATGGTCACCTCGGCAGGCTCGGCCCGGCGGGCAGAGCGCTGGACCGCGCGGCGGCCCTCGGCGGGCACCAGCAGCGGGATCAGGTCCTCCCTGTGGGTCATTTTCAGCGCCTTGATGACCTTTTCGGCATTGCGGGGCTCGTAATACTGGAGCAGGGCGCGCTGGAGCGCTTTTCCCTCCGCAGTTTTTTCCACGAACACAGGCTTGAGGGTGTAGGGGTCAAGCCCGGTGTAGAACATACAGGTGCTCACCGTGCCGGGGGTGGGATAGAAATCCTGCACCTGCTCGGGGCGCATGTGGTTTTTGTAGAGATACTCGGCCAGATAGACGGCATCGCTCAGGGTGCTGCCCGGGTGGCTGGACATCAGGTAGGGCACGAGGTACTGCTTTTTGCCCGCCTTCTTGCTCAGCTCGTAGAACTTATCCTTGAACTTGTTGAAGGTCTGGATGGGCGGCTTGCCCATGTAGGCCAGTGTATTGGGGGCGCAGTGCTCCGGGGCCACCTTCAGCTGGCCGGAAACGTGATACTCCACCAGCTCCTTGAAGAAGGTGTCGTCCGGGTCAGCCATCAGGTAATCGAACCGGATGCCGCTGCGGATGAACACCTTTTTCACGCCGGGCAGTTCCCGGACACGGCGCAGGATCTTGAGGTAATCGCTGTGATCCACGATCATGTGGGAGCAGGTGGTGGGGGCCAGGCAGTGCTTGCCGCCATTGCACATGCCCCGCAGCATCTGCTCCCGACAGGACGGGAACCGGAAGTTGGCGGTGGGGCCGCCGATATCGTGGATGTAGCCCTTGAAATCAGGCTCGTGGGTCATCCGCTCGGCCTCGGCCACAATGCTGTCGGCACTGCGGCTGGTGACCCGGCGGCCCTGATGCAGCTGGATGGCGCAGAAGTTGCAGCCGCCGAAGCAGCCGCGGTTCTGGATGATGGAGAACTGCACCTCCCGGATGGCAGGCACGCCGCCCATGCTCTCGTAGATGGGGTGGTAGCGGCGGGTGTAGGGCAGCGCATACACCTTGTCCAACTCCCAGCGCACCAGCGGCTTTGCCGGGATGTTCTGCACAAGGTACTTTTCACTCTGCTTCTGGACAATGATCTGGCCGCTGACCACATCCTGATTGTCCATCTGGATGCGGCAGGCTTTGGCGTAGGCCACCTTATCGGAGGCCACTTTCCGGAAACCGGCGCACTCCACATACTTTTCGGGCAGGTGGTCGAAGTCGGTCAGGTAGCAGGTACCATCCACATCGGTGATGGACTCCACCGGCTCTCCTGCCGCCAGCCGCCGGGCGATCTCCACGGTCTGGTGCTCGCCCATGCCAAAGCTGATGAGATCGGCTCCGGAGTCCTCCGCAATGCTGGGCAGAACGGTGTCCAGCCAGTAATCGTAGTGGGCAAACCGGCGCAGAGAAGCCTCCAGACCGCCCAGGATCACAGGCAGGTCGGGGTAGGCCTCCTTGGCCAGCCTGGTGTAAACGGTGGCGCTGCGGTCAGGCCGCGCGCCGCCGATACCGCCGGGAGAGTATTCGTCCTCGGCACGCGGAATTTTTGCCACGGAGTAGTGGCTCACCATGCTGTCCACGTTGCCGCCGCCGATGAAAAAGCCGTACTTCGGCCTGCCGAACCGCTTGAAGTCCTCGCAGTCGGAATAGCGGGGCTGGGCCAGCACGCCGACCTTATAGCCCTCGGCCTCCAGCAGGCGGCTGATGATGGCGGTGCCAAAGCTGGGGTGGTCAACGTAGGCATCGCCGCCCACCACCACAAAGTCCAGCTGATCCCACCCCCGGGCTTCCATGTCCGCCCGGCTGATGGGAAGAAATTCGGTGTAGATCGGGGAAGAGTTGTCCATAGTGTTCCTCACTGGTTAAACCTCTCTGTCTGCTCCCCTGACAGGGAGCCAAGAGAAGTGTTGCTTGTGTTCTTATTCCTCCGGCTGATTCATCTGCATCTCCAGCCACTGCTGGCGGCTGATGAGAACAGCGCGGGGCTTGGCACCCTCATAGGGGCCGATGATGCCCTTCTGCTCCATCTCATCCATGATGCGGGCGGCGCGGGCATAGCCCAGCTTACAGCGGCGCTGCAGCAGGCTGGTGGATGCCTGTCCGGCATCAATGACCACCTCAACGGCCTGCTTGAGCATCGGGTCGCTGCCGGTCTCCTCATCCGCATCTGCAGAGGATGCGCCCTTCTTGCCATCCTGAATGGCGTGCTTTTCCATGGCTTCGATCATGGCCTCGTCGTACTGGACGGTGGCGCTCTGCTTGATGAAGTCCAGCACGCGGCTGATCTCCTCATCCCGCACAAAGGTGCCCTGGATACGCACCGGCTTGGGCGCGCCCACAGGCATAAAGAGCATATCACCCTGGCCCAGCAGCTTCTCGGCACCGGCACCATCCAGAATGGTGCGGCTGTCCACCTGGCTGGACACGGCAAAGGCAATGCGGCTGGGGATGTTGGCCTTGATCAGGCCAGTGATGACATCCACGCTGGGGCGCTGGGTGGCAACGATGAGGTGCATTCCGGCGGCACGGGCCTTCTGGGCAATGCGGCAGATGGAATCCTCCACGTCCTTGCCCACGACCATCATCAGATCGGCCAGCTCGTCGATGATGATGGCGATATAGGGCATCTTTTCCAGCATGGGGTCGGTGGCCGCCAGCTTGTTGAAGGATTTGATGTCACGGACATTGTTTTCCGCAAACAGGTGGTAGCGGCGCTCCATCTCCTGCACCGCGCTGCTCAGAGCGCCCGCTGCCTTTTTCGGCTCGGTGATGACAGGCATCAGCAGGTGGGGGATGCCGTTATATTCAGCCAGCTCCACCACCTTGGGGTCAATGAGCATGAGCTTCACGTCCTCGGGGCTGGAGCGGAACAGGATGCTGATGATGATGCTGTTCACACAGACAGATTTACCACTGCCGGTGCTGCCCGCGATGAGCAGATGGGGCATCTTGCACAGGTCGGCCACCTGGGCCACACCGGCAATGTCCTTGCCCAGCGCCACGCCCAAGGGCGAAGTCATCCGCAGGAAGGCCTGGCTTTCAAAGACACTGCGGATAAAAACGGGGGTCTTTTTGTGGTTGGGCACCTCGATGCCCACGGCAGGCTTGCCGGGGATGGGTGCTTCCATGCGGACATCGGCCACGGCAAGGTTCAGGGCGATATCATCGGCCAGCGAGGTGATGCGGCTGATCTTCACGCCCGCCATGGGCTGGACCTCATACCGGGTAACGGAGGGGCCCCGCGAGATATCCAACACCCGGGTGCGCACGCCGAAGCTTTCCAGCGTGTCCACCAGCTTCTGGGCGTTGGCCTTCAGCTCGTCCTGGGCACCGGGGTCACCCTCCTCGGCAGACTTTTCAAACAGCTCGATGCTGGGGTACTGATACTGGAAGGTCTCCACCACCTCCGGCTCCTCGGCCGGGGCGGTGGCGGCAGCCTGCTCGCCTGCGGCGGGTTTTTCCATGGCGGCCGCCACCAGCGTGTTCAGGTCTTTTTCCTCCACCGGTTCGCTGGTAATGCTGATCCAGCCGTCCTCGTCCGGTTCACTGCGCATGGCCACCGCGTTTTCCGCGCTGACCCGCACCGGCACCACCGGCTCGTCCGTAGTGGGCAGGGTGGGGGTCTGGAACACCGGCATCTCAGGCTGCTCGGGCTCTGTCGGTGCAGCCGCAGGGGCTTCCGGAGCCGCAGGCGGCACGGTGGGGTTCACCACAGGGGCCGGAGCATGCGATCCGGCGGGCGCGAAGAAATCCTCGGCGGCAGTCTCCACGGCATCCGGCACCACCGGTTTGACGATGGCCCGGGGCGGGGCCTTTTGGAGCGGGTCCTGCCCAAAGGTGCCGCCCGGCCCGATGATGATGGGCTCAATGGGCTCGCTTCCGCCCTCGGAAACAGAGGTATCCGGCCCAAGATCAATATCAAACGCCGCGCGGGGATGGTTGGAGGTCACCTTGACCGGCTCAAAGGCTGGGGCAGGCTGGGCGGGAGCCGGTTCCGGCTCCACCGGCGCAGGCGGCTCGTAGCCCAGAGAATCGTCCACGGGAGCAGGTTCCGCTTCGCCTTCCATCTCCTTGGTCACCTTGTGGCCCCAGCTGAACACGCCGGACAGCCACCCGGGCACCGGAATGCCGCCGGGCACGTCTTCCTCATCGGAACTGTCATCGTAATCGTCCGCAGGCTCCTCGGCGCAGTACTCCTCTTCTGCCTGCCGGGCCGCAAGGCGCTCAGCACGGCGGGCGGCGTTCTGTTCATAGACCGCCACGCCTTTTTCATGCACGCCGCCGCCCACATTGCAGAGCCACTGCCAGCACTCGGCAGGGGTGATATCAACCCATGCTTCCGGTAACGCCCGACATCGAACTGAGGGGTGTGAATACCATCGTCT
>ENA-ORTJ01001102-ORTJ01001102.1-human-gut-metagenome-genome-assembly--contig:-NODE-1102-length-19850-cov-3.961152_pt1 | contig 19850 bp, 15 predicted proteins | sample MGYA00242069_ERZ509187 | MGnify/ENA primary metagenome ERZ509187 (study PRJEB26280, sample SAMEA2338779) | human gut metagenome | biome: human gut; feature: human-associated habitat; material: faeces... | reverse complement strand
GGCATGTGCATTAAAAGCCGATATGGAAGCAACCGGTGCAGCCGGAACGATCTGCGTCTATGGCTGCCCGGCCGAAGAGATCATGTCTGGCAAGATCGTGATGAACGATCAGGGAGTCTTTGATGACCTCGATGTTGCTATTACCTGGCATCCATTCGACCGCAACCGTGTCAGCAACGATATCTGGCAGGCACAGGACATTAAGAACTACACATTCCACGGACTTAGTTCCCATGCTGCCAAAGCACCGGAAAAAGGCCGCAGCGCCCTAGATGCCGCCGAACTCATGAATGTAGGCGTCAATTATCTCCGTGAACACGTACCGGGAGATGTCCGTATGCATTATGCCTACATTGATAACGGTCTTCCGGCAAATGTTGTTCCGGATGTCGCAAAGACAAATTATTTCATCCGCTCCTACTTACGTTCCCGCACCGAAGATGCAAGCGAACGTGTAGACAACTGCGCCAGAGGTGCCGCTCTTATGACAGACACCACCGTCGATATCGAACTGGTCGCAAGCTGCAGTGAGATGAAAGTTAACCGGGTACTGACAGAATTATATTACGATGCTATGACCCAAGTCCCGACACCGGCTTATACACCGGAAGAGCTGGATTTTGCAAAGCAGATCACAAAAGAAGCCGGATTCATCAATGACGGGACACTATTCTCCGGCCTGGAACCGCTTGAAGATGAACCGGTTCCGATCGCTATCGGCACGGACGCTTCACAGGTCAGCCACACCGTCCCGTTGATCACCTTAAGTGCCGCTACGATGTGTAAAGGTACCCCGCTTCATCACTGGGCTGCTGCCAAACAGGCCGGTATGACTATCGGACAGAAAGGTATGTTCTACGTTGCGAGATGTATGGCAGAAGGAACGAAATTATTGATGGAAACTCCAGGAAGTATCGAAAAAGCATGGGAACTGCACAAGCTGACTCCTTAAAGCTCCTGTCATTGCATACTGTACACTTTATAAATATCTGCTCTAAAACATCTCATGACCAAACTAGGAGGAATTATTATGATCACAAAGAAATCGGAATTATCGGATGCGGCAATATGGGCGGTGCCATTCTCTATGGCGCACTCGACATCCGGGTGAATTAAAAGACATGGTCACATCCCCTGGCGGAACAACCATCGAAGGCTGCGAGGCTCTTGAAAAAGCCGGCATGCGTGGTGCTGTAATCGAATGCATTAATGTAAGTACAGAAAAATCCCGTTCATTATAATCGTTGTCATTCTATGTCGATTCATGCATCGGAATTATCAGACAAAAGAGGAGTTATCCACAGTTTCCCGTGGATAACTCCTCTTTTGTTGGGGATAAGTGGAATTACTTTGCAAAATTTGTCGTTACATTTTCATCCTCTTTATCACCTTCAACCGTGTAAATTCTTCTCTTTCCTTCTCCTCCAGCGCATTACTGATCGTATGCACCAGATTCGTATACATCGGTATCGTAATATTCTTAAGCGCATTCGCCCGCTTCTGTGTCTTCTTGATATTTGCGGCCAGACGGTACGCCGAGTTCTCCACCTCAGCCAGCTTGATCGTAAGTTCCTTCACTTCCCGGAAAGCTTCTCTTGCAATATCCACCGACTCATGTGTCGTGCTGAACGAATACGTCAGATCATTCTGCTTCGCATCATACTTGATGTGCGGGATCTCCGTTCCCATGATGCTTCTGGTCTGCATCTTCAGCGAATCCTCGATCGGAACAGTAAATGCCAGTTCCTGGACTTTACTGATCCCGTGTTCGATATTGGCACGCTGCAGGCAGGCATATGCTTTTGTAAAGGTTGCATCGATCTCTTCCTGAATGTCTTTCGCCTCATCGATCAGTCCCATCAGCTCTTTCAGAAGAATATTCCGCTTTTTATCCATCAAGTCATACCCCTGACGTGCAAGCATCAGAGAATTCTTTGCAAGCATCAGATTTCCTTTGGTAGGAAATTCTCTCGGATCCATATGCATCCCTCCTACTCTTCTGTCTCCAATGTCTCTTTCGTATCCTTCCAATACTTCTCAACCAGCTTCGTATCAATACGGTACAGTTCTTCCTTCGGCAGAAGTCCAAGCAGTTCCCAGCCAAGATCCAGCGTCTCCATCATCGTCCGGTTCTCCGCCGGTCCCTGGCCAATATAGCGTCTCTCGAATTCTTCACCGAACTTCAGATACTGTTTATCGATTGGTGACAATTCATCTTCTCCGATAACCGAAGCCAGATTTCTCGCCTCTCCAACCTTTGCATAGGCAGAGAATAACTGGTTCGCAAGATCCTGATGATCTTCCCTGGTATATCCTTTTCCGATGCCGTCCTTCATCAGTCGTGACAGCGATGGCAGGATACTGATCGGCGGATAGACTGCCTGCCCGTGCAGATTACGGTCCAGTACGATCTGTCCTTCTGTGATATATCCGGTAAGGTCAGGGATCGGATGTGTAATATCATCATTCGGCATGGTCAGAATCGGAAGCTGTGTTACGGAACCATTTGCCCCGTCCACAATACCGGCACGTTCATAGATCGTTGCCAGTTCACTGTATAAATATCCCGGATATCCTTTTCTTGACGGAATCTCGCCACGGGAAGAAGACACTTCACGCATGGCTTCCGCAAAAGAAGTCATATCCGTCAGGATAACCAGAATGTGCATATTTTTCTCAAATGCCAGATATTCCGCTACCGTCAGTGCAACCTTCGGCGTGATCAGACGCTCCACCACCGGATCATTTGCCAGATTCAGGAACATACACACATGATCTGCCACACCGCTTTCCTCAAATGTCTTACGGAAGAATTCTGCCACGTCATGCTTGACTCCCATCGCACCGAATACAACTGCAAACTGTTCATCCGAATTGTCTCCAAGTGAAGCCTGCTTTACGATCTGTGCCGCGAGCTGGTCATGCGGCAATCCGTTTCCCGAGAATATCGGAAGCTTCTGCCCGCGGATCAGTGTCGTCAGACCGTCAATCGCCGAGATTCCAGTACGGATATAGTTTCGTGGATATTCCCGTCTGACAGGATTCAACGGAAGTCCGTTTACATCCCTTTTTTCTGCATCTGCAATCGGACCAAGTCCATCGATCGCTTCCCCGACTCCGTTAAATGTACGTCCCAGCATTTCCTCCGATACAGTAACTTCCATCGGATGTCCCGTAAGTCTTGTATGGGTATTATCCAGTGACATATTTTCTGTCCCTTCAAATACCTGGATCACAGCCTTGTCTTCATCCAGCTCCACGATACGCCCCATTTTCCTCGTATTATGATCTACAATAAATTCTACGATCTCATCGTAAAATGCATTTTCCACGCCTTCCAGCACGACGAGAGGGCCATTTATGCTGCTCAGTCCAAGATATTCTATTGCCATCTTACGTCCCTCCCTTTACGCATTCTTCTCGATGACGCGGTTATAGAAGTCATCAATGTCTAATTTATACAGATCCAGTAACTGCAGGTTGTCATTCGGCACATCATACTTGATCGCAATGACCTTTTCAAATATACCTTCCGCCTTCAGTACCGACATCGGCATTCCCATTGCCACCAGTTTCCTGCTGGTCTTATACAGATACAGGATCACGTCCATCATCTTGAACTGCTTCTCCAGCGATACGCACGTATCATCCTTATGAAATGCATTCTGCTGCAGGAATCCCAGACGGATCACCTTTGCGATCTCCAGGATCAGTTTCTGATCATCCGGAAGCACATCCCCGCCGATCAGTTTTACAATCTCCATCAGACTGCTCTCCTGGTTCAGGATCGCCATCAGACGGTTCCTGTAATCAACAAATTTCGGCGACACATGATCCGAATACCAGCCGCTTAAGTCATTCAGATATTCACTGTAACTCGTCAGCCAGTGGATCGCAGGGAAATGTCTCGCATACGCCAGGGATTTATCCAGTCCCCAGAAGCAGCGCACGAAACGCTTCGTATTCTGCGTAACCGGCTCGGAGAAATCTCCCCCCTGCGGAGACACCGCTCCGATGATAGAGACAGATCCGGTTGCACCATTTAATGTCTGCATCATGCCGGCTCTTTCATAGAATGCCGACAGTCTCGATGCCAGATATGCCGGGAACCCTTCCTCCGCCGGCATCTCTTCCAGTCGTCCGGACAGCTCACGCAGTGCCTCTGCCCATCGGGATGTCGAGTCCGCCATGATCGCCACATCATAACCCATGTCACGGTAATATTCCGCCAGTGTAAGTCCGGTGTAAATGGATGCCTCGCGGGCAGCCACCGGCATGTTCGAGGTATTGGCGATCAGCGTCGTTCTGTCCATCAAAGGATTTCCTGATTTCGGATCGACCAGTTCTGAAAACTCTTCCAGAACCTGCGTCATCTCATTTCCACGCTCGCCACATCCAATATATATGATAATATCCGCATCCGACCATTTTGCGATCTGATGCTGGGTCATCGTCTTACCCGTTCCGAATCCTCCCGGAATCGCAGCCGTTCCACCTTTTGCAATCGGGAACATCGTATCCAGAATTCGCTGTCCTGTTACCAGCGGCACACTTGCCGGGAATCTCCTGCTCACCGGTCTCGGTACACGGATCGGCCAGTGCTGTGTCATCGAAAGTTCTCGTTTTTCTCCATTGAACAGTTCAATCGTAACCAGCGTCTCATCAATCGTATATTCACCATCCGGAACCACAGATATAACAGTTCCTTCCACTCCCGGAGGAACCATACATTTGTGCACGATAGCCCGCGTCTCCGGCACTTCCGCAATGATCGTTCCACCCTGCACCATATCGCCTTCCGCCACTGTGATATGCGTCTCCCAGAGCTTCTGGCGGTCCAGTGCATCCACACTGACACCACGGGTGATAAATGCCCCGCCCTTGTCAGCAATCCGCTCCAGCGGTCTCTCAATACCGTCAAAGATATTATTCAGGATACCGGGTGCCAGCGTAACCGACACTGCCGCTCCCGTACCTTCCACAAGTTCTCCCGGATGCAGTCCGGAAGTCTCCTCATACACCTGTACCGTCGTCCGGTCCTTATCCAGGGAAATAACTTCGCCAACCAGCTTTTCCTCTCCAACATGGACCATTTCCGACATCTTAAAATCCGTCTTCCCTTTCAGGTAAATGACCGGGCCGTTGATGCCATATATCTTTTCTGTCTTTCCGCTACTCACCCTTTACACCTCCCCGGAACCGGAATTTCTGGTATTCATTTTCCAGTGCCCCTTTGAATGCATAATCCACCAGAACATTCTTCTCAGGCACAACCGCACGCACACCACCAATGAAATCCACTTTGCTGATCGTCAGCGTCATTCCCGTGCGCTCCTCCAGATATGTCTTCTTATCTGCATCAGACGGATTGATATAGATCGTCATCGCCATCCCGGATGCAAACTGTGCTGCTTTCTCTATATAACGGATCAGAACCTCTTTATACTCTTCTGTTCTCATAAATGCCAGAAGCTTTAACTGTACTTCTTCGAACAGTTCTGTCTTAAGTTCTGTCTGTATCTTACCCATCTCACGTTTTAATTCAAGCTGCGCCTTTGACATCGCCATATTCAGCTGCTGTTTTGCAGTCACACTCTCCGCACGCACTCTCGTCTCCGACTGCCGTCTGGCTTCGATCTGGTGCTGCTCGAACACACTTCTCAGCGCATCCTCATGCTGCTTTATGATCGCATTCGCCTCCGCTCTTGCCTCTTCCATCGCTGCCGTGCGGATATGCGTGATCTTTTCTTCGTTTGTCAAATGTGCCACCTTCTTCCTGTCTATAATTTCAACCCTATCGCTTCATTTACATACGACGTGATAAAATCTTTCTTACGTCCGGTCCCGTGTCTGTCAGGAATCTCGATCAGAAGCGGCATTGTCCGCTCCAGCTTGATCTCGTCAATCAGGTCCGGGAATTCTCTTCCGAATTTCTCCGTCAGCAGAATCACACCTACATCTTTATCCTCCATGGCATTCTCGATCGCACACCGGAGTTCTTCTCTTTCATGTACCACGATTCCGTCTACCCCTGCGAGACGCATTCCTGTCAGAGTATCGATATTATCACTGATCAGATACATCTTCATCTTACAATTTACCCAAGATCATGAAGGAGATGATCAGTCCGTACAGACACACACCTTCTGCAAGACCTACGAAGATCAGTGACTTACCAAGTGCACTGGAATCTTCACTAATTGCACCCAGAGCCGCACTTGCTGCACTTGCAACGGCGATACCACCGCCGACGCAGGAAAGACCGGTTGAAAGTGCTGCTGCCAGGTATCCGAATCCTGTTGCGTTCGACGCCGTATTGCCGGCTGCTTCCGCTGCCTGTACCGGATCTCCCGCAAAAAGCATGATCCCTGCGATCAGAACAGTGCTGAAGAAAAAGAATATATTTGTGCCGATAGCCCTCTTATAACGCTTCTTCGTCCTCTGTCCGATCAGAAAATATCCAAATGGAATTACAATACTCAGCAACAATGTTACAACGAATAATACTCTAACTGTCAGGCTCATATTTTTGTCCTCCTGTAAATATATCTTTGAAATTTATTACTTTCTGTCACTCTGACTGTGGAACGGCTTAAATTCCCGTCCGGTTCCTTTATAGAAACGGCTGAACATCTCATAGTATTCCAGACGCAGTACCTGGATACCGACGACCAGCCCTTCCAGTCCGCACACCAGCACATTTCCAAGCACGAACACGATCCAGTTCGTATGCCCCGCACTTGCGCCCGATAACATCAGCACAACCTCCATCATCGCCGCATGACTGACGGCAAATGCACCGATACGCACATAAGAAATGGTATTGGAAAAATAACTCAGCATCGTCTCGAACAGTTCGAAGAACGCCTGCACGAAGAACATCACCTTTCCCTCTTCCATCTTCTTATGCTGCTTTGTCACCAGATTGCCCAACGGTTCCTTGAATACGAACAAGAGCACCGGAACCCCCAGGAAAATTACCATCATGATATTACCCGGAACCTTATGTCCCGTCATATAAAGCACGATCGTCAGCACCAGGAATCCATAGAACACCAGCCCTGCGATTCCGTTGTGGGAAAATAACATATTTTCCAGATCATGACTCTTAACTGCGTTGATCACGTTAAAAATCATCACCAGGATATTCAGTCCCATACCAAATGCAATAGCTACCACGAATACCGTATTGAGCTGTCCGATAAACGGCAGGTTCGTCATCGCATCCACAGGTCTTAACCAGCGTGCCTGTATCACATCTTCAAATCCGAAGATACTTCCGAACATGAATCCAAAAAATGTCGAGAACAGTCCCGCAATGGATATGATCCCTGCCAGGTTGATCTTCTTAATCAGATACAAAAGCCCGCCGAATACGAACAGACATAAGCCCTGCCCGACATCCCCGAACATCGCACCGAAGATAAATGTATACGTCAGTGCCACAAACATCGTCGGATCTATCTCATCATTTGCCGGAAGTCCGTACATCCGTATGAACATCTCGAATGGCTTAAAGAATCTTGGATTTTTAAGCTTCGTCGGCGGTTCTCCGAAAAACTTCTCCTTATCTTCTTCTACAACAACGAATACCTTATCATCGTTCTTCGATTCCGCCAGGAATTTTTTCACATCTTCTTCACCCATCCAGCCACACAGGATGTAATAATCTTCTTTATTATCTCCCTCTTCGATCCTTGCCGCCAACTTACGTACATCAAAGTTTGTAGACAGTTCTTCCAGACGCCTTTTCGCACCACGGAGCTTTGCGGCATTCTTTGCCATCAGCTCCCTGATCTGTTTTTCTATCTCTGCAATCTCTTTTTGCTTTTCTTCGATTGCCTTTTCAAGCTCTTCACAGGCCTGCTCCGGTGTTCCTATGTACTCGGACGGAATTGCAATCCTTTCAAAATGCAAAGAATTGAATACCGAATCTACTTTACTGGAATCTGCATTCGATACGAAATAACATCCGTACACATAATTTTCATTCCTTATGCCTTCGATAAATACCGCATTCAAATCATCAAACAAATATTTCTCCAGACGTTTGTAATAATTCACATCCACCCGGCCGAAACGTACTTTCATGTATTTGTACTTCAGTGATTTCTGCATATCCAGTTCCAATGTCAGGAACGGCTCCATGATCAGAAGCTTTTCTTTGTATTCCTCTACCTGTTTCTTCGTTAACTCTTTCTTTTCCACAAGATCCAGATAGTCATGATTGACATCCCGGATCAGACTCAGCATATCATCCTGGTTCATCGATGCATCGATTCGCTGGTCTTCATCAGATAACAATGCGTTAAACTGTTCTGCCTTCGCAAGCGGCTCTTTGTATGGATTGACTTCCACAAAAGGCTGCAGGTTGTCGGTCGTCTTAAGCTCCGCCGCCGCATTTTCAAGCTGCATCTCGTATTTGGACAGATACACCTCGCAGACACGGTCGATGTCATTCTTCGGTCCGCTGATGCTTAAGAACTTCATCTTAACAATCATTGATTCACACCTCCTAAGTATCCTAATGTCTCTCCCTTCGTCAAACCGTAACGGATACACTCAAGGGCTGTCGTTAGTTTATAGATTTCTTCTTCTTTCAGGAACAGATACGTATTAACGATCGCGATCGAATACGGATCATTCCTTTTATCGGTCAGGTACAATTTCCGCAGACAATCACGGTACATCTGTTCCAGTGTCTTATCTGCCTGCATATAATCATACTTTCCCGCATAGTACGTTTTTCCCACTTCGGTTTCGAACTGTTCCAGTGTCGGAGTCTCTACCAGGCTCTTGAACTCTTCCACACGAACCCGGTAATGAATCGGGATCGTCATCGAATAAATGTCCGGCGGAAGCATATGATAATACTTCTTCGCACGGTAGATCCACTGTAGATTCAGAAGGTCGATCTTCGTCCCGTAATCTTTTAAAAATATCTTCTGTTCATGTCCTTTCAGAACTCTTTTTCCCTTTTTCCACATGGTGGAAAAATAATACAGATCCAGTGCCAGATCATAATCAAAAAGCGTTCCCGCTCCGGAATCTTTAATTCTGGCAAGTGCATCATAATACTCCGTATCCCGTAAGTTATCCACAAGCTCATCAATATTTTTCGAAGTTATCAACCGGTCAATGGAAATCTGTGAATATCTGTCAAAAAACTCTTTCTTATATTCCAGGTCAAACGGCTTGTCATAATGATTGAACACAATTCTCAGACAATAATTGATCAGATCAATCTCATAACGTTTCCAGTATAATTTTAAAAATGTCTTCTGTTTCATTCCGGCAAAACGGAAGAGTCTCGAATAATCATCGAACAGAGACTGATACAGGATCTTCTCCACATTTCCCCTGTGATACAGAGAAATGTCCATCCGGTTCACATAAGGTGCATATGCCGTCTTGTCTTTCAGATATTCAATTGCTTCCGTTACTGTCCCAAGTCCGGCAATTATGTCATAATCCTCCGCTGTCAAAAGCTTTGCCGACATTGCACGTACCTTTGTCGTAATCCCACTGTAAGCCATCACATTTCCCATACACTACACCTCGATCATATGTCTTACGATTTCCTCTGCATAAATCTCGTGATTTTCTTCATATTCCTGCTTCAGCGCATCAATTGCAGTCTGGTTCTTCTTCCGTTCCCGGTCCAGGACCTTCTCTACTTCCTGCTGCGACTTTTCTTTTATCTTCTCCAGTTTTTTCTGTGTCTCTTCTTCCAGATCCCGGTCAAATTGATCTCTTTCTTCCTGTATCTGTCTTTCAATTTCACTCTTCTGCTGTCTGGCATGCTCTACGATCGTCTCCGCCGTCGTCTCTACTTCAGCCAATTTTTCAATTACAGAGTTCATAAGCCGCCCTCCTTTTCGCACATTTCACAACAAATAATTGTTATTTTTTTATCCATGTTATAATAATACACCTATTTTTTAAAATTACCACAATTATTTTGTATATATTGTATTATTTCTTCTCAATTCTTCTGACAATTTCTGCTTCCATTGACTTTTTCCTGCACAGACGCTAAACTAAGAACGATTTGCAAATCCAGTGATTATAAGGAGGAATACACGTATGCGTCTTAGAAATATACCACGTGCAGAGAGCGTTCTCGAAGCCTGCAAAGAAGTTGTGAAAGATCCGGAAAGCTTACGCGGAGACTGGAACCAGACGTTTAAAAAAGAGCAGCCCCTGCATATCGAGATCGGCATGGGAAAAGGTCAGTTTCTTCTGACCCTGGCAGCCAAAAAACCACAGATCAACTACATCGGCATTGAGCGTTATTCCAGCGTTCTGCTGCGTGCCGTTGAGAAATTCCAGGAACTGGAAGCAGAGGGGAAAGCTCCTGCCAACATCCGGTTCATCTGTATGGATGCAAATGACCTGCCAACCGTATTCGCCCCGGCAGAAGTATCACGTATCTACCTGAACTTCTCCGATCCGTGGCCGAAAGCCCGCCATGCAAGAAGAAGACTGACTTCCAATGAATTCTTCAAGCTTTATGACCAGGTCCTGACCGCAGATGGAACGGTAGAATTCAAGACCGACAACCGGCCGCTCTTTGACTTTTCAGTAGAAGAACTTGAAACTTCCGAACTTTTCGTTCTGGATCAGCTATCCTATGATCTTCATAACGACAGTACGATGAATCAAGGCAATATTATGACTGAATATGAAGCCAAGTTCTCTTCTATGGGCAATCCGATCTGTAAACTGATCGCAAAGCGCAGATAACATGCTGCAATATCCGGACTTATATACCAATCCTGTCTGCCTGCACTTCTTCCCTTTCCTTTCATATATTAATAGAAAGCATATCTTATGCTCCTGTTTCTTATGGGAAAGGGTGGAAGCTTATGTTACATCTGACGACACAGAACTTTGATATCTGCCGGATGAACCACTGGCAGTTTTCTTCCGATACACCGGCAAAGGCTGGACCGGAGCATCCCACACTGGCTGTAGTCATGTTCTACGCTGTCTGGTGTGGAAAATGTGCAATGATGCGCCCTGTCATAGAAGATCTGGAAAAGAAATATCAGAAGAAATATTTCGGCAGCATCTGCTTTTTTGAAGTAGAGACCTCTGAATCCGCACTTCTTGCTGCGCAATATCAGACCGATCTTCTTCCGTCATTTCTCATTTTCAAAGACCGAGAACTGATTGCCACCATGCAGGGAATGATACCGCAAAAGGAGCTGGACTCACGCCTGCAGAAGTTGTTGACTGTGCAGATGCGGACGCAATCTACAGAAAATCTTTAGAAATAGTTAATTTATATTTTCTAGGAAAACACACTGTTTTATGTTATATTAAAAAAGTAACAGGGATAAAAATATTTAATAAAAAGGGGGCATGGTGAACACACCACGCATTATGAAAAAATTTAAAAGAGCATTACCAGTTGCCATGGCAATCGTACTTGGATCTACTGCGGCACCACTGGTTGTAAGAGCAGATTCATCCAAAGTCGTAACACTTGGCGCCAATCTGACTGATTCACAGAAGAATTCTATGTATGAGTATTTCGGAACTTCATCTGACAAAGCAGAAGTCATCGAAGTTACCAATGCAGATGAAAGAAAATATCTGGAAGGAGTCGCTCCCGACGAACAAATCGGTACCCGTACCTACAGCTGTTCTTATGTAGAACCGACCACAAGCGGCGGAATCCAGGTAAAGGTTTCCAACTTAACTTATGTTACAAGCTCTATGATCTCCAGTACGCTTCTGACATCCGGTGTTGAAAACTGTAATGTCGTTGCCGCTTCTCCGATCGAAGTATCCGGAACCGGTGCACTGACAGGTATCATGATGGCTTATGAGAAAGCCACCGGAACAACTCTGAATGACGATCAGAAAGTAGCTGCGACCGATGAACTTGTCACCACAGGAGATCTGGCCAATAACATCGGCCAGGACAAAGCGGAAAGTGTCATGAACGATGTAAAAAAAGATGTGATCGAGGGCGGATTAACGGATGCAGATGACATTCAGAATGCAGTTGAAAACGCTGCCAAGGATAACAACGTCACGCTGACACAGGAACAGATCGACAAGATCTCCGATCTGATGAAAAACATTTCCCAGTATGACTATGATGTCAAAGCTCTGAAGAATACATTAGATAACATTGACGGAAAGAGTGGCGGATTCTTCTCCAACCTCTGGAGTTCTATCAAAGGTATCTTCGGCGGCGATGACAGTTCCGATGGCGGAATCATTAACGGCACGGATGACAGCGCACTCGGTGATGATGTCGTAACTAACAGTACACTGGATTCTTCCGACAATTCTTCCAACAGCACAGACAGTTCAGATGCCGCTTCGGATGATACTTCGGATGACAACAGTGATGACAGCGGATTCTGGGGCAAGATCAAGAAGTTCTTCAAAGATCTGTTCGGTGGAAGCAATTCTAAGAAAGACGACACAGACAAGAGTAACGATGATGCCATTACAGAAGATAACTCTGATAACACTGATGAGCCGTCTGGCGACACACAGAACGATTCTCTGAACAACGATGCTGATTCTTCAGATGACGGCACAACAGACAACTCTGCTGATGATTCTTCATCGAATGACAGTACAGATAACCAGTCTGATAACCAGAGCAACACACAAAACAGCAGTGAATCCGATGCCTCTGGTTCCGATACTTCTGATTCCTCAGCCGACAGTTCTTCCAACTAAATACAGTCATTAATAAAGATGTCTAGTAAAACGAAAAATGCCGGGAAGTTTCAACACTTCCCGGCATTTTTATCCGCAGGCATCAAAGTTTTTTGCCACTGACTTCATATAATTAAAACTCGAATACAGCAACTCCGTAAGGCGGCAATTTGTATGCGAATGAATACGGTCTTCCATCACATTCTTTCTTCTCCGCTTTGTATATCTTCTTACGATCTGCTCCGGTTCCGCCGTATTTCTCCTCATCACTGTTCAGGATCAGTTTATACTGTTTCTTTCTCGGCACTCCGACTCTGTAATCATCTCTTGCCATCGGCGTAAAGTTGCAGACGAACAACAGATTCTTCTTTGCACCTTTCGAATGTCTCATAAAGCTGTAGATACTTCTGTATCCGTCATCCGCATTGATCCATTCGAATCCTTCCCAGCTCTGATCCATCTCATACATTGCCTTATGCCTCTTATACAGGTGTAAAAGGTCTTTTACCCACATCTTCATCTGCTGATGTTCCGGTTCGGCCAGCAGGAACCAGTCCAGTTCCCGTTCTTCACTCCATTCACGAAGCTGTGCAAATTCCTGTCCCATAAACAGAAGTTTCTTTCCTGCGTGTCCCATCATAAATGCATATCCGGCTTTCAGATTCGCATATTTATCAAATCCAAGTCCCGGCATCTTATTCAACATCGAACACTTGAGATGTACCACCTCATCATGCGACAATACCAGAATATAATTCTCACTGTATGCATAACTCATGGCAAATGTCATCAGATGATGGTTATCCTTTCGGAAATATGGATCCAGTTTCATATATTCTGTGAAGTCATGCATCCATCCCATATTCCACTTCAGACTGAATCCCAATCCACCTTCTTCTACATCTCCGGTAACCTGCGGCCATGCCGTAGATTCCTCTGCGATCATAAGTGCTCCCGGGTTTCTTCCAAGTACAACAGAATTCAGATGTCTGAAGAAATCGATCGCCTCCAAATTCTTATTCTCGCCATATTTGTTTGCAACCCATTCTCCGTCCTTCCGTCCGTAATCCAGATACAGCATCGAAGCAACCGCATCCACACGCAATCCGTCTATATGGAACTTCTCAACCCAGAATAACGCATTTGAGATCAGGAAGTTCCTTACTTCATTCTTTCCAAAATCAAATACTTTCGTTCCCCAGTCCGGATGTTCTCCCAATCTTGGATCTGCATATTCGTACGTCGGTGTTCCGTCAAAATCTGCCAGTCCGTGTGCATCCTTCGGGAAATGTGCCGGTACCCAGTCGAGAATGATACCGATTTTATTTCTATGCAGATAATTGATCATCCATGCAAAATCTTCCGGCGACCCATATCTGGATGTCGGTGCATAGTATCCGGTCACCTGATATCCCCAGGATCCGTCAAACGGATGCTCGGCAATTCCCATCAGTTCCACGTGTGTGTAACCCATTTCTTTTATGTATTTGGTAATTGCCCTGGCAAATTCTCTATATGTATAGAATCCTTCATCTTCCCTTCCCGGGTGACGCATCCAGGAACCAATGTGTGCCTCATAGACAGACATTGGCTCGTGCTTATGATTCCAGGTCTTTCTACGTGTCATCCACTCTGTATCTGTCCATTTGATATTCTCAATATCTGTGACCCTGGATGCTGTTCCCGGTCTTAACTCCGCATAATTGGCATATGGATCTGCCTTAAATATCTGTTCTCCCGAATAAGTCTCGATACAATATTTATACATCTGATCCTTCTTCACACCTGGTATAAAACAGGTATAGATCCCGAGCGGCTCTTCCCTCTTCATCGGATTTGCCTCTGTGTCCCATTCATTGAACTCTCCGACTACAGATACCGCCTGCGCATGCGGTGCCCACACTGCAAAATACACACCTTTTTGTTTTCCGTTCTGTACCAGATGTGCGCCCAGCTTCTCATAAATCTCATAATGATTGCCCTGTCCGAAAAGGTATTGATCCAATTCACCTATTTCATATGGTTTTTTCTTTTTTTCAGCCATAATTACCCCTCGCATTCTGCTGCATATTTATAAGAACATTATACTTTACAAACAGGCAAAAAGAAAGAGCTTTGACCGTTTAGTTTGTCAAAACTCTTTCAAAATCCGACCTGTAAATCCTGTTCTCGACAGCTTCTTACAGGTATTCGTTTTTGTTAAATTCTAAAGTCTTCTTCTTTCAGAATAATTCTGTCAGAATCGTCGGTTCCCTTGCCGAATACTCTTCGTGCAAGATGTTTTACATTTGCTTTCTGTGAATGTGAGATTGCTTCATCCATGATCTCTTTTACTTCAGCAACTGATACTGCATGATCTTCTCTCTGCATTACATCGATACGGCTGTACAGTGCAAGGATTCCCATCTCATCCAATTTGTATCCATTCTCTTTCGCATATGTCTGACCGAATGTTACCAGCTCATCATTGATGAATACCGGAAGCTCCAGCTTAGAACTGAACTTCTTCTTGAATTCCGGATTTGCTGTCATCAGACGCTCCAGAGGTTTTCTCTGATCTTCCAGTACAAAGAGCAATTCTCCTGTCTTCTTCTCCATCAGATAATTTAACTCTTTTACAGTTCTCGCATTCAATTTTCCTGCATGCTCGATGATGATCGCTCCGCCGCGCAGCTTCTGAATAATATTCGTAAGCTCTTTCTTATTAAGAGATTCACCTGTAACGATTGCTACTTTACCCTGTTTCAGACTTCTCTGTTTCTGAATTGCTTTTACAATATCAACCGCAAGGACTGTCTTACCAGATCCTTTTCTACCAATCACAAGAAGGTTACCTGTCTTGGATGTTCCTTCTCTCTGTGCCCTTCTGTCGTTATCAAGTACTTCAACGATCTGTTCGCTCATTCCTCTCACCGGTACAAAATATGAGAACAACTTCTTCTGTTCTTCTGTAAGTCCAGCTTTCAGACCGATCTCACTCGTAGCACTCAGATCATATCTTCCGGTTACAACAAATCCTGTATCGAACGGAACACCGCCTTTAGATTTCTTGATTCTTGCCTGAATCTCTTCCTCTGATGGCTCTTCGATTTCTAACTCTTCATCCGCTTCTTCGTCGTCTTCAATCTCTAAGTCTTCGTCATCAAAATCTGTCTCTTCATCATCTACATCTGCAAAATCATCGTCGAAGTCTTCTTCTTCGTCCTCTACATCCGCAAAATCAGCATCGAAGTCTTCTTCTTCAAAATCGGCTTCTTCAAAGTCTTCATCCTCAAAGTCTTCATCCTCAAAGTCTTCCTCTTCGAAATCAGCCTCTTCAAAGTCTTCCTCTTCGAAATCAGCTTCTTCTTCGTCCTCTTCTTCGAAGTCTTCATCCTCGAAATCAGCTTCTTCAAAGTCTTCATCCTCAAAGTCTTCCTCTTCAAAATCAGCTTCTTCAAAGTCCTCATCTTCAAAGTCTTCATCCTCAAAGTCTTCCTCTTCGAAATCAGCCTCTTCAAAGTCTTCATCCTCAAAGTCTTCCTCTTCGAAATCAGCTTCTTCAAAATCTTCATCATCGAAATCGGCTTCTTCAAAACTGCTTCCACTCATATCGATTCCGCTAAGTTCTTCTTCGATTCCTTCAATGAAGTCTTCTTCTGTTTCCGAACCATCTTCAAAATCCTCTTCATAGAGTTCTTCTTCCGACTCTTCATTTTCCATTTCTTCCATCAGACGTACAATATCATCCGGAATTCTCTGTGTCTTGCTTATCGGTTCTGCCTCTTCCTCGGCTGCCTTTCTTGCTTCTTCTTCCTCGGCCTTTCTTCTTGCCTCTTCTTCGGCCGCTTTTCTTGCTGCTTCTTCCTCGGCTTTTCTTCTTGCTTCTTCTTCGGCCGCTTTTCTTGCTGCTTCTTCCTCAGCTTTTCTTCTTGCTTCTTCTTCGGCTGCCTTTCTTGCTGCTTCTTCTTCCTCGGCTTTTCTTCTTGCCTCAGCCTCCGCCGCTTTTCTCTCAACTTCTCTGCGTTCTTCTTCCTGGCGGATACGAGCCTGTTCTCTTTCTTTCTGAAGACGCTCTTCATCTTTTGCTTTCTGCTTCTCGATTGCTGCTTCGTGGTCTTTCTGTTTTTCTTCCCATTTCTGAAGAATATCATCGATCATCATCTGACCATTCGCCAGAATCTCATCTTCACGCTCTTTCATTGCTTCTTCTTCAATTGTAATGCCATTGGCAACCGCCATGCCCTGCGCTAAAGCTTCCTCCAAAGTAGCTCCCGTCACAACCTGTTTGATCGTTGATCCATGTTCTTCCGCAGCCTCTTCCGTTTCAGTATATACCGGTTCTTCTTCCACGACTTCTTCTGCAGCTTCTTCTACAATTTCTTCCTGCGGAATCTCTTCTTGTACAACAGTTTCCTGCATTGGTACTTCCTGTGGAATCTCTTCCTGTACAACAGTTTCCTGCATCGGTACTTCCTGCGGAGGAATTTCCTGAACTTCAGATTCATCAACTCTTTCTGTCACTGGCTCTCTGACCGGCTCTTCTTGTACGTCAACAGTCTCTTCTGTACCTTCATTATATTCATTCTCGTCATCCACTTCTTCCAGTGTTGATTCCGGTTGTTTCTCCGGTTCCGGTTTCTTCTTAACCGCTCCCGGACGGCTGTCATATTTCTCCTGCTGAAGTGGTGTCAGTGGCTTATACTTCATCTTCAGTTCCATTGCAAGGTATACATATTTGCCTTCACTGAACCACAAGATCAGATCATCACATTCTTCCAGACATTCTGCTGTCATTCCGGCTTCATCATACAATTTGGCAAGTTCATATGCCCACTTTTCAATATATTCCGCTTTTTTAAATTCTTCCAGTGCTGTAATCTGATCTGTCAGCGATGCCCCCTGTGTTCTCAGAATCTTATATTTTAAAATATACTGATTCGGATCTTTTGGTGCCAGCTTTACGAATTCTTCATAACAATCCGTTGCTTCTCTGATATCTTTGATCTTCAATGCCAGTGTGCCTAAACGATATACAATTTTTCTGCTTCCCGGTGCTCTGTCAAATGCCAGGAACAGTATATCTCTCCCCTTCTTAAACTCACCGTTATATTCATAAATCTCACTGACTGTATTGAGCATTGACGCATTCTTTACTCTTCGCCAGTCTATACCATCAGCAATTTCCTTTGCCTGCTGGTACTCCTTCTTTTCCAGATGATCAAGCATTTGCTCGGTCTTCACCCTATATTCATATTTATCCAATATTTCTCACCTCAAATGTTTATTTTAAAAAAGCGTATTTCCCTACAATTTTACTTATATAAGTTTATCATATGACCTGTTTATTGTCAAAATATCCCGCCAAATATGTTAAAAAAATATTACAAAAATTACAATTTTTTTATCCCTGTAAAATATCTGCCGGCTGCTCTCTGATATCAACGTAAAAAACAGCCATCATATTCTTTCCTATGATGGCTGTTACATATTCAATTTTATCATATTTAATTTTTATATCGGAGAATGATTTTTAATTTTTATTCCCTGTCGCCTTTGTATGCTTTCCGATGATCTTTTACTCATCTTCTTTGCACATTCATTCAAATCTACTATTCATGTTTCTTTACACATATTAATAATATCTTTAAATATGTGGTATTCTGTTCAATATGTCTGCAGTTCTTTTTATCGTCCGGTGTATATTTTCTCCGTCTGTTCTATTCTTCCGAATCTCCTCTACCGGCCTTTTATCTATTATAATAAAGGCTTATTCTCTGGGAACTTCTACCTGCCATACCACTAACATATTGATTCGATGATTCTACTGTGTCCATTGGATTAAGCCTCCTTTTCATAAATTTCCAATCAACGATATCTCACCGACATATGAAATATTCTTCATCCTTGATAAACTTTTCTTTTATCACTTAAGATATAAGCTGGAATTTATTATCTCATCTCTTCTACGATTATGATCCATATCCCCTTGATACCATTCTATAATCGTTATTCATCCATTCTCTTTCTCTACAATATACTTTACGATATTTAATATCCGATGCCTTACCAGATATTTCATATCTATATCCTGTATTTTTCGATTCTTAAACGAATTGAGAATTTATAATAAAAATACATCTTATAAAATATGTGATATTCAATTTTCAAGATTCCCTTTCTCGTCAGGAATTCTTTTTTGTTTATTTTGGATTTCCTTTGGATTGATTATATAATATCATTCGGCTTTTATTTTGTCAATGCTTTTTGCAATTAATTTTATTTATTTTCCATTATTTCATTTTAATAGTTGAATTATCTGATTTTTCTTTATTTATTTTAATGTTTACACAATACTATACATTTTCAAATCGTATGCTTTTGTTAACATCATACGCTTGCGCATGTCCAATTGTTAACCAGTCATCTTTTGCAGTTGACATTTTATCCTGTTTATTTTATACTTCTGTTATATTTTTAATATGAAAACTAAAGGAAAGGAGTTCTGCCATGTCATACGGCAGACAATTACCACTATGAACAACACAGTAAATAGCACAACAACGAAAAAGCTTTCCACCCGCAAACTGGTTCTGATTGCTTTGATGACTGCAATCACCTGTATCTTCGCTCCTATGGCGATTCCGATTCCGGTCAGCCCGGTACCGATCAGTCTTACCAACCTAGTGATCATGATCAGTATCTATGTACTTGGTTTTAAAGATGCAACCATCAGTTACATCGTATATCTGTTACTTGGTCTTGTCGGTCTCCCTGTATTTTCCGGTTTTACCGGTGGATTAGGAAAGCTTGCAGGTCCTACCGGCGGATACCTGATTGGTTTCATCTTCCTTGCACTGATTTCCGGACTGTTCGTTGATAAATTTCCAAAGAACAGAATCCTGGCAGTTGTCGGTATGATCATCGGTATGGCAGTCACTTATATCTTCGGTACAGAGTGGCTTGCGATCCAGTTGAAAATGTCATTCGTTGCAGCACTTTCTGTCGGAGTAATTCCTTATCTTGCCGGTGACGCAGTGAAGATTATCATTGCGATCATCGTCGGACCTGTACTCCGCAGCCGTCTGAGCCAGCTGCAGTAATAAAAATACACAGTATCGGAATTAATTTGGGATTTAATTCAGGAAGGCTGTGGATACCCGAACCGGAATAAAGCTTGGAAA
>ENA-ORTJ01001071-ORTJ01001071.1-human-gut-metagenome-genome-assembly--contig:-NODE-1071-length-20334-cov-7.758667_pt1 | contig 20334 bp, 15 predicted proteins | sample MGYA00242069_ERZ509187 | MGnify/ENA primary metagenome ERZ509187 (study PRJEB26280, sample SAMEA2338779) | human gut metagenome | biome: human gut; feature: human-associated habitat; material: faeces... | reverse complement strand
AGCATCATTTCTGATGCTAAGATCTTGATTGGTCATCTTAACTTAATGACATTGCGCAGTAGCGTTCTTTTTTTGTGCCTAAAACTTTGAAAAATAAGAGGTTTGAATAGTTTGAGGATTATTACGTGATGTCAATTTTAACAGAAGTTTGTCGCAATAAATCTTTTATTAAAGTTTCAATGTCTCAAAAATGTCTGAGATATCTCCATTTTCCAATTTTCCCATTCTTTTTACAAAGTATGTAATAATTATTGGGAACCAACGATTTCTATGATATACTGGTGTATTATATCGGAGAAAACAGGGGGCACCAATGAAGACAGCAGCACCAAATCAGTTGCGTAATGAAACAATAGAAAATGAAAAGTATTTGGATCAGGCATTGCTGGAATATTGCAATTCGGATGCGTATCCGTTTCATATGCCGGGGCACAAGCGCCAGAGGATGGGAAACTGGAATTGTGAAGCAATTGACATTACAGAGATTACCGGGTTTGACAACCTGCATCATGCGGAAGGAATTTTGTTGGAAGCACAACAGCGGGCAGCACAGACCTTTGGCGCAGATGAAAGCTATTTTCTGGTAAATGGAAGTACCGCGGGTTTGCTTGCGGCAGTCTGCGGAACGGTAAAAAAAGGCGGGCGTCTTTTGATGGCAAGAAATTGTCATAAAGCGGTGTATCATGCGGTATATTTGATGGAATTGCAGACAGAATATCTGTATCCGGAACGGACGGAGTTTGGCATTCAGGGAAGCATTGTTCCAGAGCAGGTGCAGCGGATGCTGGAGCTGTATCCGGATACGCAGGCAGTTTTGCTGACTTCTCCGACCTATGATGGTGTGGTGTCCGACATTGCGGCGATTGCAGAGATTGTACATGCGCATCAGATTCCGTTGATCGTGGATGAGGCACACGGCGCGCATTTTGGTTTTTCAGAAGGATTTCCGAAAAAGGCGATTTTCTATGGAGCGGATCTGTGCATTGAAAGTGTGCACAAGACGTTGCCGGCGTACACGCAGACGGCATTACTGCATTATCAGAAAAATCCGTGGGTGGATCTGGAACGGGTAAAACGTTATCTTGGCATTTATCAGTCCAGTTCTCCGTCATATGTACTGATGGCGGGAATTGATCGCTGTACCCGCATTTTACGCGAACAGGGAACTGCACTTTTTACGGCATTTGAACGGCATTTGCATGATTTTTACCAATCTTGCGAAAACTTGCAGCATATCAGTGTCTTTCCGGGAAACGGAAACGATAATGGCATTTGGGACAGAGACAGTTCAAAAATTTTAATCTGTGCAGAAGCGGTTGGTCTGCACGGGCAGGATCTGGCAGATCTGTTGACAGAAAAGTATCATCTGGAGCTGGAAATGGCATCAGGACATTATGCCACGGCCCTGACTTCCATCATGGATACAAAAGAAGGGTTTGACCGATTGTATGTGGCATTGCATGAGCTTGATCAGAGTTTTGATGATATGTCAGGAAATCTCCAGGATAAAAACGGACAGCAGATTTTTACCACGGATGCGATCTATCGTTCGGCGAAGAAGGTAAAGAAGATTTCAGAGGCAATGGATGCCCCAAAAGAAAAAGTAAAACTTCTGGAATCTGCCGGAAGCGTGTCCGGAGAATTTGTGTATCTGTATCCGCCGGGAATTCCGATTCTTGCACCGGGAGAACTGGTTACACCGGAGATTCTGGATGCGCTGGCAACCTGTCAGCAGCGCAATATGGAAGTGCAGGGAATGAAGGATTTTAGCGGTATCTGGTTAGAAGTATGTCAGGATAATGTACCGTGATTTAGAGAGAACTATATCAGTTTATGCAGACCAGAATCATACATTAAGTTTTGCGTATGTTCAATGTGGGTTTTACAGATAGAAGAACTTGTTGTAAAATAAAAACTACGAATGCGTGAAAAATAATAGATGATACGGATGGAAATAGAGAGCAGGAGAGAAACATATGGGAAAGATTTATTGCCTGATGGGCAAAAGTGCGTCTGGAAAAGATACCATTTATAACCGCCTTCTGGCAATGGAGGAATTACAGCTGCGGCGTGTGGTTCCTTATACAACCCGCCCGATTCGTTCCGGTGAAACAGAGGGAGAATCTTATTTTTTCTGTTCGGAAGAGCGTGTCGCGGAATTTGAACATGAGGGCAGGATCATCGAACTGCGGGCATACGATACCATGTATGGCGTGTGGAAATATTTTACCGCAGATGACGGACAGATTGTTCTGGCAGAAAGTGATTATCTGATGATCGGTACACTGGAAGCATATGAGCAGATCCGGGCGTATTTTGGTGCAGAGCATGTGTGCCCGATCTATGTGGAAGTGGATGATGGTGTCCGCCTGCAGCGGGCATTGGATCGGGAACGGGCACAGGAGCAGCCAAAATATGCGGAAATGTGTCGCAGATTTCTGGCAGATGAGCAGGATTTTTCAGAGGAAAATCTGCAAAAAGCAGAGATTACAAAGCGTTTCCTGAATAAAGATCTGGATGAGGTTACACAGGAGATCGCTTCTTATATTAGATAAAAGCATATAGAGAATGTGGACAGTCAGTGTTTTTTACCAGAATAGAGATGTTGCCTGATTTTATAGAAAAAGAAAAATGCTGAGGGCATTCTCAAATTGATAAGAATTAGAAATAGTGACAACATTTTTTACATGTGAAAGCAAATTTTAGCAGTGAGGAGCAGAAGTGATAAAATGGCAGGATTTCATGAGATTGTCGGACATGAACAGTTGATCGCACATTTACAGAGTGCCATTGTGATGGATAAAGTATCCCATGCGTATATTATCAATGGTCCGAAAGACAGTGGAAAAATGATGCTGGCAGAAGCATTTGCCATGGCGTTACAGTGTGAGACTTCGATTAAAAACAGGGAAGGACTGGCAGGACAGTCGCGGGAAGCGCTACATCCGGAAACTATTGCGGAACCTTGCATGGAATGCCATTCCTGTAAGCAGGCATTGAATAAAAATCAACCGGATATTATTTATCTGACCCATGAAAAACCAAATACGATCTCCGTTGCGGATATTCGTGAGCAGATTAACCATGATATTGAGATCAAACCTTACAGCAGTAAGTATAAAGTATACATTGTGGATGAAGCAGAAAAAATGAATCAGCAGGCGCAGAATGCCCTGTTAAAAACCATCGAGGAACCGCCGACTTATGCGGTGATCCTGCTTCTGACCACGAATGCGGATGCATTTTTACCGACGATCCGGTCGCGATGCGTGATGCTGGATGTAAAGCCGGTGAATGATGAGAAGATTCGGGAGTTTTTGATGAAAAAACGTCAGATTCCGGATTACAAGGCGGAAGTTTGTGCGGCGTTTGCCAGAGGAAACGTGGGACGTGCCATGAACCTTGCGTCTTCGGAACGTTTTAATGAATTAAAAGATTTTACTACTCAGCTTTTACGCAGACTGGGTGATATTCCGAAGTATGATTTATTACAGGAGATTAAACCGCTGAACGATTTCAAAGATGACATCAGAGAATTTTTCGATTTAGTTTTGTTTTGGTATCGGGATGTGTTATTATATAAAGCAGCAGGAACAGAGGAGCAACTGATTTTCCGTGAGGAGGCGTATGAAATCAGACGCCAGTCGGAAAAATGTTCCTATGCGGGACTGCAACACATTTTAAATGCAATCGACACAGCAGACAGACGAATCCGGGCAAATGTAAATTTTGACCTGACCATGGAAATGCTGGCATTGACAATTAAGGAGAACATTAGATGATAAAAGTAACTGGAGTAAGATTCCGTCAGGCGGGCAAAGTGTATTATTTTGACCCGAAAAACCTGAAACTGGAGCGAGGCAGCCACGTTATCGTGGAGACTGCCCGTGGTATCGAATATGGTACCGTAATCGTCCCGCCAAAGGACATTACAGATGATGAAGTGGTTCAGCCGCTGAAAGCGGTAATCCGTGTGGCAACACCGGAGGACGACCGTATCGAAGAAAAGAACCATGAGAAAGAAAGAGATGCATATAAGATTTGCCTGGAAAAGATTGAAAAACACGGTCTTGCCATGAAACTGGTGCAGGCAGAGTATACCTTTGACAACAACAAACTGCTGTTTTACTTTACCGCAGACGGACGTATTGATTTCCGTGAGCTGGTAAAGGATCTGGCAAGTGTATTCCGTACGAGAATCGAGCTGCGCCAGATCGGTGTCCGTGATGAGACCAAAATCCTTGGCGGCATCGGTATCTGTGGACGTCCGCTGTGCTGTCACACATTCCTGACAGAGTTTGCACCGGTGTCTATCAAGATGGCGAAAGAGCAGAATCTGTCCCTGAATCCGACCAAGATTTCAGGTGTGTGCGGACGATTGATGTGTTGTCTGAAAAACGAAGAAGAAACTTATGAATATCTTAACAGCCGTCTGCCAAATGTGGGTGACCGTGTGACAACCGTGGACGGTCTGAAAGGTGAGGTACAGAGTGTCAGCGTACTGCGCCAGCTGGTGAAAGTCATTGTGGATATGGGGGATGAGAAAGAAATTCGCGAATATCCGGTAAAACAGCTGAAATTCCGTTCCAAACGCCGCAGAGACCACGGCGAGCGTCTGAGCAAAGAAGAAATGCGCAAACTTGCTGAGTTAGAGGATAAGGGAGGACATTCCAAGTTAAATGAGTAATCTATTGCCGGGAGAACGAATCGATGAATTACAGCGAAACGGCTACCGCATTATCCAGAATCCGGAAAAATTCTGTTTCGGTATGGATGCGGTGCTGCTGTCCGGCTTTGCCCGGGCAAAAAAACACGAAAACTGTCTGGATCTGGGCTGCGGAAACGGAATCATCCCAATTTTGATGGAGGCCAAGACCGCTGGAAACCATTTTACCGGTCTGGAGATTCAGCCGGGGAGTGCAGATATGGCGCGGCGGAGTGTGGCGCTGAATGACCTGCAGGATCGGATCGACATCGTAGAAGGTGATATTAAGGATGCTTCAAAGATTTTTGGAGCATCTTCTTTTCATGTCGTGACGACAAATCCGCCATATATGACCGCGCAGCATGGACTGACGAATCTGCATGAGGCAAAAACTATTGCCAGACATGAAGTATTGTGCAATCTGGAAGACATCATCCGGGAGAGTGCGAGACTTTTGGTACCGGGGGGACGTTTTTATATGGTACACCGCCCGTTCCGTCTTGCAGAAATCATTTCTCTTATGGTACAGTATCGGATCGAACCGAAGCGGATGCGTCTGGTATATCCTTATGTGGATCGGGAGCCGAATATGGTGCTGATCGAGGGTCTGCGGGGTGGAAAAAGCCGGATGACCGTAGAAAAACCATTGATCGTATACAAAGAACCGGGAAAATATACGGATGAAATTTACGATGTATATGGGTATTGATTGTGAGGTGAAATAAGGTATGGCAGGAAAATTATATTTATGTGCGACACCGATCGGAAATCTGGAGGACATTACGCTCCGTGTACTGCGTACGTTAAAAGAAGTTGATCTGATTGCAGCGGAAGATACCAGAAATTCCATTCATTTGCTGAATCATTTTGATATCAAAACACCGCTGACCAGCTACCATGAGTACAACAAAGTGGATAAAGCCTATCAGCTGGTCGAAAAAATGCAGCAGGGAACGAATATCGCGCTGATCACCGATGCGGGTACGCCGGGTATTTCTGATCCGGGAGAAGAACTGGTGCGTATCTGTTATGAGCAGGGTATCGAAGTGACTTCCCTTCCGGGAGCAGCAGCCTGCATTACAGCATTGACGCTGTCCGGTCTGCCGACACGCCGTTTTTCTTTCGAGGCATTTTTGCCAAAGGAGAAAAAAGAGCGTGCAGCCGTATTGGAAGAACTGAAAAATGATACAAGAACGTTGATTGTGTATGAGGCACCGCATCATCTGCTTGGTACGTTAAAAGAATTGCAGAATGCGTTGGGTGAGCGCAGACTGACGGTCTGCCGGGAACTGACAAAGAAATTTGAGACAGCATTTCGGACTACATTTTCCGAGGCAATCAGCTACTATGAGGAGCAGGGCGTCCGCGGAGAGTGCGTGTTAGTCATTGAGGGCAGAAGCCGGGAAGAACTGATGCAGGAGCAGCAGCAATCCTGGGAGGCAATTTCCGTGGAAGAACATATGGAGCGTTATCTGGGCACCGGTATGGATCGAAAAAGTGCCATGAAACAGGTGGCAAAAGACCGGGGCGTTGGAAAACGTGAAATCTATCAGATGCTTCTGGATGCAGAAAATGAGTAATCAGATGTAATTTCGGTATAGAAGAATTATGAGGACATTTTTGGATTTATAGATAAGGAAGGGAGCAGTTATGACAAAAGATTTAACCGTTGGAAGTCCAATGAAGTTAATCTGGCAGTTTTCCATACCGCTGGTACTGGGAAACCTGTTTCAGCAGATGTATAACATGGTAGATACCGTAATCGTAGGTCGTTATCTGGGACTGAGCGCCCTGACAAGTGTAAGTTCTACCACATCCATCACGTTTCTGATTATAGGTTTCTGTCTTGGAACCTGTACGGGACTAGCAGTGCCTGTGGCACAGAAATTTGGTGCAAAAAGTTACAGTGAAATGCGTAAATTTGTGATGAATGCGGCATATCTGGCAATATTTCTTGCAGTGATCATGACGATTGTAACCTGTGCGCTGTGTGGTTCGATCCTGACCTGGATGAAGACGCCGGATCAGTTTTATCAGGGGGCGTATGATTATCTGTTTGTTATTTTCCTAGGAATCCCGTTCACGTTTTTGTATAACGTGGTAGCCGGTGTTATACGTTCACTGGGAGATTCCAAGACACCGTTTTATTTTCTGGTATTGTCTGCGGTAATGAATATTTTCCTGGATATGCTTTTTATCATTGTATTCAAACTGGGAACCGCCGGAGCCGGATGGGCAACGATTCTGTCACAGGCAATTTCCGGTATTCTCTGCTTTATCTACATGAAGAAAAAATATGATGTCCTGAAAACAGAACAGCGGGAAAGAAAACTGGATATGCATTACATAAAAACACTGTTTATTATGGCAGTACCGATGGGATTGCAGTTTTCCATCACAGCCATCGGAAGTATCATGCTTCAGAGTGCGGTAAATACACTTGGTGCAGTATATGTATCTTCTTTCGCGGCAGCAGCAAAAGTAAAACAGCTGGCAATGTGTCCGTATGACGGATTTGCGACAGCGAGTGCAACTTTTGGCAGTCAGAACCTTGGCGCTGGAAACTTAAAACGAATCCGGGAAGGACTGAAATCTGGAATTATTATTTCGGTGCTGTACAGTATTGGAATCGGAATCGTGCTGATTTTTGCAGGTTCTAAGATTGCATTGCTGTTTGTATCCAGCAGTGAGACAGAAGTACTTGGTTATGTACAGCAGTTATTGACGTGTGCAGGATTTTTCTATTTCTTCCTGGCATTCTTAAACTGTACACGACTGACCATTCAGGGACTTGGTTACAGTGCGATTGCGATGTGTGCGGGCTTGAGTGAGCTGTTGGCAAGAGGTTTGATGTCCATATTTGTGATTCCGAGATTTGGATACACGGCAGTATGCTTTACTGACCAGACGGCATGGATTGCGGCAACATGTGTGGTAATGCCGGTGTTCTTTGCGATTATGAAACGCCTGGAAAAACGGCAGGCGAAAGCTGCCGGTAATGTGGTATAACGGAAATTTGGTGAAGTGAAATCGGAAACTTTGACCGCGACGAGCGATTGAGTGAACGACTAATTTTCACAAGGTTTTGCGCAAACGGGAAGTGACCAGCTTTTATAGGAACTGGAAGTGAGCGCGATGAAACCGAAGTGAAATGAAGGTAGTGAACGTCTAGCTGTTGCGGTCAAAGTTTCCGATTTCGCTTTAGATACCCCCACATAACCTATCGGTCTTTAAGTAGATAATTCCGCAAAATATCAAATGGCGCCGGACCAATTTTCAGCACATTTTCGTAAAAGTCAGAATCCGTATAAGTATCCGGATTCTGCTTTTTCATATCTTCCTGCAGATCATGAAATTCCAGATATCCAATATAATATTTCAGATAATTGGCAGGTTCTCCCACGATCAACTCAAAAATATCCCGAATCGTTTCTTCATCTGTGAATCCATAAGCACGGAAAAATGTCGCAGTATCGTCCAATGTCCACCCATCATAATGAATCCCCATATCCGCAGTTGCATACAGACTCAGAATTGCCGCCTGATTTGCGGCACAGAGACTGGCAGTATCTTCAGACAATCCGGCATAGATATAAGAGTGCAATTCCACAAACGTTGCCCAACCTTCGGTGTAACCCGGATAGCCAAGCAGGGAGCGGATTGGCAGATCACAAACAGAGTGAAAATATACATTCTGGTACAAATGTCCCGGAAATCCTTCGTGCGCCAGTGTGGTAAAAAGCCGAAGCCCCTCATATCCATTTTTCTGATTGATATAAATCGAATTTTCGGTCAGATGATCCAGTGGGGACGTCAGATAAAACGCCGGAGAGAGATAATCTTCCATGGCGGCATCCACATATTTGACCGTCACATTGCATTCCGGCACTTTTGGAAATTCTGCCGTAATTGCCTGTCGCAGAGTCGTAAGCATTTCTTCCGGAGACTGCGTTGCAGCAGCGCAGTTTTTCAACTCAGTTGACAGGTCCGGGTTCTGCTCCAACAGTTGAGATATGAGAAGGAGGTCTTCTTTGCGTTGATCTGTGGTACGTTTTTCAAGGGATGCAACAGTGTCACTGCTTCCGGTAGCACTGCGTACCAGATATTCATAATATTCACGTCCTTCCGGAAAATGGCAGAGTCCGGCTTCATTGATGGTGCTGTCCTGCAATTCGCTTAACGTATCTGCCAGTTGTGTAAATTCCGGAAAGACCTGCTTTTTCAAAATAGAAAGATTTTGCTTTTGATAAGACCGCCGTTCATTTTTGGAAATGCCAGAGAGGGAATCGGTTTTCTGGTTAAACGTTGTGACCAGATAATGCTCATCCGGATTGGAAACAAAATCCCGGCACTGATCGATGATGCTCTGCGCCGTGTAAGAGGGCATAAAACGACCGGCAGCAGCTTTTTCCCGCTCATAATCGCAAATCTGGGCGAAATAGCGGGGAAGGTCGGTCAGCAGTTCCAGATAGTCAGAGACATCCTGCCTGTTCTGGAAGCTGTATTCTGCCAGTAGAATTGGAACCTGGGACTGCAGTCCGGTGGTGGGCGTTAAGGGTTCGTCATAATATTCAAAGTTGCCGCCGGTTACGGTGAGATTCATACTGTCTGTCAGGATTTCCAGTGTTTGGCGGTTGAGCGGTGTCAGGCTTTGGGTATCAAATTGCTGCAGGGCAGAGAGAATATTTTCCGCGGAGGCAGCAGCAAGTGCCGGAGAGGCAGCGCTGTAATTTCCCAGAGAAGTCTGATATGCCGTGATCTGATAAGCCTGTGGATTTTCCAAGGTATAGTGAAGATTTAACAGATTGGCAGAGGCTTCCTGCCGGAACAGTTCGGTAATATAGGTTTCAAAAGCTGCATTTGTGTCAGTTGAGGGTGATTGCCCGGCAGCAGAGGCAGAATTTTGACCGCTATCCTGGGTAACCGTGTGATCTTCGTTTAAAATTTGTGCGATCCATGTGTTGGAGTCCGCACAGTTGCAGACTGCGGCACAGAAAATCCCAGCCCCGATGAGGCATAGTGCAAGAAACAGGGAAAAACGAATTTTATGGAAAAAATGAGGATGACAGTGGCGCATAAGGAAGTACCGGACCGAATCATAATTACTAATAATGTATGTACAGAAGTAATCGGATATAACAGAAACGGTTGGATAGAATAGAATCGCCGGATATAACAAAACAATACATATGAAACGGAAAGGTATTTGCAGAACCAATTAGATATAACAGAAACGGTGGATAGAACTTGCGAAGTGCAGGGACTTTGTGTATAATTAATTTGTTGATATATCAAAAATTTTGATATACAAAGTATATGATGTCGGGATCAAAAGATGCCATACGAATTGTTCCGTACTTCGTACTCCCACAATTCTTCCCAATATTCGCATATCGTGAAGCTGACACTTCACTTTTATGCTTATATCGGGGCGGGTCATTAAGCCATAAAACCACTCCTGTGCAAGCACATCGTGGTTTCAGGCTTTTGACCCTGGCATCAGTATATAAATGCAGTAAAATAAATTTTGCCCGGGAAGATTTTTTGCAGGGAAGGAACAGAGTCAGGAGGAGCGCATTGGAAGGATACGATACACTGCATGACCTGTTGGTCAAATTATTTAATGAAATCATGAATATTGAAGAAAAAGCGATCATTACGGAGGAGTTCAAAGATATTTCCAATAATGATATGCACATTATAGAAGCAATCGGACTGGATGAGCCGCGCAGTATGTCATCTGTGGCAAAAGATTTGTCTGTCACGGTGGGAACGCTGACCATTGCCATTAATAACCTTGTAAAAAAGGCATATGTAAAGCGCGTGCGAAGTGAAAAAGACCGTCGTGTGGTTCTGATCTCTCTGACAGAAAAAGGGGTGAAGGCATACCATCATCATGCAAATTTCCATGATGAGATGATTAAAGCGACATTAAATGGTCTGAATGAGGAACAGACGAAGGTGCTGGTAAAGGCGTTGACGAATTTAAGCGGATTTTTCCGTACCTATGGAAAATAATAGTCCAATGGATAAGATATTGCCCGGTGAATATGAGGGCAGTGTAATACAGAAATATGTTGTTGGGAAAATATATTCATTGTAAAGGATTATTCGTTAAAAAGAATATTAATATGCAGTTCAGCATATGTTGTTAGAAACTCCAAAGGGAGCTGACGGCGTATGCTGAATTTTTTATGGCTTTTTATGATTCTTGCCGGAATCGTTTATGCGGCTTTTGCCGGAAATCTGCAGGCGGTGACGGATGCGGCACTGGATTCCGCGCAGCAGGCGGTGACACTTTGTATCACGATGGCAGGTGTGCTGGCATTCTGGGTGGGACTGATGCAGATCGCGGAGAGCGCCGGCATGATGCGCCGGGCAGCGGAGCGGATTTACCCGTTGCTGCATTTTCTGTTTCCAAGAGTGCCAAAGGATCATCCTGCGTGTAAGTCCATTGCGGCAAACAGCATTGCAAATTTTTTCGGTCTGGGATGGGCAGCGACGCCTGCCGGTTTGCAGGCAATGGAAGATCTGGATGAGCTGGAAAAAGAAAGGACTCTGATGCAGGCAGTTGGTCAGACTGCGCAGAATCGGTATGATTTTGGCTCAGACCGGATCTTGCGGGAACAGCGAAAAAAGGAAAAAGCAGCTTCCACAGAAATGTGTACATTTCTGGTGCTGAATATTTCTTCCCTTCAACTGATTCCGGTAACGGTCATTGCCTATCGCAGTCAGTATGGTTCGCCGGATCCGGCAGGAATCACCGGGGCAGCGATCGTTGCCACGATGATTTCCACACTGTCAGGGATCCTATTTGCAAAAATCATGTCTGCGATAGATGAAAGGCGTGGCTATTAATTTCAGCCGGAATGGTGTCATTTTTGTAAATAAAATGAGCAGTAATAGCAGTCCGGTCTTTTCGTCTATGTAAAGTTTTTCATTTTTATAAAGGCTGTATCAGCGGTTCGGATCATTCAGATAGGAAAGCATAAAGGCAATGCGTGACTGATAATCCTCACATTCATTCTGCATGATGGAGACAGCTTTTTTGACCTTATTTAATACTGTATTTCGATGCTGGAAAATGGCAGTGGATGTCTGATTGACGTTACGGCCATTTTTCAAAAATTGCATAAAAATGTAGCACAGATCGCCGGTGTGAGTTTCATCGTACTGGCGCAACACTTCGTAACAGGGAGATGCGGCCATTTTATCGACACCGGCTTTTTTTAATTCCTGCAAAATATACAACATATAGATATCGGAAAAATAGCGGAAGGTCGGGGTATTTCCCTCTGTCCTGGACGTTCCGATCGCCAGTGCTTCCCGCGCCTGAGCAGCAGCGGTTGGCAGATCCATCAGTGAGAAAAAAGTATTGCTGATACCACATTCAAAATACCGGTTTCGAAAATTTTTCTGAAAGATCGTTTTTTCCTCCGGGGTAAGGAAAGTGGCAAAACTCTCATTTTCACTGTTATTTTTTAAAATATATAGCGTGTTCTGGTACACAAATGGCTTTAACTGCGGGATGGAAGTGCGCAGATTCCAGCTTACAAAGGAAAAAGGCAGCTCCTGTTCGTTCATATAGTGAACGACGGCAAGCATAAAACGTCCATTCATCGGCAGATCCGGAATGTAGCTGAGCTGATCCGCATATTGTTTTTGCGGAGCGTCCGGATGTTCCAGAATATCGTTAAATACCGATTCGTAAATATCTGAGGAAGACCGACTGGAAAAACGCTTCTGCTGAAAGAATAACTGTAAGTTTTCCGATACAATGTTCATCAGATACAGGTAATTTGTACGCGGATGCACGGCACAGTGAAAGATCAGGGCATATCCAACGGTGTGACTGTTTGCCTTGAAGCGGTACATCATACTGTAATAGCAGTCATGTGTGGTCAGACTGTACCAGCTGATCAGCGGATTTTCAGTCTGCTCCGAAGTGGAGATCAGTCCGTCCTGACGCAACCGTTCCATGATCTGCGGGGTGACGTAACCGGCAGACAGAATGGATTCCATGATGGGATCACTGACATCCGGATTGCGCAGATAACCAAGGATGGAATAATTGCGATCCAGCACGACCATTGGATGAACCAGAAAATCTTTGGACAGGTTTAATAAATCCTGCAGAGATTTCTGCTGGATCAGCATCAGATGAAAGTTCTTATCCCAGATATCAAAATCGTGAAAAATCTTCAGGATGCGGTTGAACACTAACGGAAAAGATTCATCTGTGTAGAGTAGCACCATGGACAGATCCGGATGGAAATCACTGGTATGAAGTTTTTCATCCTGGCAGACGCACAAAAATACACATCTGGAAGGAAACTGATTCTCTGGCGTTCTGCTTAATGCATTCAAGAGCACCTGATCGGAAACCAGATAGAGCTCATCTCCGAATTCGGCGTTAAGCTGCTCCTGATCAAAAAGCTGTACGTTGTCGAAGTTTCCTGTGAGATCTATATTTTGTGATTCGTAAATGCTGTTTGCAGAAAGCTGATATAAAAGTACGTTCAATGGTATCAGCATGGTAAATCTCCTTTGTACAAATTATCTACTCCCATTATTTGGTGATTACATCATAATTTTGCCGTTTCTCAAGAGTGAACAAGCTTCCCCTGACGCTCTTGCGCTCATTGTATCATGAATAAAAGCAGTTTATGATATTCCGTAATCATTTTAGGTTAGTCAATCCTACATGTGGTATGACATATTTGCATTTATTATAGCACGATGTACAAATGTGTGAATAGCATATTTTTAAAGTGTATTTTTGTATTTTTTAACATACAAAGATGCGGTATATTGTATTAATATAGATACAAAAGTATAAGGAGTATAAATGGGAGGTATAATCATGAACTTTTTTACACCGGCTGAAGTAGCCAAAAATTACATTGCAACTGGAAAAAGCAAAGTAAACACACCGATTCCGAAAATGATCATTCTTGCGATTCTGGCAGGAGCCTTTATTGGATTTGGCGGTGTGGGTGCGACTACCGTTGCAGTATCCATTACAGAACCGTCACTTGGAAAATTTATCGGTGCCTGTGTATTCCCGGGTGGTCTGACTATGGTGCTGATCGCGGGAAGTGAGCTGTTTACCGGAAACTGTCTGTTGACAATCCCGCTTCTGGAAAAAGAAATCACTGTGGGCGGTATGTTAAAAAACTGGGTAGTTGTTTACATCGGCAACCTGATTGGTGGTCTGCTGGTAGGCGCAGGCGTTGCTTTCAGTCATCAGCCGTCGCTGTTTAATAATGGAATGGCAGTATCCGTATTATCTACTGCAGCAAGCAAATGTTCCATGCCGTTTAGCGATGCATTTATCAAAGGTATTCTTTGTAATTTCTTAGTCTGTATCGCAGTATGGATTTCCTTTGCTGCGAAAGAAGTAGTCAGCAAGATCATTGGTCTGTTTTTCCCGATCATGATGTTCGTGCTGTGTGGATTTGAACATAGTATTGCAAATATGTACTATATCAGTTCCGGTCTTTTTGCGAAAACAAATGCGACTTATGTACAGGCAGCAACAGATGCAGGAGTAGATCTGACAAATCTGACCTGGGGCAACTTCTTCAGCAAAAACCTGCTTCCGGTTACACTTGGAAACATTGTGGGTGGAGCAATTTGCGTTGGATGTGCATACTGGTTTATTTACCTGCGCAAAGCAAAAAAAGCTGCATAAACATAAAGATAAAATTTTTTCAGTAATGTATGAGATGCACAAATGAAACATCGAAAAAGTGCTTTTGGTATACACCGGAAGCGCTTTTTTGCCATTATAATAGTATCATTACAGTATTCTGACAGGATACTGGTTAGGAGGGATATAAAAAAATGAGTAAGATTTATCTTGCCGGAAAGCACAGCCAGGATGTTACCATCGGGCATATGTTGGAGAAATTTTCCAGAAAAGTAGATGTCTATCCGCCTGGAACATGTCCACTGACGGTACAGTTATCACTGCTGCATGCTTCCATGAATCAGACTTGTGGAAAGTGCGTACCATGTCGTGACGGACTGCCACAGCTTGCAGACCTGTTAAGCAAAATTTTGAATGGTGTCGGCACAATGGAAATGGTGGACGAGATGAGAGAGATTGCCATCATGATCCGTGATACTGCAGACTGTGCCATCGGTTATCAGTCCGCTATCGAGGTTCTGGAAGGACTTGAAACATTCGCAGACGAATATGAGAGCCATGTACAGAAATGGGAATGTCCTGCCAATGTAGGTCAGAAGATCCCATGTGTGACACTCTGTCCTGCACATGTTGATATTCCGGGTTACATTGCACACGTTCATGAGGGAAATTACGCAGATGCAATCAATCTGATCCGTCGCGACAACCCGCTGCCAACTGCATGTGCCATGATCTGTGAGCATCCATGTGAGGAGCGTTGCCGTCGAAATCTGATCGATGATTCTGTCAATATCCGTGGTATCAAAAAATACGCGGTAGATCAGATCGCAGCAGATCAGGTAGCCGTTCCGAAGGCAAACGTATCTACAGGCAAAAAAGTAGCGATCATCGGTGGAGGTCCTGCCGGAATGACGGCTGCATACTTCCTGTCTCTGATGGGACATAAAGTAACCGTTTATGAAGCAAAAGAGCATCTGGGCGGTATGTTAATGTACGGAATCCCGAACTACCGTTTTCCGAAAGAACGTATGGATGAGGATATGAATGCAATCCTTTCCACAGGTAATATTGAAGTAAAATATAATACAAATGTAGGCGTAGATATTCCAATTGAGGAAGTAAGAAACAGTCACGATGCAATGTTTGTTGCTATCGGTGCACAGAAGGGTAAAAAGCTCCGTCTGGACGGCATTGATGCAAACAATGTATTTTCCGCAGTAGAAATGCTGGATGGCATCGGACATGGCATACATCCGGATTATACAGGCAAGACCGTTGCTGTTATCGGTGGTGGAAACGTTGCTATGGATGCTGCACGAAGCGCACTTCGCTGTGGCGCAAAAGATGTCCGAATCGTATACAGAAGACGTCAGGAAGATATGACAGCGCTGGATACAGAGATTGAATCCGCTGTTATGGAAGGTATTGAGCTGATGCTTCTTCAGGCTCCAAAGAGCATTGAGAAGGATGAAAACGGCGATTGCTGTGCACTTTGGGTACAGCCACAGATGATCGGTGCATACCGTGGCGGCAGACCGTCACCGGTAGATTCGGCATCCAAAGAGCCGCTGCGCGTTCCATGTGATGTAGTTCTGATCGCAGTTGGTCAGGATATCGTCAGCGAGCCGTTTGAAGAGTTTGGTATGCCGGCAGAATGGCATGTATTCCAAGCTGGTCTGGATACTGCTGTAGAGGGTATGCCGGGCGTGTTTGTCGGTGGTGACTGTGCAACTGGTCCGTCCACAGCAATTAAAGCGATTGCAGCCGGAAAAGTAGCAGCACATAATATCGATGAATATCTTGGTTACCACCATTCCTTAAACTGTGGTGTGGAAGCACCGGAAGCAAGAGAGAATAACCGTGTTCCGACCGGTCGTGTCAACATTGGAGAGCGTCCGGCTTACGAGAGAAAACATGATTTTGAACATGTAGAGTGCCCGATGACTCATGAAGAAGCAATGCAGGAGTCCGGCAGATGCTTAAGATGTGATGTATTCGGATGCGGTAAGCTTCAGGATGCGATTGACCGCTAAAATTTGAAAATAACAGAGTTTATATATGGAGGTAATAACAGATGCGTTTAACCATAGATGGAAGAAACGTGGAAGCAGCAGAGGGCATGTCAATTCTTCAGGCAGCAAAAACTGTCGGTATTGAAATCCCTACACTCTGCTACTTAGAGGGTATCAGTGACATCGGATCCTGCCGCCTGTGTGTAGTAGAAGTAGAAGGAATGAACGAACTTGCCACAGCCTGCAACACAAAAGCAAAAGAAGGCATGGTTGTGCAGACAGCCAGCGAGCGTGTAATCGAGGCAAGAAAGACAGTTTTAAAACTGTTACTTTCCAATCACAATATTGATTGCTTTAACTGCGAGAAAAATGGTGACTGCGAACTTCAGAAATATTGTAATATATATGGAATTGATACAACCCCGTATTTCGGTTCCAGAGGACTGTTAGAATGTGAGATTCCGAAAAAGGATGCTCATCCGTTCCTGTCCTACGATCAGTCAAAATGTATCTACTGTCAGCGTTGTGTACAGACCTGTAGAGTTGCAACCGGAAGAAGAGCAATTAAACTGCGCAGAACCGGTAAATTTACCATTATCGATGCACCGTTTGGTGAGGATTGGGAAGAGACACGCTGCGAGTCCTGTGGTAACTGTGCACAGGCTTGTCCGACTGGTGCCCTGACCATCAAGAGAAGAAAAAATTATCGTCCGTGGGAAGTAAAACGTGTGCGTACTACATGTCCACACTGTGCAACCGGATGTCAGTATGATCTGATCGTCAAAGACAACAAAATTGTAGACGTTGAGGGTGCAGATGGTCCGTCAAACCACAACATGGTATGTGTCAAAGGCCGTAGCGGTTCCTTTGATTTCGTAGATCATCCGGACAGAGTACGTCATCCGCTGATCAAAAATAAAGAGACCGGTGAATTCGAGCAGGCTACCTGGGACGAAGCACTGGATTATGTAGCAAAGAAATTTACAGAGTTAAGAGATACTTACGGTGGAGACTGCCTAGCAGGATTTGCCTGTGCACGTTCCGCAAACGAAGATATCTACATGCTCCAGAAAATGGTAAGAACTGCGTTCCATACCAATAACACAGATAACTGTGCCCGTGTTTGCCATGCACCGACCGTAGCCGGACTGGCAACCACACTTGGTTCCGGAGCTATGACAAATACGATTGCGGATATTACACAGGATTCAGATCTGATCATGCTTGTTGGTTCCAACCCGGAGCATGCACATCCGGTACTTGGTATGCAGGTCCGTCGTGCCGTACATAAAGGTACGAAACTGATCGTTGTAGATCCGCGTGATATCGATCTGGCACACCGAGCTGATGTACATCTGAAATTGACACCGGGTACAAACGTAGCGTTTGCAAACGGTATGATGAATATTATCCTTTCCGAAGGTCTTGAGGATCGCAAATTCATCGAGGAGCGTACCGAGAACTTCGAGGAAATGAAGAAAGTTGTTGATAAATATCCGGCAGAAAAAGTGGCTGAGATCTGTCACGTTGACGTAGACAAACTGATCGAGGCAGCCAGAATGTATGCGACAGCAAAAAATGCGGCAATCATTTACTGTCTGGGTGTTACTGAGCATCATACAGGTACAGAGGGCGTTATGTCTCTGTCCAATCTGGCAATGATCACAGGAAACTTTGGTCGTCCTGGTTGTGGTGTCAACCCGATTCGTGGTCAGAACAATGTACAGGGTGCCTGCGATATGGGTGCTTCTCCGGATCAGTTCCCGGGCTACCAGAAACTGAGCGCACCGGGTGTCCTGGAGAAATTCGAAAAAGCATGGGGTACAAAACTGAACCCGAAAGAGGGAACAAAGGCAACCGAGTGCTTCGGCAAAATGCTGACCAAAGAAATCCGCGGTCTGTTCATCTTCGGCGAGGATCCGGTTCGTACCGATCCGGATACTGCACATGTTATCAAAGCATTAAAGAATCTGGATTTCCTTGTTATGGATGAGTTATTCCTGACAGAAACTGCAAAAATGGCAGATGTTGTCCTTCCGGGACGTTCCTATGCAGAGAAAGAGGGAACCTTCTCCAATACAGAGTATCCGTAAAGCGGTTGAGATTGAAGGCGAGACAAAAGAAGATATCTGGATCTTTACAGAGATCATGAACCGTATGGGATATCCGCAGCCACATCTGACCTCTGCACAGGTTATGGATGAGGTAGCTTCTGTCACACCTTCCTTCGCAGGTATCAGCCATGAGCGTCTGGACAGCGAAGAAGTAGCAGGAAGAGGTCTTCAGTGGCCATGTACTTCCAAAGATCATCCGGGTACACCAATCATGCATGTCGGTAAGTTCTCCAGAGGGCTTGGTTTCTGCAATCCGATTGAGTACATTCCGTCTATGGAACTTCCAGATGAAGAGTATCCGATGAAGATGATGACAGGTCGTGTTCTGTATCACTATAATGCGTGTGCAATGACTGACAAGACAGAAGGATTGAACCGGATTTCCGGACATTCCTTCATCGAGGTAAATACAGAAGATGCTGAGCGTATCGGTTTCAAAGACGGTGACAGAGTAAGAGTATCTTCCCGTCGTGGAAGTATCGAGACGACAGCAAACGTATCCGGAAAGACAAATCCGGGCGAGTGCTGGATGCCGTTCCACTTCCTGGATGGCGGTGCAAACTGGTTAACATCAGATGCACTGGATTCTATCTCCAGTACACCGGAGTACAAAGTTTGTGCAGTTAAGATTGAGCGCGCATAACAGACAGTATTTTTCGTAATGATTATTTTCGGAAGAATTGTGAAAGCTGAATAGGTGATTATTAAATTAAGGAAGGATCTTATGGCAGAACATATCAGAGATGAATATTTTGTAACCCGTGATGTAGTCACTTACAATGGAAGTGCGCTAGTATCCGACAAAAAAAATCTGGTAGTAGAAGTAAGTTATCAGTTATATGTGAATGGCAGGGGAGCAGGTGAAATGATCTGTTCCCCATGGGATAAAAAGGAGGCATTCCTTGGTTATCTGTACCTGCGCGGTTATATTTCCAGTGCAGGAGATGTCCGGGCAATCGACGTGGATGAGGAACATGGAATGGTAAATATTACGATCCGTGAGTATCTCACCCATGAGACCGATATGGAAAACCTTTTGCTGGAAGATGAAGTGCTGCTGAATGAACAGGGCATTGTGCCAAAACGGGATGATGTGAGACTTTCCGTTCGTGAAGTGCTTGCTTTTTCCAGAGGATTAGAAGAACGCTCTGCACTGTTTCATCGAACCGGTGGCGTACATTGTGCGGCGTTCGTACATCATGGAGTATTTCTGTCTTACAAGGAAGACGTTAGCCACCATGTGGCCGTAGATAAAGTCGTTGGTGACTGTCTGCTTCGAAAGATTCCGATGAAAGATGGAATTTTAATCTTCTCTGGTCGTGTTCCGGTGGAAATCCTGCAAAAAGTAGGAGCCATGGGTTGTTCCATTCTGATCGCAAAGTCGGCACCGACGAATTATTCCTGTCGTCTGGCACAGCAGCTTGGGATTACGCTGATTGGTTTTGCCAGGGATAAGACATTTAATGTGTATTCACATCCGGAACGGATTTATGAATAAATTCTTGTTTGTCGTTGTAAAGGGCAAAATGAAATGAACTACAAAAAGAACATGAAAAATTTTCTGTGTCTGTTGCGTCGCTTATTTCCGACCGCTCCCGCGAACTCACCCGCAAAACCGGCGGGCTCAAACACACTCCCGCGGTCGGGCTAGACGCAACATCCACAACGAAAATTTTCCAACTATTCTTTTTTGTAGTTCATTTCATTTATGCCCTGTTTACACGACGGCACCGCGTGCCACGTGCACATATAACTAGTAACAAATTTAACGCTGTGCTGTGCACGCTGATTCACTTTATGAACGCAGAATAAGCATTCCCCCGCTTCAAGTGCGTAGAGCACTAAGCGGTG
>ENA-ORTJ01001042-ORTJ01001042.1-human-gut-metagenome-genome-assembly--contig:-NODE-1042-length-20693-cov-4.807782_pt1 | contig 20693 bp, 20 predicted proteins | sample MGYA00242069_ERZ509187 | MGnify/ENA primary metagenome ERZ509187 (study PRJEB26280, sample SAMEA2338779) | human gut metagenome | biome: human gut; feature: human-associated habitat; material: faeces... | reverse complement strand
GGAAAGAATAGAATGATTGAACGTTATGTTCAATATAATATATTTATCTACATAGACTGAACAGACAGTAACGAAAATCAATCCTGGAATGTGGATTAAAATAAATAAATGAGATATCTGGGAGGGTCGCTTATGTATCGATTCGAAAAGAAGGCCACGCTTGTTTGTGCTGCTGCGTCATTAATCACTGCTTGCTGCTTGCCCCTGAGTGCGAATGTCGCGTTTGCACAGGATTCCGTTGAGGCTCAGAGTATTGAGTCAAAAGCGGATTTTTCTTCTGTGGTTTCCGATGATTTGCAACCTGATAATTCTTCCGTCATAAAAGATGGCTGGCAACGAGACGAGTCGTCTGGAGTTTGGTATTACGGATAAAACGGTAAACACCAAACTGGCTGGCTGCAAAGCGGGGGCTATTGGTATTGGCTTGATCCAGCCAATGATGGTGCAATGCAGACAGGTTATTTCAATGTGACCGATGCTGGCGGATCGACTGCTTCGTTTTATGCGAATGACGGCAATGCCGCAACGCCTTTTGGCGCGCTATATCAGAACTGCTGGCTACGTAACTCAGATGGAAATTGGTTTTATGCCAATGCTGGAGGCGATTTAGCTGCTGGTTGGTTTTATCAAGACGGCACATGGTATTACCTGGATCCTGCTACCCATATAATGCAGGTTGGTTTTGTCGACCTCGGGAGCGGGAAATACTATTTAGATGCCACTGGTGCTATGAAAACCGGCTGGATTCTCGTTGACGGGAATTGGTACTGGGCTTATTCATCGGGTGCCCTTGCTTCGTCATGGCAAACGATAGGTGGGGCTCGCTATTATTTTGACCCACAGACGTTCATCATGTTTAAGGGTCGTCAAAAGATCGATGGAAGAACCTACATTTTTGGTGACTATGGCCTCGCAAATGGATGGTACAAAGACGGAGCAGATTGGTATTACTGCTCTAACGGTATTGCGGCCACTGGCTGGAAACTCGTTAACGGCGCTTGGTATTATCTCGACCCAGCCTCCGATGGTAAGATGTCCGTTGGGTATTTAGACCTTGGCAATGCAGCTTATTATTTAAAGCCTAACGGGGCTATGGCTGTTGGTTGGGCTCAGGTCGAGGACGGCTGGTATTTCGCCTCCCAATCTGGTGCACTTATTTCTGGCTGGTATAAAGAGGGCACGAGCTGGTATTACCTGGACCCTGTTAGCCATCTCATGAAAACGGGCTTATTTGAGGTGGGCGGCAACGATTGTTTTGCAAACCAGAGCGGTAGGCTTGTGGTTTCAAGCTGGGTTACCGTTAATGACGGCGTTCAAAGATACGCTAATGATAATGGATATCTTTGCAAGGATGTGATTCGCGAAAACGGCACTATCTTAAAAACCGCTGGAGCTGATGGTTGGCAGGTTGCGTCCGGCTGGGTTAATGTCGCAAATCTTAGGTTTTACGCTGAGCCCGGAACGGGTGCCATTCATCTTGGATGGCTGCAGATTGACGGCGATTGGTATTGGCTTGATGCCGATTCTGGCGTGATGAAGACCGGATGGGTTTTTACTGGCGGTGCATGGTATTACCTAAACGCTGACGGAAAAATGGCAACTGGTTGGAAATGCCTGAATGGAACATGGTATTACCTTGAGTCCAATGGAAGCATGCATGTTGGCTGGCTTAAAGATTCGGGTAAGTGGTATTGGTTAGACGGCAGCGGCGCTATGGCAACGGGCGCAAGGACCATCGATGGCGTTCGTCGAGTTTTCTGGAGCGATGGACAGTGCGACAAAGTTGGCTGGCAAAATCCATCCCAGTATCCTCAGGTCAGTTCTTGGACTGTTCGGCTGCCTAGCTATTGCACCGGATACTTTACCTATGTGACCCCTTCTCGCATTTCTGTCGAAGCAACGCGGGAAGATTGCGTGAACGCCTTTATCCAGCGCGCCTATGAGTATGTTGGTACGCAATATATTGAGCCTTGGTCTACTGCTCCCGGTGGAGCTGTTGATTGCTCTGGTTTTGTCTTGCAGTGCCTTTATGCTACTGGCATGGATATGGGTGTTTACAACCCTTATAACCATCGCTGGGATCCAAGCCAAACCTATAATTCCATGAATTGGTATCGAAGCAATATCTTTATGCCCGTGAGCACGAGTTCGATTCAACGCGGCGATGTGATTTATTACCGCGGTCATATTGCAATTGCACTTGGCGGCGGCTTGATGATTGATTCCTGGCCTCATCAAGGTGTCGGAATTCATCCTATTAACGCAAGGGGAAATGTAATCGGCGCAGCTCGTCCGTTTATTTAATAGATTCCCTGCAAGACAGTCGGTACCGGTTGGGGGCCTGAAATGAATGCTCGGATTGATCATCGAATTTGCTGGCGAGTAATTGGCTTGATGCTATTTTCCGCCTTACTCTCAGTTACAGCCCCCGCATTTTCTTGCACTGCTTATGCCGTGGAAGAGGGGGCGGAAAATGGTGTCGTAGAGCGCGACTCGACAGGAGGGCCGGGAGCATTGGTCGGTGGCGGTTGCTCTCAAGACTCCAGCGATTGTGCCGGCAAAACAACGGAAGATTCGAGCCTACAGGTTGTCGAAAGCCATGACCCGTCAACTACAGAACAACTATCTGGATGGCAATGGAACGGTTTGTCCTGGTATTACTATCTAGATGGCTGTCGTTTGACCGGAATTCAGAATATTGACGACTCGCTGTACTACTTGGACCCCGCTCGTGACGGCGCAATGAGCTGCGGCTGGATTTTTACTGAAAATAAATGGTATTACGCGGGTCCGTCAGGCGCTTTGGCAAGTGGCTGGCAGTTTATTGGAGACCAATGGTACTGGTTTGACTCCCTTAACAGCTGTTCTATGGCTACTGGTCGACGTGTTATTGATGGGCACCCTTATCTTCTTGGAACCTATGGACTGATTAATGGATGGTGCCTTGATAACGGTTTATGGTATTGGGGTAGCAATGGTGAAGTCTTAACCGGCTGGCTTCAAACTGGCAATAACTGGTATTGGCTTGATCCCGCCAATGATGGTGTTATGTCTAGAGGAATCGTTTCTGTCGGTTCGTCTCGTTACTATTTATCGGATTCCGGCGCAATGGCTGTTGGTTGGGCGTTTGATGGGACGGACTGGTATTACGCTGACGGTTCCGGCGCACTTGCATCGGGCTGGCGTTTGGTGAATGGCGTTTGGTATTGGCTCGATGTCGCAAATGACAATAGAATGGCTACCGGCTTTTTTGTCATCGGATCCAATCAATATCATTTTTCTTCAACGGGAGCGCTGTCACTCGGCTGGTTTATGAGCGATGGAGACTGGTATTACGCTGAGCCTTCTCATGCGTCGGGCATTGTAAAGACGGGATGGCTGAAGGACAATAGCCAATACTATTATCTCGATCCTGCCGCCGACGGTAAAATGCTGCTAGGTCATTTTTCTGTAAATGGGAAAAGCTATTATGCAAAAGCTTCAGGCGCTGTTGCTTGTCTTGAATGGGTAGATGTCCAGGACTCGGTCCAGGATGAGCCGTCTAAGGCTTTTGCTGGTTCTGATTGCTCATTGTGTGGAGCGTTGCGTAGTGGAAAGCTATTTACAACAAACGGTGATGGCGAATTAGCCGAAGCTCACGGGTTTGTGACGCTTGGAGGGTGCAAGTTCTATGCTGATCCAACCGATGGCTCCCCCAGCGCTGGATGGAAGAACGTTAACGGAAAATGGTACTTCTTTGATGAGACCGCTGGCTATGCACGATCTGGCTGGCTGTACAAGGATGGCTCCTGGTTCTATTTGGACCCATCTACCTACGTTATGAAAATCGGCTGGGTTGCCGTTAACGGATCTTGGTATTACTTGAATTCGTCTGGTTATATGCAAACAGGGTGGCTTAACCTGGGGGGTACCTGGTATTGGCTTGACGCTAGTGGCGCCATGGCTACTGGCTGGCGCGTTGTGGACGGATCCTGGAATTACTTCATGGCCAACGGCGCGTGGGTGTCAGACTATATGGATGCTAAGGCTCAAAGTTATTCAAGCAATACAAATTGGCTGATACTTGTCGATACATCACGTTGCGTTACGAGTATTTACACTGGATCCTGGAATAACTGGTCCTTAAACCGTCGATATGTATGTTCGACGGGAAAAGCTAGCACGCCTACGGTGATAGGGGAGTATCAAGTCTACGGTAAGGGATACTCCTTTGGGCATGGATATACTTGCTATTACTACACGCAGTTCTATGGTGATTACCTGTTCCATTCCTCGCCCTACTATGTTAACAGCAACCGCGTGATGGATCCCACGATGGGTGTTCCTTCCTCTGCAGGATGTGTTCGCCTCGAGATCAAGAATGCAAAATGGATTTACGATAACATTCCTTATGGAACGAAGGTTGTTACGTATTGATTATTTGGTTGATGTAACTACTTTCGCCTAATTGGCTTAACCGTTCGAGATCAGGTAAAATCTTATTATGAGAACGTGGCCCTAGCGCCCGTTTAATGAAGGGAATTCGTCCTAGAATCTGATATATGCACGACAACGCTTTAATGCGACAGAAAGAGTGAAATGTCGGGAAATCGCTATTTCAGTTTTATCAGTGCGGTTTGCATGCCATTAATTAATATCGTCCCCTTTTAAGCCCCACGGTTGCCTTCTCATTAAGCGAAGATTGTGTTGTTGAGGATGCTGATGTCTCTTTAGCTCAATCGGGGCAATAGGCATTTGTGTCATCGGATGGCGATCGCTTGGCTTTAGATTCAGCTGATTTCAAAGTGTTTATCGATTCGTCAACATATGAATACACCGGTGATACGATTTCTCCAGAGGTTTCGGTTTTTGTCGTTAACGGGTCTGCGCTGACAAGCGAAATCGATTATGAAGTTATTTATTTGAATAATATTGCGCCTGGCCGTGCCGCTATAAGTGTAAATGGACTAGGGGATTATGCTGGCATTTTCGCGCGGCTTTCGTTTCAAATTGTTCGTTCCCCTGACAATAGCATCGCTCTTCCTGGTTCTTGGGCCTATCAAAATGGCAAGTTGTGGTTGAGATATGAGGCCGATGGTTGGCCGTCAAACTGTTTTCTGACTATTGGGGGAGCGGAATATTATTTTGATTCCGAAGGCTACACAGCTACTGGCTGTAGATATCTGAGTGATGGATGGCACTTATTCTCTGAGTTCTGTGCACATTTGAAGGGCTGGGCTTCCACCGGCGGTTACTGGTTCTACCTTGACGAAACATCAGGTTCAATGAAGACCGGCTGGGTTTTAATTAATGGTAGTTGGTATTACCTGGACGGTTCTGGTGCTATGAAGACCGGATGGCTGCTCCTTGGCAATACTTGGTATTGGCTTGAGCCTTCTGGATTAATGGCTACAGGCTTTAAGCTTGTTAACGGCGTGTCGCACCATTTCTCTCAATCTGGATCCATGAACACTGGTTGGTTTGTTAACGATGGGACATGGTATTGCGCCAATGCCTCTGGAGCGATTCGTACAGGGTGTTTTTACTTCGATTCTAACTGGTATTTGCTTGATTCCAATAATAATGGCGCTATAATCGAAGGATTTCAGTCTGTAAATGGTAATTGCTACTATTTGGATTCGGATAGTGGCGGCGCATTAGAGTGCAACGCCTGGGTCTTCTCACAAGATGGATACGCATATTATGCGTGCAGCAGTGGCGCAATTGTATTAACGGGTGTCATGGACAGCGTGGGCGCAATTAGGCTCAACGACGCCGAAGGAAAGCCCCATAGTAGGCTGGTATTGGTCCTCCGCTGCTCAGACGTGGTTTTACGTAGGTCCAGACGGGGTGTTACAGCGCGGTTGGAAATTAATTGACGAGAGGTGGTATCACCTCGACAACGAGTCTGGCGTTATGAATACAGGCTGGTTCCGCGATGATGACGGGCTATGGTGTTACCTTATGTCGTCAGGTCTAATGGCAACTGGCTGGGATAGTATCGATAATGGCGAGTATTTCTTTAATGCTGCTGGTGCTTGGGTAGAGCCCGAGCGTTCTGCCCGTACTTCCTTTCAGTCTCAAATTGTTAGCCGCTGCTACAACATTCCTTCTCCTGGAGTGGGATTGTGTTTGGAGTGGGTTAGTGAGGTTTTTTATCCCGTGCTAGGGTCTTATCCCAACGGTGACGCATGCGACATATTTTGGAATTGGTGCCACAGTCGAGATATATCGAAGCTTAAGGTTGGAATGATTGATGCGGTTACTACTCATACACATACTAATGCGTAGGCTCGCTGGGGACACTTTGCTATTTACGTCGGTAACGGTATGGTTATGGATAACATCGGCTATATTAGGACGACATCACTGGCCTGGTGGCTGAACTACTATCACACTACTGCTATGCCTCAGTGGGGCTGGGTTTTAAATTCGCTCTTGGCATGAGATAGTCTCTGATCAGCGTGCGAAAATCGAACTCGAGGTAGTGTCGCGAAAGATGGTGTAATGGACGCTTTGGCCCCTGTGTCCAGAATCCGGAATCTATCGATATCCTAGGTCGAGTCCACCCTGTCGGCAAACTCAAGGCTGGATTCGACTATCTTCCTCTCCGAGAAGTTGCGCGAGCCGGACTATGTCTCGGCCTGGTCGCACATGACGGAGCCTACGAGCTTGAGCAGCGATTTCTCCGACGGGAAGACCAGCACCACGCGCGAGCGGCGCTTAATTTCCCTGTTGGCGCGCTCCTGCACGTTGTTGGTGCGCAGGCGCTTCCAGTGCGACGTCGGGAAGTCAAGGTACGCGAGCGCGTCGGGCTCTGCCTCCTCGAGCACCCTTTCCGCCCTCGGGCAGTACCCCTCCAACATCTCGCACGCTGCGTGGTACATGACCCCGGCGGTGGCGGCGTCCCCGGCGTGGAAGACCGACGAGATGATGCGCCCCACGGGGCGCCTCAGCTGCCAAGAGCCGACCTCACGTATGCAGTTGCGCACCAGGTGTACGGCGCATTGCTGCCAGGCCGCCTCCTGGAAGACCTCGCCTTCCTGCAGGCGCCGAGCACCTGCCTCCAGCCGGACTCGTCGCAGCCTATCGCCGTGACCACCGCGGTTGAAGCCATGCGGCTCCCGCGGCGGCACTTGACGTAGGTCGCGTCGAGCCAGATGTGGGGATGTAGTTTCGTCGTCTGTGTGGGAATGCCGTTCCACATCGTGTTCTGGAACGGCATGGGCGAGTCTAACATCTGGTGGCGCCGCGACGCCGGATGTTAGGATTAAAAAGTACCGAGGTCCATGTCGAGCCCGGTGGTCAAGCACGATATCGGCCGTGATGTTTCGCGATATTCAGCAATGCTCAAACGTGCAAATGCCCATCTTGAATTCAAATGAAAAATTCCAAGTTTAAAAGACAAAATGATTGAGATAAAAATTAGAAAGCCAATCGGCGGTGTCTTTTATGTCGAATCCTGCAGCCTGAGTATCGAAATAGGCTTTAGATCTTGTTGTGGCATCAGATTCGCCAAGAGCCCTAATGGCCTCAGTTGCCCATGTGGCGGTACCGCAAGATAGATCGAGGAACCTAGTCTGTTTACGAACTTTCACCATTTCAGATACTCCTGTTGATACGATACAAGGTAAACCGGAGCACTGTGCTTCCACGACAGCAAGTGGCAGGCCTTCGGAAATAGAGGGGAATATAAATACATCTATTGCACTCAGAATCTTTGAAACGTCATTTCTCACTCCAAGAAACCTCACTGAGTGTGCTATTCCAAGTTCCTCGACTTTCATTTTCAGGTGTTTTTCTAGTTCCCCTCGACCGCATATAAGGAGAATTGCGTTTGGCAATTTATCCGCAATGATTTTAAAAGACTCTAATAAGAAACGATGATTTTTAACCTCAGTTAATCTGCCCACGTGACCAAAGACTGGTGAGTCTGGACTGATACCTAGTTCAGCTCTGATATTGGAGCGAGATATTGGGTCAAAGCGTCCTTTTTGAATATCTATTCCGTTATTTATAATTTTAAAGTCTGCTCCTTGCGTGATTTTAGCGCCAAAACGATCGATGCCAGCTTGTTCGGAACATGCCATGAAGTAATTGGCTACAAATCGGACTGGGGCAGAGCAAGCTCTAAACGCAATCTCTGCGGGTGTTATCGGAAACTTCATTCGATGACTATGGGCAATCGTGTAAGCGCCATTGTGTTTGGCGATATTAAGGTAGATTGCGGCGGGCAGCCCTATATGTCCATGAACAATGCTGTAGTGATGATTTGAAAAAAACTCTCTACATTCCGCTTCGTAGTGAAAATAATTGAATATTTTGTATCTAGGAATGTAGTAAATCTTGCCGCCAAGTTCCTTGATTTCTGAGTCGAAATCGCATTCCCGTTTTTCGTTGACTAGAAAGTCGAATTGAATTCTACTTCTATCGATATTGCGGTAAAGGTTCATGACCAGCGTTTCGGCTCCGCCACGGTCCATTGCACCTATAACTTGTAATACTCGGATTGGTTCTGCGGTTGACTTCATTGGAATCTATTCCTCTATAGTTTCGTTTGGGATTTCTTGGGTTGTTTCGTTTCTTTTTAGAGCGTAGAACAAGTAACAAACGCCTAAACCACATGAAACTGCTCCTGCGATGCTTACTCCATTCATGCCCCAGTTGTTTATGCAAAATACTGATAAGGGGATAACGGAAATGAAGGCAATCAGATTACCAATAAGGTTGGCCTTGAAATCTCTAATAGTAATGAGAAGATCGCTGAAAAACCAAAGAAATGCTGTCATTATTGTTGAAATAAGAACAGGCTGTAGTAAGTAAACGTATGGTTCGATGGTATTTCCAAATACCAGCATGAGTAGCGGTTTGCCTAAGAACAATAGGGCAATGCAACACAGTGCGGCTACGGTTAAGATGGAAATTACTGTTCGAACAAGAAGATTGTCGAAAGCCTTGCGACCCTCATTGAAGTATTTCTTTGGAAAAATATCCAATAGCGGTACGTATAGGTACTGTGCTCCCATTTGGACGATGAGGGCGGGGGCTGCAATTGAGGAATAGATTCCCAAAGCTGCATCGCCGGAGACGCTTAGCAAGTATTGCTTGGGAATCGTAAATAGCGCGCTCGCAGCCACTGATGCAATGACGGCAGGCAGAGAGGTTTTAAGGAGATTTAGTGCCTTAACTATTCCAATACGCGCGCGAAAATCTTGAAATTGAGATGTTTTTTTGCGATCGAAAAACAGGAGAACGAGTGTTACACCTAGGGTCATTCCGATTATTGCCAGGTTTAGATTTTGAGTGGCAATAAATACAACTATAAAAGCTCCAATGGAAAAAGCGCCCTGCAGGATAAAAGACTTGCCAATGTAGTCCATACGACGATTGAGCTGATTTTCTCCGTGCAAGATATCAATTATTAGGCCAACAGCTTTATAAATGTAGTAAATAATAACCGTCGCTATTGAGTAGGCGGGGCATGTTATGACTGCATAGATCAGGCATGCAATGAAGGCCAGGGCTAGAGTAAACACCCTGAACCCCATATATTCGGAAAAAGAATACTGTCGGTTAATATCGGAGACTTGATATGTGCCAATTTTATAGTTTGCAAAAGTTCCGAACGTATTTACGACAGACGTCGCTAGTGAAAAAAGCCCTGCAGCATCAAAGCTCGTTGACAGTCTTACTACAAGAACCGTAATAAGCCACTGACAGCCAAGGTAGAACATCGACCCCAAGGAGTTCCAAAGCATATTTTTCTTTAGAGATAGTGGTTGGACAGTGTCGGTCACATCTACTCCTCGTCTTTTAGAAAAGCATTGGGAAAATGGACGGCTCGCTTATCCTCAGGCGGCACCTGCTTCCAGTTGCCGTATACCGTCGCAAGGTAGTCGTCAGGGTTTGCGGGGCATGGAAATGCTCTGCCTTCAAATGTTCCTGGTTTTGCGGGGAATATAGAGCTGCGTTTATAAATAATTCCTCCTCCGATGCAGTCAATGAGATAGGGTGACATTTCGGAGTTATGGGTTGAAAAGTCCCGTGCAATGGCATCGAGCTTTTCGTTCATTTTTTTAACGTTAAGATGCTTTGCAAAGGGGCAGACGAGTTTTTTAATCAGCACGATCATTCGCGTTGAGCCCGTATTGGTGTCGGCAACGGCGAAATTGCGCCATAAGTTATAAAAGCTATTGAGTTTAAGCGTCTTCTTCAGTTTTTTATCGTTTATTGAGTCCAGTGGTTCAAGAGGAAAAATGTCAATCCAGAGTCCAATGGAACGGCTAGGGCCAACAAATGTTTCGTATGCTGTCGTTTTTTTATCGACAAGCTTTGCAAACTGATAGATAGATGAATCGTCTCTATATGAAACAAGATCACAGCTTGATTTTAGTCCTTCAGAAAACAGATCAAAGAGGCGCTCGTAATCTTTTCTAGGCATGTGTACATCGATATCATCATCCCAAGGAATAAAGCCATTGTGCCGTTCGGCTCCAAGGGCAGTGCCGTATGCTAAACAATAAGTGAGGCCGTTGTCTTTACAAATGCGATCGAATTCGATCAATATTTCGTATTCAATTTGTTTAATCTGGTCTGCAGCTAGGCGTTTCATGGGGCTCCTTAAATAATCAATTATTTATCGAATGTATTATAGTTTGTAATTTAAGAAGAACTTGAATACGCTGAGTCTTTCAACCTTGTCCACAGTTTTTAATCGCTTGAGATTTGATTGGTTTTGCATGGCCGGTAGCTTTGTTTTATTTTCTGCGCTGTATCCACCTCATATGGGTGGCATTGAAAACTTCACCTACGGTTTGGCACACGCACTGGTTGATCGTGGCGATGAGGTGCTGGTGGTTACGAACGATACAAATGGTTTAGGTGCCGGTATTACAGATGAAGATGGAGTGTGGGTTCTTCGCCTGCCCTGTTTTCCCTTTTTTTCGGGACGCTTTCCCGTTCCTAAGTTAAATGCTTTATCACGTAAATTGTGGAAGCATATTGAGCGCCAGCACTTCGATGGCGTTCTTGTAAATGCTCGTTTCTATATTCACTCGTTTTACGGCATTAGGTTTGCAAAGAGCATGGGGATAACGCCTGTTGTCCTTGATCATGGTTCGGCTTATCTTTCATTCAGTAATCCAGTGATAGATCCCTTGGTCCGTACATATGAGCGCCTAATAACGGCCTTGAGCAAGCGGTTCCATCCAGACTATTATGGCGTTTCGAGCAAGAGTGTTGAGTGGCTTAGGTCTTTTGGTATTGCAGCAAAGGGAGTTATCCCCAACTCAATCGATGCTAAGTCATTCAGAGAGATGTCGTCGGGACGAGACTTTCGTAATGAGCTTGGTGTAGGCGCTGAGTCCTTCTTGGTCTGTTTTGTAGGGCGGCTAATTCCTGAAAAAGGCATCAAGGCCATTCTTGAGGCTTCGAGAAGCCATAGGCTTGTCGAAGCTGGCGTCGTCTTTGTTCTGGCGGGTGATGGTGCATTATCAAAAGAAGTCGATGATGCTCAAGGTGAATCGCTTAGATGGGTTGGACGGCTTTCATCTTCCGACATCTCCTCACTCCTTCAGCAGTCCGATCTGCTGTGTCTCCCTACACGGTCGGAGGGCTTTGCTACAACTTTGCTAGAGGCTTCTTCGTGCGGGTGTCCTTCTGTTGTTACGGATGTGGGCGGGGCGCGAGAGCTTTTTCCAAACGAGCATTTCGGAACAATTATTAGCTCTATGGATTCCGAAATTGTTGAGCAGGCCATCTATTCGCTTGTCAAAAACCCTGATAAGTTGGCTGAGCAGTCTCGTTTATGTCGACGCATGGTTGAAAATGAGAGTTCATGGGATAAGACGGCGTCTTTGGTTGAAAAAGTGCTTTCTGGAACTAATGGGTAAAACGATCGCATGTCACCATTGCTTCTCAAGAACATCATCGTCACGGGCGGCTGCGGCTTCATCGGCAGCAACTTCGTGCACTACGTGGTGGACAACCACCCGGGCGTACATGTCACCGTCCTGGACAAGCTGACCTACGCCGGCAACCCCGAGAACATCGCCGGGCTGCCCTCCGACCGCGTGGAGCTCGTCGTGGGCGACATTTGCGACGCCGAGCTGCTCGATGAGTTGGTGCCGGGCCACGACGCCATCGTGCACTACGCCGCGGAGTCCCACAACGACAACTCCATCGCCGACCCGGAGCCGTTCCTGCGCACCAACGTGGAGGGCACCTTCCGCCTGCTGGAGGCCGTCCGCAAGCACGGCGTCCGCTACCACCACGTCTCCACCGACGAGGTCTACGGCGACCTGGCGCTCGACGACCCGGCGAAGTTCACCGAGGAGACGCCCTATAGGCCCTCGAGCCCCTACAGCTCGACCAAGGCGTCCTCCGACATGCTCGTGCGCGCCTGGACCCGCACCTACGGGCTTCGCACCACGATCTCCAACTGCTCCAACAACTACGGCCCCTACCAGCACGTGGAGAAGTTCATCCCCAGGCAGATCACCAACATCGTCGACGGCGTGCGCCCCAAGCTCTACGGCCGCGGCGAGAACGTCCGCGACTGGATCCACACCGAGGACCACTCCTCTGCCGTCTGGGACATCCTCACCAAGGGCCGCATGGGGGAGACCTACCTCATCGGGGCCAATGGCGAGAGAAACAACATCACGGTCCTGCGTATGATCCTCGAGGCGATGGGGCGCGACCCCGAGGACTTCGACTGGGTCGCCGACCGCCCCGGCCACGACCGCCGCTACGCCATCGACACCACCAAGCTCCAGCGCGAGCTGGGCTGGAGGCCGGCGCACACCGACTTCGCCGAGGGCCTGAAGCAGACCATCGACTGGTACGTGGCCAACGAGGCCTGGTGGCGCCCGGCCAAGGAGGCCACCGAGGCACGCTACCGCGCGCGGGGGCAGTAGGGGATGTGGCACTGGGGCGTGAGTTCCGATTTAAGAGACAAACGATGAGTGCATCTTAGGGCGTCGGCGCAGACAGACGTCCCCTATTTAGGCTGGTTAGATCACGTGTACCTTCTGCCTTCGCGGGCTGCTTGCTCGGTCGCCCATTGGGCTCAGAGAATCTAGGGTGAGCTCAAATTCTTGTCCGCACCGGTGCCGCTCGATTCCGTTGCTCGTTCTGCTACGGCGCCAGTGCTCTGGCGGGAATTCCGTGTACGCCAGCGTCTAGGCGAACCCGTCGACCGTCCTCGCGGCCGCCCCGAGCCGCATTGACTCCAACTCGCCCATGATCTCGCGCTTGGGCTTTCCGGCGTTGTAGAGGTCGACTATCTGCCTCTTGAACTCGTCGGTGAAATGCCTCGGGTGTCTGGGGTCCCTCATATACGGCCCTCCCGTCTCCTGCGCCCCTCCCGGAACTGTCCACATCGGTGCGGTCAATCCAGTATGTGTGCCCGGCCCGCTTGCCGTCCATGGACAGCGGCACCTCGCTTCCGAACGACCGGTATACGTAGAGCCATTATCTCACGGTGTTGCGCGGGACCGACGGCGCCTTTGCCGTCGACTTGGAGCCGTGGCCTCGCTCGAAGAGCTTGATTGCCGCCTTCCTGGCCTCGATATCGTGCTTCACCCTCAAGTTGACACGCATAAAAAGCCTCCCATTTCTCGTGTCCAAGAAATGGGAGGCGGTTCAGATCGGAAATAGGGGGCTATTTATGACGATGAGCACTGACGCTGCGATTCGCCTAGTGAGCTAGGTTGTATCTATTTTCTGACCCACTTGCCGTCAGCGCCGACATAGTATGAACCAATCCAGGTATTCGTGGCCATAGCGCCAGAAGATTGGAGGTAGTAGTCTCCTACCCAGGCATCGTGCAGCATAGCGCCAGATGCGTCGAGGTAATACCACGTGCCGCCGATCTTGCGCCAGCCTGTCGCCATGGCGCCTGATCCGTCGAGGTAATACCACGTGTTGTCGCTCATGACCCAGCCCGTTAACATGCATCCATACTTATCAAAGAAGTACCAAGCTCCGTTAATTTTATGCCAGCCGGTATAGAGCTCACCGGAGGAGGTGGCATAAGACCATATTCCATAAATCGAATCGTAGAACCAGCCCGTATGCTGCATGCGACCATCGGCGTTGGCGCCGGGCGAATTTAAGAAATAGTATTTTCCATCAATTTGGACACGACCCACGGCCATGTCTTTGGTTTCGGGATAGAAGTAGTACCAGTCGCCTCCGATGTACTGCCAGCCGGACGCTGCGGTTCCGTCGGTGCCGAAGTAGTACCAAACGGCATCTTGTTCGTTATGCCACTCGTTTTTAACCATGTTGGGGTCAAAGTAGCGATAATTTTCGTCCTCGCAATAGACGAGGCCGGTTTGCATTTCGCCATACTTATTAAAGTAGTATGTGCCGGCAGGGCGGTATACAGTGTAGTTACCATGTGTAACCGACTCGGGTTGGTTGATGGTGTAGAGGCCGACGACGAGGTCACGGTGTTTTGTTCCCCCAACGCTGCATTCAACGCCATAATTAGTAAGAATGCCGCTCATCTGGTATTCGCCGTGCGTACCGTTCCATCCGGTATATGAAAAATTGCTTATTGGGCGACCGTCTGCACACCATTCAATTTCTGAATAGTCGCCAGCGCCGCCGCCGCCGCCGAACATTTCTGCAAGCGCAGGGGCAGGACTGGCTGTAATGCAGGCGGCGGTAAGTGCAACTACCCCAAGCAGTAACAGCCCATGCCGTCTTACTTGTAGTTTTTTCATAGTGCGTCCTTTCTATGAAAATGAAGCTATTATTAAGTTATTTTTAAACGAATAATTCGATTAATCAATCTAAAATCGCAAAAAGTTGCTTCTGATACCTCAATTTAAATGGGCACCCTTCCTCTGATTGTTTCATTTTCGCTATAGATGGCCGTACGTTGGGCTGGGGAGAGGACTTTAAAGCTTCTGACCTTAATTTGTTTCGGTTGGCGCTGCATGGATAGATGCATTGATTGGGCCGATGTGTTTGCGTAAAGTTGATATTGGCCGGGAGAGGAGTATCCGTTACCACTGGTCGTGAGAAGCTTGCAACTATGATGACTGACGCGGGCTTCGACTTACTGCTCAACGCGCGCTCTGATTGCCCTCGCGCTTCAGTCGAGCTCCGACATGCTCGTGCGCGCATGGACCCGCACCTACGGCCTTCGCACCACGATCTCCAACTGCTCCAACAACTACGGCCCCTACCAGCACGTGGAGAAGTTCATCCCCAGGCAGATCACCAACATCGTCGACGGCGTGCGCCCCAAGCTCTACGGCCGCGGCGAGAACGTCCGCGACTGGATCCACACCGAGGACCACTCCTCTGCCGTCTGGGACATCCTCACCAAGGGCCGCATGGGGGAGACCTACCTCATCGGGGCCAATGGCGAGAGAAACAACATCACGGTCCTGCGTATGATCCTCGAGGCGATGGGGCGCGACCCCGAGGACTTCGACTGGGTCGCCGACCGCCCCGGCCACGACCGCCGCTACGCCATCGACACCACCAAGCTCCAGCGCGAGCTGGGCTGGAGGCCGGCGCACACCGACTTCGCCGAGGGGCTCAAGCAGACGATCGACTGGTACGTCGCCAACGAGGCCTGGTGGCGCCCGGCCAAGGAGGCCACCGAGGCCCGCTACCGCGCACAGGGGCAGTAAGGAATAGCATCATGGAGCTATCAACTATTGCGCCGTATATCGTTTCAATCCTCGCCTCATTAATTTCCGGCATCAGCTCTTATTTAGTTGCTCGCAATAAATCCGCCTCAGATATTCAAACGCTCAAAGAATCAAATGAGCATGAAATCGAAAAGCTCATGAAGCAGCATGAAGTTGATTTAGACAACTTAAAGGAGGCTCATAAACTTGAGATGGAGAAGCTCGAAGCGGAGCATAGACATTCGCTCGAGCTGGCTAACTCAAATGCCCAGAATGAAATGACCACGAAGTTAATTGGTTCAATGATTGGCAGTGTGATGTCAGCGCCACAGATGCGGGATTTCCTCGTAAATTCCCTTACTGATTCAATGAAGAAGGGTCAACAAGAGTAGCGACATATACGATAGGGTCATCTATCATCCCGCTTGCTAATGCTGACAATTTTGAAGCCGGACCGCTTTGTTACTAGTTAACAAAGCGGTCCGGCCTTATTTGTAAAGGCTTCTAAACCGAGAATCGTTTGTTGCAATTGGAATAAGCAATGACGTTCACCCATTGATTCCACATTGCTGGAGAACCATTGGACTATCCCATTTGTTGGCTTCGGTAGTGTTGACCCAGACTGCGCCTTGAACCGCAACCTATGTTTAGGAGAATATCTTAACTAGAGCCGAGAGGTTGAAATGGTATTTCCCAATGCTGAAAATAATTTACTTAGCATGCTGCACGGCATTTTTATTTATCCACCAGCAGGAATAAAATTGCATCAACGTTAATTTGATCGCTTTAGGAGATGCTCTAATGCCCGGATTATTCGCAATGCACTCACTTGTCGTCTATAGGCTTTGGGCAAACACCTATAGGCACAAAGAAGAAAGACTTGATGTCTCGAATTACGGCGATAGGCCTTTAGCGGACTACATTTTCAGCTTTGTAAACGACAACAATGTACCTTTCCAAGTGAATGAAGGCGAGCGCTTCATACAGTTTGATTCTTATCGACAAATTAATGACTGCGTTTTGATCAATCTGAAATCTGGTCGAGCAGGACTGCGGGTTGATGTCGTTGATACAAGAACCATGACCGATAGCGGCATTTCCTACACAGAAGAAATGGCCGGCATGGTTCCTTCTAGACTTCTTATAAAATGTACCCCCGGATTTGGCTATGCGCTGATTGGGATTGAATCAGTTCCAAATGGCGGAGGTGCCTCAGTACCCGTTACAGCACTAAGGAAATATATTGCCAGCCGTTCTACCGGAATATCCCTAAAATCAGAGCGCGTGCAGGAAAGGTCTGCACTAGACGCGTTTACAGGAGTAGAACAATTTGAACTTAGGCGTTATCGCCCCTCCAAAAACATTGAAGACGGTACCGTGGCAAACGTAGGAACTATATCATTCGTAGCGAAGCATAAAAAAGGCCTTCGCATCCCTCTAGCGATAATTGATATGATTAAAGACAAGAAAGCTGTCGCGGAGTATTTTGGCGTTACAAGCAACTATTCTGGCCGAGAAGAAGTTTTAGCCACGCTGAAGCAACGTGACGGAAAAACTAAGACGTTTATGCTTGATAAAGAATTTGCAGTTCCCATAACTGAAGTGTTGAATGAATCGGGAAAGCCGCCACTTTCTGATGATCAGTTTATCGCTGCTTGTCTTGATAGTTTCGCTAGAGCAGAGGATGTCTTCAATAGAGATAAATAGTCTATTACCTTGCTCCGGAAGGTCGATAATATGGGCAAAATTGACTTTTGGCCACTATTAATCAAATATATTGATACGCTCCGTAATTATCAAACTAATAAAATATCGCCCACCGATATACTTGTGCAGCTAATCATTCCCGCATTGCTGTCGGTGGCTCTATTTTTTAAATGGCCTGATAGTTGCATTAACCTTGACGATTTAATATCGAATCTCATTAGCTGTATTTCTATTATTTCTGGCCTTATGTGTGGTGTTGCCGTTCTCCTCTTTCAGTTGCGCTTGCAAATGAGCTCACAAAATGATCCAAAACCACTCGATCGCGAGTTCGATTTAGTTGATGAGTCTTTTCATATATCTATGTGGACTGTTTTGGATGGGCTCTTCGCCGTTGGTTTGTTATGTATAGCCCCATTGGCCAAGAACATCAATGAACTTTATTCAAGAATCTTATTTTGTCTCGCTGCCTTCTTTCTTCTTAACTTTCTATTTGTCACGCTCATGGCTCTAAAACGAATTAGCGCTGCATACACAATATTTTCACGCGGCTGGAAAATGTAGTTCCCAAACACATTGGCTTTTATAGATAGTGTTTTACTAGCCTCGCATGCGTAGAAGAATCCAAATCAAATCAGAGCTCTGGGGATGAAGTCAACTATCTCGGTTGTACGTGCGATGGTTTGTGAACATTGCCTGACGTGACCCTTTCCTTTCACCGACTGACAAAACGATTTACACCTAATTGTTGGCACTAATCAGGGACATCTTCTTTGCATGCGGCTTGATCTCGCTAAAATAATAACTGCTGCTACCAGGGCATTTTCTGGTGCACATTCTATTGGCTCCTGCGAAGATCGGAGCGGGTATGTTTGCTGCCGAGTCCTACTCCAGCCGTCATTACATTGCGATTGTTGCCATGGCCTGCCTATGCGTTTTGCTGGGCGGGCCTTCTTATGCCGCGGGCGCGGAGAGCCTCATCATCGCGGGCGCGACGTACTACGAGCCGGGCGTGTCGGGCCCCGGCTGGGCCTGGACCGATGCCGACCATCTGGAGCTCAACGGCTACGCGGGCGAGGCCATCGGCGCCGAGGGCGACCTGGTACTGACGCTTGCCGGGCAAAACTCCGTGGCGGAGTCGCATGCGCCCGATGCGGACATCACGCTGTGCGGCATGGAGGCGTGGGGCAACCTGACGCTTCGCGGTACCGGGACCCTGACGGCGACGGGCTCGCAGTGCGGGATCCACGTCTCGCAGGTGCTTGTGGTGGACGGCTGCACCGTCGATGTCCGGGCGGACGGGGCCGATATTACGGACGAGGCGGTTGCCGGCGTGATCGCAGGCGACATGGCCGTGCGCGGCGGCGGGCGCGTCGTCGCCGCGGGCGCCGGGTCCGGAGCGTGCGTGCGCGCCTACGGCGTGTATCTGCAGGATGCGGGCATTGGCGATGGCTCGGCCGGCTGTCGGCTTTCCGTCGACGCCTCGTGGCTTGATGCGGCCGGTGCCGCCGGCGGCGTTGCGTGCACGGGCGGGTCGCTTGTGTCCGCGCGGTTTGTAGCACCTGCCGGAGGGACCTTTGATGCTGGAGGCGTGGTGGATGCCACCGGTGCGGAGGCACCGCATGTGGTGATTGAGCCCGATGTCGCCATGCCCCCGGCGGGGGAGACCGACAGGGGCGAGGTACCGGGTGATAGCACGGACAACTCTCCCGCCGATGCTAGCCCCGCTGTCGGAGAGCCCACCACGGGACCCACGGCAAATCCCGCGCTGAAACCCGCGACCGCGACAACCAAGACAACAACGACAGTAACCAAGACCGCGGTCGCCAAAATCCCCAAGCCCAAGGCTGCCACTACGGCAACTGCGGCACTCCCCAAGACCGGCGACAGCAACTGGATTGCCGCGTCCTTTACGCTACTCCTGTTGGGACTGGGGCTTCTAGGTGCCGCATATCGCTGTTGGAGCGTGCGGCATACCTAGCTGCAATACAAGAGCCCTGTAGAAGCTTTAAAGGCAACGCTTTCCGAAAGGGAGCGTTGCCTTTTTACTGCATGCAATGTATGAGGTGCCGTACCACTAAAAGGCTTAGTTAATTGATTGTAATTACATAATCTACTAGTGTATGTGCGTTATACTAAGGTTGCACTCACACGATTGGAGGGTCCAAAAATGGCAAGCTCAACATTAACCATTAGGGTTGACGATGACCTCAAACGCGAGGCAGCAGAAGTGGCTGATTACTATGGACTTGATTTGTCGTCCGTGACGCGCGCATTCTTCAAGCAAATGGTCAACACCCATCGCATCCCGTTGACTTTTGCCCCTGAGGAGCCCAATGCCGAAAGCCTTGAGGCCATTCGCGAGGGGGACGCGTTTCTTGCATCTGGCAAAAAAGGACGTTTTGACAATGGCGCCGATCTTATCGCTGCGGCGATGGCACAATGAGCACGTTAACCGCAGAGTTCTCTGCAGCCTTCTCCCGCGATTTAAAGAAAAAAGCAAGACGCCGTAAATGGGATCTATCCGAGCTTCAAAAGCTAATTGACCTGGTGCTACAGAATACACCCGAGTCAATGGACATATTAAAACGACGTCATAATATGCACCGGCTAAGCGGCAACTGGGCAGGGCGAAACGAATGTCACGTAGCAAACTCTGGCGACTGGCTTGTCATATGGTCATCAAACGAAGAGGTAGCTTTCTTTGAACGCACCGGCAGCCATGATGAGCTGTTCCGATAGCTCCCTTAATATCGACACCACCAAAGCTATCCGGATTTCAAGCAAATGACATCCTATTTGTTCAACATTGTTGGAGATTTAGCTGCGCAATGATGATTGCCTCCCATCCTAGGCTGGAATATCGTCTCCAAACCAGGCCCTGGCAGCGGTTTGCTCTGCAAAAGGTTGCGCAATGTGCTCGCCGGTAGATCCTGCGTGTGGCCATACGCTACCAGACTCTTCCTTTTCATCGACAGGTTCCTTAAAGCGATGGCCCAACACTGTCGATGAGCGGAATGCGGCAAACTGCGCCCCCGCGTTCTCTATCGAGGTGCGTCGATCCTAGGTACGAGGGGTTCGCCCAGATCGAGACGACCTATTAAGGCATCTCTGTCCCTGTCGTCTCGATGAACACCTTCGACCTGACTCATGCCTTACGCGATGTTCGGACAAACTCGGTTATAGCGATTTGCCTTCTCATTAAAAGGGACTGCAAGATGTTTACCGCCATGGCCTGCCTATGCGTTTTGCTGGGCGGGCCTTCTTATGCCGCGGGCGCGACGTACTACGAGCCGGGCGTATCGGGCCCCGGCTGGGCCTGGACCGATGCCGACCATCTGGAGCTCAACGGCTACG
>ENA-ORTJ01001027-ORTJ01001027.1-human-gut-metagenome-genome-assembly--contig:-NODE-1027-length-20907-cov-7.509927_pt1 | contig 20907 bp, 17 predicted proteins | sample MGYA00242069_ERZ509187 | MGnify/ENA primary metagenome ERZ509187 (study PRJEB26280, sample SAMEA2338779) | human gut metagenome | biome: human gut; feature: human-associated habitat; material: faeces... | reverse complement strand
GTATCCTGCCGACTCTCTTGCAGTGGGTCCTTATTCTGCGATAAAAGGGCAGCGGGTAATGCTCGAAGACCCACAAGACCTGGACAGCGTTGCTCATGCGATTGGCTATGTTGCCGAAAAGGAGCCAGAACGCGTTGTGTTTGTGGGGGACAGGACTCGATTTACCGTTGAAGACCAAAAGATTATAGCGAAGAGCTTTTGCTAATACAGAACGTCCTTTATAACGTTTAAAGGGAAACACAATGTTAGGAGGATTTTTGCGCTCTCCATCTGTCTCGGTGATCGTTCCGGTCCATAATGCCGAAAAATATTTGTCCCAATGCATCGATAGCATCGTGAATCAAACAATTAGTAATATTGAGATTTTGTTTATAAATGACGGATCTAGCGATTCATCTGGGGAGATATTGGCGCAATATGCGAGTAAGGATGCGCGGATTAGGGTAATCGAGCAACCGAATAAGGGAGCTGGTGCGGCTCGCAATACAGGACTCGCTATGGCGGAGGGCAAATACCTTTCCTTCTTAGATTCGGATGATTTTTTTGAGCCGAATATGCTTGAGCTTGCATTGGCGAAAGCAAGTGAAGACGATGCTGATATTGTGGCGTTTGGCGCATGGCTCTATGATGAGAACCGCGATGCAAACCGCCAGGCAGCCTGGGTCTTCAAGAAAGACGAGGTTCCATCTTCATGCTTTTCGTCAGAGGAGGCAGCAGGTAATCTTTTTGGCTTGTTCGGGAACTATACCTGGAACAAGCTATTTAAAAGGGATTTTATTCTTGAGAAGAAAATAACTTTTCAGGAAATCGAGAGGACCAATGACCTCTTGTTTACTTGCACGGCCCTTGCCCTTGCTGAAAGGATCTCACCTTTGGATAGGCAGCTGGTCCATTATCGTGTTACGAATTGCGCGAGTCTTCAATCGACAAATGATAATAGCCCGCTTTGTTTTGCTCATGCTTTTGAGTCTCTGTGGATCTCCTTGCGCAGGAGGGGCGTTTCTGATTTGTTCGAGGGTACTTTTTCGCGCCATTTTGTAGATGCCATTGTGGCAAACAGCAATTCTATGAGAACGATAAGCGGATTAAGGGAAATCTCAGACTACACCAAGGCTCAAATTGAGCCACATTTTTCCCTGTCAGAAAAAGCGGAAGCGGCAGGGTGTGACAACTCCCTTCTAGAACAGTATAGGACGCTGGTCTTTTCGCAGCTGGAGGACTATTTGTTGTTTTCTCGGAGGATGGCACAGTATGCTCTAGACGATCAGGCTTGGTATCTGGACTGGCTTGAGTGGGCTTCCTGGAAGAGGAACAGCGAACAAGATGCCGAGATGGCCAAAATGCGCGACAAGCTAACGCGGCTTGAGGGCGAGCTTGAAGGAATACTGGGCTCCCGCTCTTATAAGGTAGGTAGAGCCGTCACCGCTCCGATAAGGAGGTTGGCGGGACTGATCTGAGTCGTTCCGACCCTATTGAGATCTCTTGTGCCGCTTTCAGGCGGCTTTTTGCAAGTTGGCTTTCTTTGCTCCAGCAGGATTCAGATATTCCAGGACGAGTGATTATCGAGTGTGTGCGCTAGGGTTTTGTAATGCCCATGAATGACCTTGACGGTGCGTTGCTTCACCTCCGTGACGTCACTGAACCCATAACAGAGCGGGCATATGTTCGTATTTCACTTAACGGGATGCTGTCCATTGCGGTTTAAGGTAAGACAAAGCATGCCATTTGCGACTTAGATAATGACATATGCGAAACCAGAAAAGAATATCGGGCCGCCCTGGTTTGCGTGTTTGACGCTGTTTCTTGGGGCAATTAGCTTAAATAATGTTTCGTTTGACGCCGTGGGCCCGAGGCTTTGTGAATCTTCTGTATGATGTTTAGAACGTGTGTTTAACGAAAGGCAATTCGTATGGCTGTCGGAAAAAAGCTGCTAAGCGTATTTTTCTCCTTCACTTTAGTTATGGGTCTTCTTCCTTATTCGGCATTTGCGGAACCTTCGGATTCAAGACCGAATTCAACCGAGTCTAGCTCCGATGCATCGACTTCTAATGAGTCCGAATTCGCGGATGGCGGAGTTGCTTCAAAGCCGGATCCAAGCGATTTCGAGGGCGGAATGGATTCCAGTGGTTCTGTCTCTGGCGCGGAAGATGCTGGGTTTGGTGTCGATGATGGATTCGCCAACGAGCAGGAATTGTCTGTCCCTGATTATAGTGATGGCAAGCTAGCAATTTGGGCCGACGGCCTTGACGACCCCTCCGATGTCACGGATGTTTACCCGCCCGATACCAACGAAATTGAAGCATACGCTAACGGCTCTAACCTTCAGCCAATGAGTTTCAGCTCTGAAATGCTGTATTTCTGCAAATATGAGAGCAGCTGCAATTATGACCAGGGCCTTAGCTCGGGCGATGGTTATCACGCCATGGGTTATTTCCAGTTCGACAACAGGTATGGCCTGGGTAGCTTCCTGAAAGCTGTGTATAGCTACAACCCTTCAACTTATAGTGCTTTAAAGGTTATTGGCGATCGCTACGGGTGGGATGTGACGGGCGCAACCCGCTCCAACGGCGCATTCACCCAATTGGGTAACGATCTCAATACCGCGTGGCATGCTGCATACAAGGCGAACCCCACTGAGTTTTCAAACCTGCAGAATGGCTGGGCATACATTGATTCCTACAACGGGTCGTTAGGTGCTCGTGGTTGCCTTAAGGCATTTGGAATCAACTTGGACAACCGCCCCGATTGCATTAAGGGCCTTTGCTGGGGCATGGTCAACTTGTTTGGCGCAGGAGGTGGTGCCTCGTATATTAACAATGGCAATTATTATGGTGCAAATTGGTTCTTCAAGAATTCAGGCATCAATGACTCTATGTCGGATGAAGCTTTTGTAACTACTCTTTGTGACTATGTTATCAATAACGTTGCGAAGCGCTATCCCAAGCAATCCATCTACTGGACCGGTTGGCAGAATCGGTACAAGAGCGAAAAAGCTGACTGCCTTCGTTACATTCGGTCCAATATCTATCCAATAGAAGATAATTTTGTCTCAATTAATAAAGCACCGAATTCGGTTTCGGATGGACAGTATTTGTTTAAATCGGAGCTGGACGGAATGGGCGTTCTCCAGGTCGGCTCTAATGGCTCGGCATTTGAAACTTCGCTGAAAATCTGCTCCTCAACTATGGGCGAAGAGCAAAAGTTTGCGCTTGAGCGTGATAGTGGTAGTGGGTACGTAAGGATCAAAAGCATGCAGAGCGCTCGCTATTTGGGTTTGGTCGGCTCAAATGGGCGATACGGCCAAGCTGTTGTTCAGAAGGAGTATTCGGTAGATGACAAGACACTGCTATGGCAGATTGTCGAGAGTGGCGGTGCGCTTGTTTTTAAGCCTGCAATTAATGCCGGCTATTGTCTTGATGTGACTGGTGGCTCATTTTACGAAGGAGCGAGCGTTTCTCTGTATAAGGTGAACGGCGGCGCCAACCAGCGCTTCAGCCTGGTCTCGACTGCCGCGCCCGAGGTCGAGGGCGGCCGCACGGTCGACGACGGGGTCTACTCGGTGTCGCTGGGCTCCGACGGCTCGGTCGCCCTTGGCGTGTCCGGCTCCGCGACCGGCGACGGCGGCAACGTGCAGGCGACGGCCTCGGCTGGCCTGGCCTCGCAGAAGTTCCGCTTCACCCTGAAGGAGGACGGCTTCTACGAGGTGCGCAACCTCAACAGCGGGAAGGTCCTCGACGTCGACAACGGCAACATAGTGCCCGGCACGAACATCCTCCAATGGTCCGACTACGCCTCGGACAACCAGCGCTGGGCGGTCCAGCGCTGCGATGGCGGCTACCGCCTGGTCTGCAAGGCCAACGGGCTGGCGCTGACCCTCGGCGCCTCCGCCGGCCCCGGGTCGAACGCCTTCGCCTCGACCGTCGCCGACGGGCAGGGCCAGGTGCTCTCCCTGGAGCCCGCCGCGCTCGAGCGCGTGGTTTCCGACGGGGAGTACGTCGTGTCCTCTCAGGTCGACCCCATGCAGGTGTTCGACATTGCTGGGGCCTCTACCGCGAACTGCGCCCGCCTCGAGGTGTACGAGTCCCACATGGCCGACAACCAGATATTCCGCTTCGAGAGGGACGACGACACCGGGTTCTACAAGGTGACCTGCGTCGGGTCGGGCAAGGTCCTCGACAACGACAACCGCAACGTGTCCAACGGAGCGGCGGTCCTCCAGTACGACTCGACCGGGGCGCTCAACCAGAGGTGGATCGTGCAGCGTGAGGGCTCCGGCCTGAGCATCCGCTCGGCCATCGACCCGTCCTACTGCATCGACCTGGCCGGGGGCGGCGCATCCAACTGCACCAAGGCCGAGATGTACCGCTACAACGGCGGCGCCAACCAGCGCTTCAGCCTGGTCTCGACCAATATCGCTCCGGTATCCGAATCGGAAGATTTTGGGTTTGAAGGATGGTACGAGATTTCGCCTGTCGCCGATTTTTCTCTATGCGTTGATATTTTCAATGCCTCTTCTGACAATGGAGCAAAATCTCTTCTCTACAACAAGAATTCGAACCTCAATCAGCTCTTTAAGCTGGAATACCAAAATGGCTTTTACAGGTTGATATCCGCATCTTCAGGAAAGGCTCTTGAACTCAAGGACGGTAGCGTTATTCCGGGTGTACCTGCTCAACAAAAAACCATTTCAGACTCGATGAGTCAAAAATGGAAAATTACGAAGAACCAGGACGGCTCGTATTCGTTTGTGTGCGCGGCTAATGGTTTAATGCTTGGTTCTGCTGAAGTTGGTTCGGACGTTGCCCTCTCAGGCAGAGATGGGGGAGCGGGCGAGAATACTTCTTTTTGCTTGACCAAGAGGACCGATCTTCTTAAAGAGGGAATATTTAAAATTGCATATGGAAAAGATCAAGGCAAAGTAGTCGATATCGATAATGCGTCAAGGGCTGATGGCGCAAATGCTCTTATTTACAGTTACAATTCGAATTTGAACCAGAAATGGAAAGTCAAGCTTGTTTCCGGGATGGAGAATACTTATACATTTGAATCTCTCTGCTCGGGTAAATACCTGTCCGTATCGGGAAGCAACGTGGTTCAATCCTCTTTCGGCGATGGATCCAGGGAGCAGATGTGGATGCCGGTTGATATTGATGCTGGAGCAGTTGTTCTTCAAAACGTTGCCACGGGAAAGGTTCTCGATGTTGAAGGCGGCAGCGGCTCAAATGGGACGAATGTTCAGGTTTATGAGAGGAACAACTCCTCTGCTCAGAAGTTTGTTTTCGAGCCAACAGAATTAGTGAAAACAGCAACGTACATTTTTCGCTCTGGCGCGAACTATGGACAGGTCATAGATTTAAATAACGCTTCAACGCAGGATGGGGCAACTATTACCACATGGGCGTCAAACAATGGCGGAAACCAAAAATGGAATCTGAGCGGTAACGGAGATGGCACGTATCGCATTAGCAATGCCGCTAATGGCAAGGTGCTGGATGTTAGCGGGGGAACGGTGAGCGATGGTGCACGGGTCGTTCAGTATTCTTGGCATAATGGGCTGAACCAGAAATGGTATGTCGTTTACGACAGGGATGGCGGTTTTGTTTTCGAGTCCGCTCAAAACAGAGATGTTGTGCTTGCTGTTGGATCTCCTTCGCCCTCTGACGGCGCAAGCATTCGTGTTGAAGAAAAGACTGGTGCGGCAAATCAGCGCTTCTGCTTGGAACAAACTGTCTATACGCCGCCGATGCCTTCGGACAGGCAGGCAATGCAAAATAAAATCTGGGGATATGGAAGCGGTACTCAGTGGCTTATTGGCGTTGACCGCTCTACCCACCGTGTTGGCGTATTTCGTGGGTCTGCCAACAACTGGACTCTTCAGTATTGGTGGAGCTGTGTGACCGGAGCTCCAGGAACTCCAACAATAACTGGATACTACCGAACGACCGGTGGCAAGAGGATGTCGTTGAGCACCGACAGCCGTGCGAAGTGGTGTACGCAAATTTGGAACGGTTATTTCTTCCATACCATTCTGAATTCTGACGCGGAGCTCGGCAACAGCCTTTCCCATGGATGCTTAAGGATGTCGTATCCGAGTGCACAGTGGATTTATAGCAATATCTACGCTGGTACAACTGTGGTTATCTATAATTAATGAATTAGTGTTCAGGCTCGGTTGTCGGGCCTGAGCGATTTTGATGGTTGTTGCAAAAATGGCTTTCGGGATTCGCTTGGTTTCCCGTGATAGGCATTGGCATTGATTACTTGTTAGGGTGCTTTTTGATGGAAGAAAAATCAGCTTTGGCTGATAGTTTGCCCACGCTTTGGCTCGTGATTCCCTGCTATAACGAAGAAGATGTACTTCCTATAACGGCTCCTATGTTCAAGGAGGCTGTTGCAAGCCTGATAAGTGATGGTCTTGTTGCTAAAGGGAGCAGGATCCTGTTTATCAACGACGGATCGAGCGATAAAACCTGGGAGATAATTCAGGAATTGGCAAGAGAGCCAATTTTCGAGGGCGTTTCCCTCAGTAGAAATCGTGGACATCAGAATGCACTACTTGCCGGACTGATGGAATGCCGCAGTAAATGCGATATTTCGGTGTCTATAGATTGTGATGGGCAAGACGATATTTCAAAGATCCACGATATGGTTCTGAAATTCAACGATGGTTTTGACGTGGTGTATGGCGTGCGCAGCTCGCGAGACACGGATACCGCGTTTAAGCGATTTACTGCCGAAGGGTTTTATAAAGTGTTGAATCTCATGGGCGTAGAGGCCGTATTCAACCATGCCGATTATCGTTTGATGAGCGCACGAGCTCTCGATGGCTTGGCTCAATTCAATGAAGTTAACTTGTTCCTCCGTGGCATGGTGCCCTTGGTTGGCTACCCTAGCAGTACCGTGGAGTATAGCAGGGAAGAGCGCATAGCAGGTGAAAGCCATTACCCTCTAAGCAAGATGATCCATCTGGCTTTTGACGGAATAACCAGTCTATCTGTTAAGCCTATTCATCTTATAGCAGCGATTGGCATTGTGTTCAGTCTTGTTGGCCTTGTTGGTGTTGTTTGGGCGGTTGTTTCCGCTAGCATGGGCGCGACGGTTGCGGGTTGGTCAAGCTTGGTTTGTATAATTTGCCTTCTTGGTGGATTGCAGCTACTTGCCCTTGGCGTGATTGGCGAGTACGTCGGTAAGCTGTACCTTGAGTCAAAGCATAGGCCGCGCTTTATTGTGGCGGACCGTACTTGGAAGGAATAGAGTGACGACGCGAACTTTCGGTCAAATACCAAAAGAGACAGAACCACTCAAAATTACAAGAAATATCGCCGCGGTATTTTTTGGAATCATCCTTCTCGTAGTACTATTTTTTTCGGTGCCAGTTGATTATGCCTGCAAGCATTGGTATACAGCAGATAGGCAGTGGCTATTATTTACTGTTGGGATAGTTGGTGTTGCGGCCGTTCTTCTTATGGCTTTTTTGCTGCGTGGGAAGTTTGCTGGTGCCAGAAAGCTGCTTGCGAAAAAATCAACTTTTGTCTTACTGACGTCGGTATGCTCGATTATTTTGCTGCTAGCCCAGTGTCATATTGTGCGCTCAACGTGGTTTGAAACTGGATGGGACGTGGGCGCAATGGTAAGGGTCGATTCCCCTGATGCCATGACGCCCTATCTTTCTCAGTATCCTAACCAAGTATTTCTTTATGGCCTGTTTCGCATTGTTGCTTATGTAGGGTCGTTATTTGGGCTTCAGTCTGGATATCTCAGCCTTGTGCTTGGCGGCTGCCTTTGCGTGACTCTGGCATTATGGTTTTCTTCTCAGGCTGCAAGATCAATATTTGGATATGCGGCTGGATATGCAACGCTTGCTGTTTCTTTCTGTTTTGTAGGTTTTTCTCCGTGGTTTTTAGTGCCTTATTCGGATTCATATGGCATCTTGTGCCCTTCCGTTGTCCTGTTTTGCTATTGCTGCTTGGACAATAGAAGAGTCAAATGGGCGTTGATAGCCTTCTTCTCTTTTGTGGGCTATTCAATAAAGCCAACGGCGATCTTTGTCTTGTTCGCGCTGCTGTTTGTTGAGTTGTGCCTGGGCGTCATTCGCAGGGATGCTGAAAGAAAAAGACTGAGTGCGAATCCTGCATTCGCTACATTGTTGCCGTTTGTTCTCGGACTTGCTATAGCTTTTGGCGCAACTGCTGCTGTTAAGAATCTAGGACCCGAGTTGGATCCCGAGAGAGCTTACTCGATGACTCATTTTTTGATGATGGGCGCAAACGCTCAAACAAAAGGTGTTTATTCTGAGGACGATGTTGTTGCATCGCGGTTATGCCCCGATAAGGCAAGTCGACAAGCCATGAACATTCAGGAGTGGGGGAGCCGAATAGCGGAAATGGGCCCTCTGGGCTTGGTTGAATTATCGCTGGAAAAGACGTTGTGTAATTTTGCGGATGGAACCTTTGCTTGGGGTGACGAGGGGCATTTTTGGATTGCCTTACATGGTGATGGCGGACGCATTGCTTCTTATTACGGGGTTGGTTCCTTCTCTTGTGTAGATGATGGAACGGCAAATGCAAAAGTTTTCCAAGGTATGAACCAGACGATGTGGCTGATGGTTCTTTGCGGTATGGCGCTCGGTTTTTTACGAAAGAAAACCGAGAAGGGAGAACTGACGGCCTATCTTGCGTTAGTTGCCTTGGCGATATTCTTGATGATATTTGAGTGTCGTGCGAGGTATCTATTCCTATACGCGCCTTTCTTTGTGATGCTTGGCATTGCTGGATGGGTCGGATTGTATCGGCGAGTTGAAGCGGTGGTTTGTGGCGGTGGTAGGCTTCATCGTCGAGGTTCTCGGTTGGTTGCGAAGCATGCTGATAAAAGTGAAAGCTAGATTTGTCGCGATATTAGGCATTAACATGATGTTTTTGGCAATCCGCGGAGACAGATCAAAATCGATTTTTATGGATATGAGATTTACTGCAGGTGATAACTTGATTTAAGGCATGGATTGGCAGAGTTAAAGAAGCATCCTTCTATAACTCTGCGTAACATTTGTGCCGACAAACGACTACAGTTCCAAGGCTATCGATGGATTTGTTGGGACGAATGATTCTTTATTGCTCGGGTTTTGGTTGCCCCGATTAATCGAAGATATTTGTCGCCGAACGGCGTTATCGAACAAGAATTATTGGAGCTAATCCTTTGGGTTTTCGTTTTTAGGGGGAGGGGCGTTCCTATGGTTTCGCCAGCCCTTAATTCTTCGATAGGATGCTAAATTCGGCCACCCATCGCCCCGATCTGGCGCGCCGCGACTTCACGAGCTCAGTTTTCACCTACAAGCTGGTTGGCGACATCACATACCTTCGTACTAGGGAGGGTTGGCTCTTCCTAGTCACCGTGGTCGACCTGTGCACGCGCATGGTGGTTAGCGGTTGCTCTCCGACCGCATGACCACCGACATCGCGGCGACGGCGCTGTCGCACAGGTGCGTGGCCGGAAACGCCATTTTCCACAGCGATAGGAGCTCCCAATACGCCACAGGACGCTCGCTGAGTGGGCGCGCGCCAAACGACCGTGTGCCGTCGTGCAGCCGTACCGGCAACTGCCACGGCAGCACCATGTCCGAGTCGCTCTTCGCCACGTTGAAGAACGAGATGCACTACAGGGCAAGCTTCGCTACCAGGGCCGCCAATCATGCCGTCATCGAGCTCATCAAGGCCGACTGCAACCGGAGAAGGCCCCCTCGACCATCGGTTACAAGGTGCCCGCGTATGCCATGTAGCCGTTCTTCGAGCACGCGAAGCCTGAATCGGAGTCGCTTCCCATTGCCGTCTAGTTCCTCATCCTCCATGTCCGAAAACTTGACACAGATCACATTGACATTTTTGGCACTACCACTTTGTCGTCTATTAAAGATAGCTCCCTTACTTTAGCTCTCCATCGGCGCTTCTAAGCTTGTCAAACTCTTCTTCTGGAGAATTTCCAACCAAGTGCTTTTTTGCATATATAGAGAAATAAACAACGCCAAGGACCAAAACAACAACAACTGCAAATGTGGCACTCGTATCCACGAAGAATGTCGAGGCAATCGCAACACAAGAGAGAGTGAGACCAACACCTGTTGTGGCCTTACCGCCAGGGGTCCTATACGGACGTTCCATATTTGGACGCTGAACACGCAAAACAATATGAGACAGATTGACCATCGCATAGCTTATGCATGCACCAAGAACAGCCATATTCAGCAGAAGATCACCGTCCTGGACGAGGACTACCAGCAAGAAGCCAATGATGCCCTGAAGCAAAAGTGCCATTCCCGGCGTTTTCCTTCCGCCAGTCAGAGAAAGAAATGTGGGCAGATATCCAGCACGAGATAGAGCAAATACTTCTCTTGACCCCGCATAAATCAGGGAAAAGAACGAAGCGACAAGACCAAACAAGCCAGCTACGTTTACAAACAAAGCAAACGACCCGTTTCCAACCGAATTCAAAGCATCGACGAGAGGAGCCGAGGAGCCGCCCATAACACTTGCGCCCGTTACACCAGCAGCAAATATAAGTACGAGCAAACCAGTGAATACCAGAACAAGCATCGCTCCAATGTTTGCGCGCGGAATATCTTTTCTCGGGTCTTTAGCTTCTTCCGCAGCTAGAGGAACGCCTTCTATGCCCAGAAAGAACCAAATGCCAAATGGAAGCGCAGCCATCAAGCCCGCAAGACCGTGAGGGAGGAGGGCTGTGCCTCCGGCGTCCGGAGCGATGTCGAAAAGATTCGAAGGATCAAACGAGGGCACAACGCCAATAGCAAAAGTAAGGAGGGCAACCACTCCAACCAAAGTGACAACAAGCATGAGCTTGAGAGCCTCACCGACGCCAAGAATATGAATCGCAATAAAGGCAATGAACACAACAGCAACGACGGCAATTGTTGGAAAGTCCTCGGGAAGCAGACCAAGCGCAAGAAAGTAATTTGCAATAAACGTCGAAATTGCAGCAGGCGCGCAAATATACTCAACCGAGATTGCGAGCCCTGTTACGAAACCGCCGAAGCGCCCAAGGGCGCAACGGGAAAAAGCAAAACCAGCACCAGCTGTTGGGAGAACAGAAGAAAGCTCTGCTTCTCCAAGAACCGTACAAACGTACATAAGCCCCATAAGAGCAAAAGCAATAGCAAGCCCGAGCCAACCTCCATACTCGATGCCATAGTTCCATCCTGAGAAGTCTCCCGAAATCACATACGCGACACCCAGTCCAAGCAGCAAAGGCCAACCGACTGCGCCTTTCTTGAGGGACCGTTTTTCGAAGTATTCTTCCGACTGCTTCTTAGCTTCCATTTCAACCTTTCTTCCGCTCTCTGCGTTATTGGCCCTTTTTCTTTACAACATACGAAGGATCAATTCGCTGAAGGTCCTCAAAATCGTCAATTTCGATGATGTCTTCTTCGCGGCATGGACGCACATGTACGCAATAATCCTTTCGTTTTCGAATCAAGGCAACATCGTCCCAAAAAATCTGCTTGCCGTCTTGCTGCCCAAAAATAGCAGGGATATCACTTGCGAGCTTTTCTCCGTCTTCTTTGGTCCAGTAAGAAACGCCGACCATTTGCCAACAAGAGGAAGGTTTCCCCTTTGCGAGATTGGTAATTACCTTGTCCTCATCAGCGTCAAAAAACCAGTCATCCGTTTTGTTAACGGCTATGCCAAGGTAATTAGAACGATACTGGTACTTCGTTATTAGCCGCGGATTCGTCAACAACAAATCGCTCTCAAACACATAGGCATTCTCAAACAAGTGGCAAGATGCCACAGCGGAACTAATATTGTTTGTTGAACCATACAAAGGATTCTCTATGAAGCGAATATTTGGATACTTCGCAAGCAGCTGGTCGAATTCTTCTGCAAGGTAGCCTCGAACAACATATATTTCATCGATACCAGCAGAAATAACGGCATCTATGAGCCTATCAATTATTCGGACGCCGTTCACGCGAGCAAGCGGCTTTGGGGTGTTTACGGTAACCGGGAGCAACCGACTTCCAAAACCGGCGGCAAGCAGCACGGCTCGCTGAACTCGATATGGCTCCAGAGCCGCAATTCCACGCGGTGTAATTCCCTTATCCGAAACCATTTTTTTGTCAGTCAAGGATAGCAAGGTTTCTTTGTTGATGTCTTCAACTTCGGAATCGCAGTTTGCATCGCCAAGGTTTCGCTCAAGCTGAACGAGTGCGTTGAATTCGTCTTCGCGAAGTTCAGGCAGGGACTTCACCGCATCGTCCAAAAGGCTCAGGGAATACGAGGAGAATTCCTTTGCGGAACGATACCAAACATAAAGCCACTCACCCGCTGGAGCGCCGCTGAGCTCCTTGAACATTGCCCAAACATACCAATACCAGCCAATCATCGCGGTGCAGGCAAGCAAATGAAAACGCTGTGACTCGCTTGGCTCAAATCCAAAATAAAGTGGCATCAAATCAAGGGCTTCGCGAACAGAATAGTGATTACTCTGAGCAACAAAATTGCCGAAGTCATTACCGTAATCACCCATAGCAGCGTATTCCCAGTCGATAAGGGATATCTGGACACTGTTTACAAGGAAGTTCGGCGCATAAAAATCGTTATGGCAAAGCACGGGATTCCCCGCTCCTGCCCTCATAGGGCCAACAAGGCGATCCATTGCCGATGAAAGGTCTTCGAAATCGGGAGGGAAGTTCCAACCATTCTCTTCAAGCAAATGCACAATTTTCTTCGATTCTAGGTATGCATCGAAAGAATACGGCGATACGGCTCCGCTTTGATGAAGCCGGCGAGCCATTTGCAGGGCGCTTTTCACTTGCCTGCGATTCCCGTAATCAAGCTCATGGCAGTTGGGCACAAACCTAGAAATCTTCCATCCCTCTTCGGGATCGATATGCACGAATGTATTATCGAGACCGAGATCGAAAGCCTTCTTGAGAGCAAAGGCCTCGGCCTTTCTATTGATTAGTTTGTTCGTCCCGGGTCCTGGGTGGCGGTAAACATACCCTTCCCCATTAACGGAGAAGAAAAAAGAAAGGTTTGTTAAGCCCTGTTTGATTGGGTCAACCGATTCAATTTGGCTTCTTTCGCAAGAAAGCGTAGCGCAAATGTTATCCAATGCATCCGAGCTAACATTGCAGATAAATTCAGGATCGAAATTGCGGATTTCGTCCAACGAATCGAATTCGAAGACGGAGCCTTTCGGAAGAAAGCGTGCGCACATGCAGAGCTCCTGAGTATGCGCAAAGAATACTTCATCCCACAGCTTTTCCTTTGTCTCTTGGCGAAAGTACTCGCTCTGAAGAATCGCCAAAAAGCGAGAAGAAAAATCTGAGTCCCAATACGCGTGGCCAACCATGGTCCAGCCGTTTGACCCGCCCAAAGAAGCAGATAGAATCCTGTTATTCTTTCCCTTTACGTCAAGAAAGTACTTGTCTGGCGTCTCATCCGACCATATAGCATCGTTATAGGAATCGTATTCATACCGACGGAACGGATTATCCGCAAAGTAGCAATCGGAAACGCAAACATACGAATTCCCTAAATACTCCCTTGCCGCCCAGATTGAAGAATGATTATTCCTCTCCATATACTCAGGGCTCGAGACGAGCGTTACGCCAAACTTGTCCTCAAGATAGAAGTACTCTTCCTTCTTGTACCCGACGACCATTACAATGTCGTTGATTCCGGCTTCTTTCAGCTGCCTGATTTGACGCTCGATTAGCACTTCCCCGCGGACGCGCAACGTCCCTTTCGGGCGATCGTAGGAAATAGGCGCAAGCCTGGTTGAGAGACCGGCCGCAAGGATGATTGCATTATCTACTTTATACGGAAGAAGCGCTCCATACCCCGAATCGGTAACTGCATAGTCCTCCACGTACCCCAGCTCAAACAAGCTTTTGTATGTTTCGTTAACAAGACCAAGCGATAACCCTGATGCGTCAGCGATTTGGCGTTGACTTGAGCATCCGCTACCGAGGAGAGAAGAAATAACCGAGAAAGCATTTCGAGATAGAGGCATTATGATTCCTTTCGTTTCACGGAAGAATCATAATGCCTCTGTTCATTTTAGTAAAGATAATTTAATTATTGAACACTAACTGATTGTTACGTTTTCTTTCTTCCCTCCAGAGGAATAAGCGTTTATCAAATGGCAACCCCAGCCCCTTTATTAGCATTGTTATAAATTCATTGGGCATTTCCAGCAGGAAGGCGAATGCGGCCATGCGAGAGATTATTCCCAAGCTCACTTTCTGAAGCAAGAATTGCATGGAAGAAGCGCTCGCCCGAAATCAGAGCGTACCAACAAGTTTTGCTATTGGTGCTTAAAGAAGGCTTCGTAAAAGCTTGTTTTTGAATAAGGGCCTTTTATTGTAGGTGTTGCCGGCGTCCTGAAAACGCATCGGGCTTCAATTAGTGATGACCATGCACCCTGGTAGTCTGGGTATATCGCAATTCGCTTCCCGACCGTATCAACCAAACCAGAATAGACGCCGAGTTCGAATAGCCTTGCGCGTAGTCCAGTGGCGTTGTGGGCTCTTGTCATAGACGGAGCAGTATTCCTATGGTTTTGCCAACACGGTTATGATCGGCCGAAATCGGTTTTTGAGTGTTGATGCGAGCCCGTTGGACTCTGCGGCGAACGGATCTGGCGTGCTGGGCGTCTACGCTGCGTATGGGGCCTTGTCCCCTATGAATCTGATTTCAGGTTCATGCAGTTCCGACAACGCGGCGGATGAGGGGTTCATCAGCCATCGGGACTGGTCGGGGGCGGATCAAGGAGTCCTTGGGCTGGATGGGACCGAACGAGTACCGCGGGAGCTTGGGCTGTGCTTTGTGGTCGGGCTAGGAAATTGTCCGTATCCTCCTTTCGGCGGCGTTTGTGCAATCTTTTGCTAATTTGCTAGTCGTGGAAAGGCCGAGGAATTAGAGCTTGCCGATGTCGATGCCGCGCCTCTGAGGTAGATACCTAAATGTAAATCAGTAAAATTGGATTAATGGATATTGGCGAAACATGCATAAACTGGGTATCAGCCAAGGAGATGAAAATATGTCGATGTCGCAGCAGGCTGCCTTGAAAAAACTTCAGGCCGCAGAGCTGGAAATTCTTTTAGTATTTAAAAAATGGTGTAATGAAAATAATATAACCTGGTTTATCGATTCTGGGACATGTTTGGGAGCGATGAGGCATCAGGGCTTTATTCCTTGGGATGACGATATCGATGTTGGGCTTCCGCGAAAGGACTACGAGCGTCTTCTTGCTTTGTCTAAAGATGGCTTTCCGGAGGGTTATTCTATCCATACATCCGAAGATGATGGATACACGTCTTTATTCGCGAAAATGTACAAGGACGAGACGGTTTTTGCCACTCAGACAACCGAAGAGGCAGGAGGCTCGCAGGGCATATATATTGATATATTTCCTTATGATTATCTACACAATGATCCAGAACGCCGCACCAAGCAGGAACGCAGATGTGCGAACCTCCAAAAACTAATGTATATGTACTATTTAGGCAATGTTGAAGTTCCCCATATAGGCTTAATAGGTAAGTTAGAGAAATTACTATGTCGCATTGGGCATTTTTTGGTAAAGCCATTCGTTACCCCTCAAAGAATTCAGAAGCGTTTCGATTTCGAGGCGCAGAGGGGGACTGAGGGCTCGGGCGTGTTGGAGTGTCTTCCTTTTGCTGGATATGCCCCTCCAATAGGGGAAGAGGTATTGTTTCCTGTCTGTGAGTTGGAATTTGAGGGTTTGAAGTTTCCTGGTCCCTGCAATGCGGAGAGATACCTTGAGTTAATGTATGGTGATTGGACTGCCCTACCCCCCATTGAGGAAAGGCATACGCATTTACCGAAAAAGATTGTCTTTCCCGATAAGTCTGAATGGACTTTTGGCTCATAGTGTTTGGATGGCAAGAAGTGAACATTCTGTATACCGTAAACAACAATTTCATACCTCAACTAGCTGCAGGAATCTGTTCAATATGCGAGAACAATAAAGATGCTAACCACGTTGATTTTTATGTATTCGGCGACGGCATCGCAAGTGATAACAAGGAGATCCTTTCGCGGTTCGTTGCCGGATATGGGAGGCATATCCACTTTATCGACATTGACGGCTCCGTGGTTGCTGCCGGTTTTGGCGTTGATACGGGAGCATGGAATGGGATTGTTATGGCAAGGCTGCTTATTGCAAGGCTTTTGCCTCAGGATATCGACAAGGTACTGTATCTCGATGGCGACACAATCGTTAGAGGATCTCTGCTTAATCTATGGGATAGCAATCCCGCCGAAGGTGTTCTTTCTATGGCTATGGAGCCGACTGCTTCAAGGCCGAGGAGGAAAGAACTTGGCATTGAACAATTACCTTATTTTAACGCCGGAGTGCTTCTGGTGGATTTGAAGAAGTGGCGCGAAAACGATGTGGAGACAAGAATACTTGATTATTGCGCAAAAAACGGTAGTTACTTATTCGCAAACGACCAGGATGCTATTAATGTTGTTCTGTCTGAGGAGATAGATGCGATCCCGCCCAAATATAATGCATCGAATGTTTTCTCTTATTATCCTTATTCGTTTTTGCATCGCTTGATGCCGCAATTTTCAAGTGAAAAAGAATATATGGACGCAAGGGAAGATCCCGTAATCGTGCATTATCTGGGAGAGGAACGGCCGTGGCGCAAGGGGAACACGCATGCGTACAGGCTGGAGTATTCGAAGTATCTATCGATGACCCCTTTTGCGGACACTGCCCTTGAAGCGGGCTGGGAGATGTATTTTATCTTATGGAGACTCTTTAATGCAGCTACAAAGCATTTTCCTTCTTTAAGATATAAGGTCATCGATTGCCTTATACCATCGTTTTTAAAACTGAAGTCTAGGGCGAAATAAAATGATTTGTTCTTGCGGACTGCTATTGCTTTTTTGCTATTTTGTTTTGCAGTCGTGATGCTGGTTAGGATGAAGTGCTTTCCGAATGAAGGATCAAGGGCTCTCTCTTGCTCATGGTGTTGCGTGGAATGCCGTGGGGTCGCTTGTATACTCAGTTGCAAACTGGCTAACAACGGTATTGGTTGTTGTTCTAGGGGATAGTTTAGAGCTGTCTGGGAATCTAGCAATAGCGATGGCGATCGGCAATTTGACGGCAACAATAGCGCTGTTTAATCTTCGGCCTATTCAGGTTTCGGATGTCGAAGGCTCCTTCTCTACTTCGCAATTCGTGTCCTTTAGAGCCGTGACCTCCTTTGCTGCTTGCTTGATTTCTATTGGGTATGCTTTATTGACGGTTGCGCCATATTGCCTTGAGGTTGTTGTCGCCTATATTGCTTTCAAGATTGCCGATTCTTTCGTTGATGTATTTCATGGTATAGACCAGCGTAACAACAGGCTTGACATTGTCGGAAAGTCTCAGATGATACGCGGTGTGCTAGTGGTTTTGATTTTTTCTATAACCATCGAACTGACCAACAACCTTGCTTTGGCGATTTGGCTAATCAGCATTGCGACGGTTGCCGTGGTGGTGGTTTTTGATTATCGGAAATCGTCACGCCTTGAAAACTTCGGACTCGATTTCGGAAAAAAGCCAATCAAAGCTCTATTTGCTGTCTGTGTTCCCGGTTTTCTCAGTATGCTGCTCTGTACATATGTTGTTACTTATGCGCGGCAGTATTACGGAACAATTTACGGTAGTTATTACTTGGGAATCTATGCAGCAATAGCTACCCCATCTGTGGTTGTTCAGCTTCTTGCAGGCTATCTTTATTACCCGCTCTTAGGTCCGATTGCCGAGTTCTGGAAGGAAAAAAAATACAAAAAAATTTCTTTGATCTCTATTCGCTTCTTCGCTTGTCTCTCGGTTCTTGTCGTTCTGTGCATTACTTTTTTTGCATTGTTCGGTGAATTCTTCTTTGGCCTGATCTACGGAGCCGATATCGCTCAATATTATGAAGTGTCATTTCTTGTTGTCGTTTGCGTTGGAATGACAGCTGCTGCTATTTTTATGATTGATATGCTGGTTGTACTTAGGATGCAAAAGGGTGCAGTTGTTTCCTCATTTGTTTCGGTTGCTCTTTGCACTGCCATCTCTCCTATGTTGATGGAATTGTTCGGAATGAATGGCGTCAGCCTCTCGATATCTCTTTCCTACGTTATTTGCTGTCTGTGCTCTCTATGCATTTTTTTCTATGGAGTAAGGAAAAGAAAAGGACGGTTATGAGCCATTCGTTTGTCGTGTGCGCATATGGGGAGAGTCCCTATTTGGAGGAATGCGTCAAGTCCCTCGTGAATCAAAGTGCTTCCTCTGAGATTGTGATTGCAACTTCTACTCCAAATCTTCTAATTGAGTCGGTTGCATGCAAATATCAAATTCCTCTGTATTCGCGGTGTGGAGAACCGGGGATTGCCGCCGATTGGAATTTTGCTATCGGTTGTACTTCAACGAGATATGTAACCATTGCCCATCAGGATGATGTGTATCTGTCTGACTATTCCTCCAACGCAGTCTCGATGCTCAATAGAATGAAAAAGCCCCTCCTTTATTTCTCTGATTACGGCGAGATTAGAGACGGTAGAAGCGTGGAGCGATCTCCTCTTTTAAATGCGAAAAAATGGATGATGCTTCCGTACCGTTTAAAGAGGCTGACGTTTACTGGGCTAGTTAAGCGTCTGCCTATTTCTTTCGGTAATCCGATTTGCTGCCCATCGGTCACGTACGATGTAAGCAACCTTCAGATGCCGTTGTTTGAGAGTGGGTTCCGAAGTAATCTGGATTGGGACGCATGGGAGCGGTTTTCTCGGTTGGACGGTTCTTTTGTATACGATTCCCATGTTAGGATGTATCATCGTGTGCATGATGGGTCTGAAACTTCAGCATGCATCGCGGATAACGCGAGAACGCTTGAGGACCTTGAGATGCTTGAACGTTTTTGGCCAAGACCGATTGCGAAGATGATCAATAGAGTGTATTCGGGAGCGCAAAGGTTTAATTAGTTTGCGGGAAAGATAGATGTCGATTCAGATGAAAACACTGCTGATTGTCCCTGCTTTCAACGAAGAAGAATCGCTAAAAGCGACGATTGATTCGATTGAGGCAAAGGCTCCAGGGGTCGATTACCTAATCATTAATGACGGATCGAAAGACGGAACGGTTCGCATTTGCCGTGAAAACAAATATCCATTTTTGGATTTGCCGACAAATTTAGGTCTAGCGGGTGCGTTTCAGGCGGGTATGAAATACGCGTATCGACATGGCTATGATTGCGCAATTCAATTTGACGCAGATGGCCAGCATCTACCTGAATATATACCTGTGCTTGAAAATGCTATTCGCGATTTCGACATTGCGATAGGCTCTCGCTTCGTAAATGAATCTAAGCCCCGGTCGATGAGAATGCTTGGTAGCAATTTAATACAAGGGGCAATTAGGCTTACGACGGGCAAAACGATCAAAGACCCTACTTCCGGCATGAGAGCGTTCAATGCGCGAATGATCGAACTGATGGCTTGTGGGTTAAATTGTGGGCCCGAACCCGATACGGTTTCATATTTGATAAAAAGAGCAGATGCTAAGGTAGTGGAGGTTCCGGTAAGAATGGCTGAACGGTTTGCCGGCGAAAGCTACTTGAACGCATGGACGTCGGCTAAATATATGCTCAGGATGGCTATCTCAATTCTGTTTATGCAGCTTATTCGTAAGCGCATAGGTGGTGTTGCAAAATGACAGCGGCGTTACGTATCACGCTTATCCTTGCTTCGCTATTGCTTCTTGGGTTTATTGCGAAGAAGGTTCGAACTTCCAAGGTAAAGCTTGAGGATTCTATTTTTTGGTTCTGTTTTGCGGTTCTTCTTCTGGTCGTCAGCATTTTTCCTCAAATTTTTTATTTGCTGTCTGATCTTGTTGGGACAATGGCACCAGTTAATTTCGTATTCCTATTCTTTATTTTCGTGCTTTTGGTGCAAAGCTTCAGCCTCACTATGCGTATTTCCCAGGCGGATACAAAGATACGTGAGCTAACTCAGCAGTTAGCGATCGAAAAATTTGAGCGCTACAGCAATGATAAACAAAAGGAAGAATAGTCACTTCAGGTAATAAGGCGGGAGTTGTATGAAAGGCATTATTCTGGCTGGCGGTTCGGGCACGCGTCTGTATCCCCTCACTTCGGTTACCAGTAAGCAGCTGCTGCCGGTGTACGACAAGCCGATGATTTACTATCCGCTGTCTGTGCTGATGATGGCGGGTATCAAAGATATTTTGATTATTTCTACGCCTACCGATCTGCCCAATTTCCAGCGTTTGCTGGGCGATGGCTCCCAGTTTGGCGTGTCGCTTTCCTACGCGGAACAGCCTTCTCCCGATGGCTTGGCGCAGGCATTCATCATCGGCGAGGAATTTATTGCCGGCGAACCTTGCGCACTGGTTTTGGGTGATAACATCTTCTACGGCAACGGCCTTAGCCGCCACCTGCGTAAGGCGGTTCAGGATGCCGAGACCAATGGCGGCGCTACTGTGTTCGGCTACCACGTAGACGACCCTGAGCGCTTCGGCGTAGTGGAATTTGATGCGGACTACAACGCTGTTTCCATCGAGGAAAAGCCCGAGCACCCCAAGTCGAACTACGCCGTTACGGGCCTGTATTTCTACGACTCTCGTGTGTGCGAGCTTGCCAAGCAGGTCAAGCCTTCTGCCCGCGGCGAACTCGAGATCACCACGCTAAACCAGATGTACCTAGAGGACGGCACCCTTTCCGTTGTCACCCTGGGCCGCGGCTATGCATGGCTCGACACCGGTACCATGGAAAGCCTCTACGAAGCGGGCGAATTCGTGCGCGCCGTTGAGCGCAGCCAGGATTTGCCTGTGTGCGTTCCCGAGCCTGCTGGCGGTTGAGATACCCCGCGCGCGACA
>ENA-ORTJ01001012-ORTJ01001012.1-human-gut-metagenome-genome-assembly--contig:-NODE-1012-length-21133-cov-4.150489_pt1 | contig 21133 bp, 17 predicted proteins | sample MGYA00242069_ERZ509187 | MGnify/ENA primary metagenome ERZ509187 (study PRJEB26280, sample SAMEA2338779) | human gut metagenome | biome: human gut; feature: human-associated habitat; material: faeces... | reverse complement strand
CCTGCCACGCCAGCGTCGGCTGCGGCTTGCGCATGAGCGGCGCCCAAGTCGACCTCGAGAGACAGGCCCGCTTGGCGCAGACGTTCCAGCACGGCAAGGTTTTCGGGCACGGCCAGGAACTGCTTGACGCTCGCCGCAATCTTGGGACCGACGCCCTCGCACTCGGCGATGTCCTCTTCGCTCGCCAAGATAAGCTTGTCAATCGACAGGAATCGCTCGGCGATGACCTCGCCCACGCTCTTGCCCACGTGGCGGATGCCCAGGGCAAACAGCACGCGACCGAGCGGCTGGCTCTTGGACTTGTTGAGCTCGGCGATGATTTTCTCGGCCGTCTTGAGGCCCACCGGAATGGGATCGCCCTTCTTGACGCCCTTTTTGCTGTTGGAGCTGGCATAAGTGCGCCCCGTGTCCAGGCCGGCGATGTCGTCGACTGTGAGCTGGTAGAAGTCCGCGACATCGTGGATCAGCCCGGCGGCAATCATCTTGTCGACGATCTCGTCGCCCAGGCCGTCGACGTCCATGCAGCCGCGGCTCACCCAGTGGAGCAGGCGCTCCTTGAGCTGCGCGGGGCAGTCGATGGACACGCAACGGTAGGCCACCTCGCCATCCTCGTGGACCACGGGGCTGCCGCACACGGGGCAGACCTCGGGCATGTGCCAGTCGACCGAATCGGCCGGACGCTTGTCGAGTACCGGGCCCACGACCTCGGGGATTACGTCGCCCGCCTTGTGCACGATGATAGTGTCGCCCTCGCGCACGTTTTTGCGACGGATCTCGTCGATGTTGTGTAGCGTGGCGCGCGCGATAGTGGAGCCGGCAACCGTCACCGGGTCGAACTCGGCGACCGGCGTGAGCACACCGGTGCGGCTCACCTGGATACGAATCTCGCGCAGGACGGTCTGTTTTTCCTCGGGCGGGAACTTAAAGGCAATGGCCCAGCGTGGTGCGCGGGCGGTAAAGCCCAGGTCGAGCTGCTGCTGGAAGCTGTCGACCTTTACGACCACGCCGTCGATGTCGTAGTCCAGGTCACCGCGATGCTCGAGGGCCTGGGCGCAGAACTCGTGAACCTCGGCCGGCGCGGCGCAACGAGCCACGTTGGGGTTGACGCTAAAGCCGGCGCTACGAAGCCAGTCCAGAAACTCGCGCTGGCTGTGGACGTGCAGCGGGTCGGTATCGGCGATGGCATAGATAAAGGTGGCCAGGTCGCGGCGCGCCGTGACCTTGGGGTCTTTCTGACGCAGGCTGCCGGCGGCGGCGTTGCGCGGGTTGGCGAAGGGGTCGCGCCCCTCGGCATCGGCCTCTTCATTCAGACGCACAAAGCTGCCCTTGGGCATATAGACCTCGCCGCGCACCTCGATGGTGCGCTCGCGGTCAGCGCCCATGTGGGCGAGCGCCGGCTCGGACAGGTGCATGGGCACATCCTTGATGGTGCGCACATTGAGCGACACGTCCTCGCCCGTGGTGCCGTCGCCGCGCGTGGCGGCGCGCACAAAGGTGCCGTTTTGGTAGGTAAGCGCCACGCCCAGACCGTCGATCTTAAGCTCACAGGTATAGGTGACGCTACCGGCACCGAGCGCATCCTCGGTGCGCTGGAGCCAAGCGTCGAGCTCGTCCAGGTCCATGGCATCGTCCATGGAATACATGCGTGCCATGTGCGTAACCGGCGTAAACTGCTCGCTCACGTAGCCGCCCACGCGCTGGGTATAGCTGTCGGGCGTCACCAGGTCGGGGTAGGTCGCCTCGATTTCCTGCAGCTCAACGAGCATTTTGTCAAAGGCGGCGTCCGTGATCTCGGGCGCGTCGAGCATGTAGTAGCGATAGGCGTGGTAATCGAGCTCGTGACGCAGCTCGGCCGCACGCGCTGCCGCCTGGGCACGGGCATCGGCCGGTGCAGCGGCATCCGTGTTCGCGGGCGTTTCGGTATCGATATCCACGCCGTCACCAAACAGGCTCGATTGCTCCATAGCGGCACTCCTTCGCTCGATTTCAAACGGATACTAGAGTACCACCGGCCGCAACGGGGCCGAATAGCGGTCTCAAACCGCACCGAATCGGCAGCGGCCGGACCGGGGCGAACAGTTAGTTCAGATACGTATAAATCCTAGAGCTGGATCAGGCACGAACACCCCTGTTTCAACTAATTTGGGCTCCTCGAGACCATGTAAACGTCCCACTCTCCCTTCCAAACGCCCATCCGAGCCCCATCCCAATCAAAAATTGCTCAAAACGCATCCCAAGCTGCCCCAGATTTATACGTATCTGAACTAACTGTCCAGACCATTACGAACCAGGCCTCTTGTCAACCCCAAGTGATCCGTTTTCCTCCGTCCCCAACGGATCAATAAGAAAAGAGGGGCTGTCCCACACTTGGCGGGACAGCCCCTCTGGCTTCGGCATATGCGAAACGGCTCACTAGTAGCCCTGGCCGTAGCCTTGACCCTGGCCCTGGCCCTGCTGGCCCAGCAGCTCCTCCAGATACTGGCGCAGCTGCTCGTCGGTAATACCGCCGTTGCCGGTGTCGGTCGAACTGTCGTCCTGCTGCTGGTTCTGCAGCTCCTCATCGGAGCCCAGCTCGACGGTGACCTTCTTCTCTTCCTTGCCGCGCATGAGCGTGATCTCGACCTTCTCGCCCACCTCGTGGCTGCGCAGTGCGATGATCAGGCCATCGGCGCTCGTGATTTCGTCGTCGCCCAGCTTGGTGATGACGTCGCCCTCCTGAATGCCGGCCTTGGCAGCAGGACCATCCTCAACGACGCTCGCCACATACGCGCCGCTATCGGTGCTCAGCTTGTTGGTGCGGGCGTTGAGCGCGTTGACGCTCGAAAGCGTAGCGCCCAGATACGGATGAACCGGCGTCTTGCCGTCGATGATCTGGTCGGCAATGTTCTTGGCGTAGTTAACGGGAATAGCAAAGCCCACGCCCGAGCTGGAGCCCGAATAGCTCTCGATGAGCGAGTTGATGCCCACGAGCTCGCCGTTGTCATTGACGAGCGCGCCGCCGGAGTTGCCCGGGTTGATGGCGGCATCGGTCTGGATCATGTTGGCGTAGATAGTGTTGCCGCTGGTAGAGCTCATGGCCGTGGAGCGATAGAGCGCCGAGACGATGCCCGTGGAGACAGACTGCTCGTTGCCGAACGGCGAGCCGATTGCCATGACCCACTCGCCCACGTTGAGCTTGGAGGAGTCACCGATCTCGATCGGGGTGAGCTTGGAGGCATCAGCATCCTTGAGCTTGATAACGGCCAGGTCGCTCGAGGCATCGTTGCCCACGAACTCGGCCTCATAGGTGGTGCCGTCGTCCATGGTCACCACGTACTGGTCGTAGCCATCGACCACGTGGTTGTTGGTGAGGATGTGGCCCTCGGTATCGAGCACCACGCCCGAACCGACGCTGCCCGAGCTATCCGACTCATCAGCAGACTGCGAAAGCGAGCCATTCTGACTACCGCTCGAAGTGGCGGTGATGGAGACCACGGAGGGCAGGGCCTTGGCGGAAACGGCCTCGGCCAGCGTGGTGTCCTCGGAGTCGATCGTGATCTTTTGCGTCGACGAACCCGAAGCACCCGCCGTCACGGCGTTCCTGCCGCCGCCGATATCGAGCGTGCCGCTCATAATGAGCGCGATGACCAGCAGGGCGCCGCAGGCACAGCCGGCGAGTGCCGTAATAAAGATCGGCAGCTTTTTGGTCTTGGTCTTGACCACCGTGTGCTTGTTCACGACCTGTTGGCCACCCAGCGGCTTGCCGGTCTGCGTGTCGTAGGCCTGCACGTAGGGAATGTTACTGCCGGCAGGCGTCGACTCCACCTGCACACGCGGCTGCTGCTGGGTCTCGCCGGCGTTGCCCGCATCCTGGGGACGCTGGGAATCGTACTCGCTCATGGCTGCGATCCTTTCGTCAAATAACCAAAGGCCCGCCAAACATGTGGCGGGCCATCATTGTTCACGTTGAGTTGTACCCCAATATGCGGGCGCAAGTGTATGAGAACGCAATCTTTTAGGAAGGCTTAAGTTCTGCTGCAGATTCGAGAGGAACCCGCACCTGCGTCAAAACCACCTCAAAGGTGCCTGTCCCCTTTGTGGTGGAAATCTAGTCCTTAAACAGATAGCCCACGCCGCGGACGGTGGTGATGTGCGCCGCAATCTGCGGGCCCACCTTGGAGCGGATGCGTCGGATGTGCACGTCGACGGTGCGCGTGCCGCCGCAGTACTCAAAGCCCCACACGCGGTGCAGCAGTACCTCGCGGCTGTAGGCACGGTTGGGATGCGTCGCCAAAAAGCTCAGCAGCGAGTACTCCATCAGCGTCAGGTCGATGGGCTCGTTATCGAGCGTCACCTGGTAGGTTGCCAGGTTAATCGCGAGGTTATCGATGTTGAGCACATCGTCGGCGGTGACGATCTCCTCCTCGCCCATCAAGCGCTGCGCGCGAGCCTTGAGCTCGTTGGGCGTCGCCGTGGGGCACACAAAGTCGGCATGCGCGTGATTGGGCAGGCGCAGGGTGCCGAGCGCCTCGTCGTCGACGATCACCAACATGGGGACGCCGCCGCGATCGTCAAGCCACTTGGCAATCTGATCGATGCGGTCGCTGCGGATGCCGTCGGAATCGAGGATCAGCAGGTCAAAGTCGTGCGCCGCAGTCGGCGAATCGGGCGTGGCCAGGCTCACCTCGACACCCAGGGTGGTCGTCAAACTGCGGGCAAACTCGTGGAAGCGCGTCGTGCGCGCCATGAACAGGGCACTCTTTTCGGACATATCGGCCTCCAAAGAAATGAGCTCAATCGTACTGGAACAAGCCAGCGCGATTAGGAGTTCGCCAGGTAGTGCTTGATCTCCCACTCGGTGATCGTAGACTCAAACTTATGCCACTCGTCGCGCTTCTTTTTGAGGAAGAAGCTGTGGATATGCTCGCCGAGGGCATCCTTCATAAACTGCGAGTCCTCAAACACGTCGAGTGCCTCTTTGAGCGAACGCGGCAGCGGCGTGTAGCCGGCCTCGACCATCTGGCGGTCGGTAAGCTTGAGCGTCTCGGCCGTTGCCTCGGGCGGGAGCTCCAGCTTGCGCTCGATGCCGTCCAGACCAGCCGCCAGCGTGACGGCGTTGACCAGATACGGGTTGGCCATGGGGTCGGGACTGCGAAGCTCGATGCGCGTGGACAGCTGCTTGCCGGGCTTGTAGACCGGGATGCGGACCATGCTCGCGCAGTTGCGCAGACCCCACGTGGCGTACTGCGGCACGGAGTCGCCGCCCGTGGTGATGCGCTTGTATGAGTTTACCGTGGGGTTGGTGATGGCGCTGATCTCGCGCGCGTGCGCCAGGATACCGGCCATGTAGTGTTTGGCGATGTCGGAGAGATGGTACTTCTCGTCGTCCTCGCCCCAAAAGACGTTGTTGCCGTCGTGGTCGAATAGCGACTGGCACAGGAACATAGCACTGCCGTCCTCGCCTGCCAACGGCTTGGGCATAAAGGAGGCGTGGCAACCGCTCTCGTAGGCCTGCTGCTTAATGATGAGCTTGGCCGTGGTGATGGCGTCGGACATGCTCAGGGCCTCGGCGTGGCGCAGGCTCATGCCGTGCTGCGAGCGGCCGGCGGCGTGGAAGGTGTACTCCACGGGCACGGACATCTTCTCGAGCGTGAGGACCGTGTTGCGGCGCAGGTCGCGGGCGGCGTCACTCACTGAAAGATCGAAGTAGCCCACGTTGTCGAGCGGTTCGGGGGTGTGCTCGTCGGGGAAGTAGTAATACTCCAGCTCGGCGCCCACGTTGAGCAGATAGCCAGCCTTCTCGGCCTTGCGGAACATGCGGCGCAGGGCATCGCGCGGGTCGCCGGCAAACGGCTTGCAATCGGGAGTGCACACGTCGCAGAACACACGGGCGACGCCGTTGTGGCTCGGGCGCCACGGCAGGATCTGGAAGGTCGAAGCATCGGGAAACGCCAGCATGTCGGCTTCCTCGGGCGTGGCAAAGCCCTCGATGGCGGAGCCGTCAAAGCCAATACCCTCCTCAAAAGCGACCTCGAGGTCCTCGGGGCTAATGGCAAAGTTCTTGAGGCGGCCGAGAATGTCGACAAACCACAGACGCACAAAGCGGATGTCACGCTGCTCTACGGAGCGGAGTACGTAATCGATGTTCTGCTGGTTCATGTCGCTCCCCTTTCTTTCGGGCGGGTTTCGACTGGTCTATATCGCAGATACTATCGCAGAAAAATGTTTCCGCAGGGTTAAAGCGTATCAAGCGCTCAAAAAACGTGCGCGAACAGGCCGTTGCGAACGAGTGGTTAGCGTTCAGATTCGGAGACAATTTGTCTACAGGCCCGTTCCAGCGTAGGGAACTCCATCGTCACCGCATCCCAAACAACCGAGCGGTCGACATTGCCGTAATCATGCGCAAGATAATTTCTCATGCCGATAATTCCACGCCATTCGATTTCGGGATGAAGCCGCTGCGAGCGTTCCGACAACTTGCCCGCTTCTTCCGTTACCCTAAGCGCACACATCAAAAGGGAGTCCGCCAACGCCCTCGTCCGCACGTCATTCGCATGCAGAAACTGGTCCTCGGTGATATCAAAAGCCTTGATGCGCTCGTTCGTTTCGGAGATGGCTTCCAAAACCTCTTGAGCGCGGAGGCCGTCTGACTTACGCGCGATCATAAAGGATCACTCCTTCGCGCTCGATTACCGCGGCAAGTTCGTCATCAAGATGATCACTAGAGACGAGATCAACCTGCCTCCCGGTTTCTTTGCGCACCGCCTCGCCAAACGCCGACAGCGCAAAAAGACCAAAGCCCTGCTCGCGATCGACTTCGAGACGCAAGTCAATATCACTATCGGCATGCGCCTCGCCACGGGCATACGAACCAAAAAGAATCACGGTTTTGATGGCGGGAATCGAGCAGGCCGCCTCGCGGACGGCGGACTCAATCTGGGCAGTATCCAAAATGCCCGTCGCGGCGCTTTCGCTCGCAGAGCTTTTACCAAGTGAAGGAACAAACGGCAGAGAGCGCTCGCGCAGCATCTGCCTCATAAACATATTGACCGCAACAGACGAAGTCATGCCAAGCTCTTCGCACAGTTCGGCAAATGAGTCTTTAATTGACGAGTCCACTCGCACACTCAGCACAGACGCAGCCATGGATACCTCCTGTATGACATTGTCTATATATTATCACACAGGCTAGCGCGAGGTCGATGCGCGGTGTTCGATGTGGCCGGGGATCTCAATGCGTTTGGGCGCCAGCTTTGCGGCCTCGCCCACGGTGGTGGTAACGACGTCGATGCGCTCGGAAAGGCGCTCGACTACGCGCTCGGCAATGGTGAGGGTGTCCTGCGCGGCCGTGGTGACGCCGCCAAAGAGCACATGGTTCCAGGGGTAGTCGTCAAACGTCGCGATCTTGAGCCCCGCCGGCAGCGAGGGACCAAGCTGCGCCAGCGCCTCGGTCAGACGCAGGAAAACCAGGCCGTTGACGGCGATAAGGCCGAGCCTTTTGCCCGCGTAGTCGCGGATGGTCTTGTCCAAACGGCCAACGCCCGTGGCGCCACCGTCGGCCAGGGTGACGACCTCGCCCGCAAGGCCGCGGCGCGAAAGCTCGTCGGCAAAGGCCTCGGCGCGCTCTCGACGCACGGGGCTATCGTCGCTTGCCTCGGTGAGCAGGCACAGACGCTCGCTGCCCGCAGCTGCCAAGGCGTCTACCAAGCCGGCGACCAGCTCACGGTTGTTAGATGTCACCAGGTCAATACCGCCGTCGGCAACGTCGCGGTCGAGCAGTACGACGGGCAGACGTCCCGCTGCCGCGGCGATCGCCTCGTCATTGCCTCCGCAGGTGTTGACGACCAGGCCGTCCACGCCGGCATCGATAAGTCTGGTGAGCGACTCCGCTTCCTTAGCGGGGTCGTTGCCGCTAATGGCCGTCATGAGCGAGCAGCCGCGCGCCGCGGCGCTGGCGGAAAGGCCCTCGAGCATGGCGCTCGAGAACGGGTTGGCGATGTCAGCCAGAATCACACCGATGAGGTTCGTACGCGAGCTGCGCAGATTGCGCGCGGCGGCACGTGGGCGATAGCCGGTGCGCTCGATAACTGCCGCGATGCGAGCACGGGTCTCCTCGGTCATTTGCCCGGGGCGGTTGTTGAGATAGCGCGAGACCGTGGCCGGGCTCACGCCCGCCTCGGCGGCAATGTCCTTGATTCTCATCTGCGCCATAGCGCACCCCGTTTCCCAATGTCGGCAGTCTGAGCCATTTTAGGCATTTTTTAAAAATCTCGGTTGCAAAACGCTGTAGGTGAGTATACTACAACTCGAAACGAAACCGATTTCGTAAACCGATTTCGGCGAGCGTTGGCACGCAGGTGCAAAGACGCACCCTACCGTCTTGGCACCTGCGTGCCAACGACATATCAAAGGTGTACGCACGAGTAAAAGGAGCTGCGCGACCATGGGTAAAACGGTTCTTACCTTCGGCGAGATCATGATGAGACTCTCACCCAAAGACCACCTGCGTATTGAGCAGGCAACCGAGTTTGACGTCCGCTACGGCGGCGCCGAGGCCAACACTGCGCTTTCCCTGGCCTACCAGGGCGACAAGGCCGCTTACGTCTCCGTTGTCCCGGCCAACCGTCTGGGCGAGTGCGCCCTGCGTTCGCTGAAGGCCTACGACGTCGACACCACGCGCGTCGTGCGTCAGGGCGACCGCCTTGGCTCCTATGTGTTTGAGGTCGGTGCCTCGCAGCGCGGCAACGGTTGCGTCTACGACCGCAAGTACTCTGCCATCAACATGGCCAAGCGCGACGTCTTTGACTGGGACGAGATACTCAAGGGCATCGATGTCTTCTATTTCTCCGGCGTGACCCCCGCCGTCTCCGATGAGATGGCTGCCGCCTGCAAGGATGCCCTCACCGCCTGCCGCGCCAAGGGCATCACGACCGTGTGCGACGTGAACTATCGCGGCAAGATGTGGTCGCCCGAGAAGTCGCAGACCACCATGAAGGAGCTCCTGCCGCTCGTCGACATCTGCATCGCCAACGACGAGGACGCACCCGCCGGCCTCGGCATGACCTGCGTCTCCGGCTCCCTTGCCCACGGCATCGAGGAGCGCGACACCTACGTCGAGATGGCCCGTCAGATTTGCGCCGAGTACGGCTGCAAGAAGGTCGCTTCGGTCGTCCGCAACATCTCCTGCGTCGAGCGCTCCATCTGGATGGGCATGCTCTATGACGCCGAGAGCGGCGAGCACTGGTTCTCCCCTGCTCACGATGTGCACGTGCTTGAGGGTGTTGCCGCCGGCGACGCTTTCAACGCCGGCCTGGTCCACGCCCTCATCAACGACTTCGATCCGCAGGCTGCCGTCAACTACGCGATTGCGGCTTCGATCCTCAAGCTCACCATCAAGGGCGACTCCAACTTGGTGACCGCAGACGAGATCGCAGCCGTAGCATCAGCCGCCGACGGTGGCACCCGCGTCGCGCGCTAGTCCGTCTCCATTCCGCGGGCCGCAGCTTTCCAATCCCATACCCCTGCGGCCCGCTCCCCGATTCCTCCGGCCGGGCAAAACCACCAGTCCCATTCCGGTTTTGCCTGGCATTCCCTACATGACTGGTCGAGCAGCCGGTTTTGGAATTGCTTGAACCCCAAGCGGTGCCTCCGATAACCAATCCAAAATCGGCTCCTGACCAGCACATTTGGTAATCACGCGCCCATGCGCGCCACACATCGAAAGGAACATCATGTTCGATCAGTTCTACACCACGCTTGAGTCCCTGGGCATCGTGCCGGTCGTTGTGCTCGACAAGGTCGAGGACGCCGCTCCGCTCGCCCACGCCCTTATGGCAGCTGGCATGAAGTCCGCCGAGGTCACCTTCCGCACCGCCTGCGCCGCCGAGTGCATCGCCGCTATGGCCGAGGCCGAGCCCGAGATGTGTGTTGGCGCCGGCACTGTCCTGACCGTCGAGCAGGTTGAGCAGGCCCGCACAGCCGGTGCCAAGTTCATCGTCTCCCCGGGTTACAACGAGGACGTCGTGAAGCACTGCATCGACATCGACCTGCCCGTCCTTCCCGGCACCGTGACCCCCTCCGAGGTCACCGCAGCCGAGAACCTGGGCCTCAAGGTCACCAAGTTCTTCCCCGCGTCCCAGTATGGCGGCCTGAACACCATCAAGGCCCTCGCCGCTCCGTTTGTCGGTCACCGCTTTATGCCTACCGGCGGCGTGAGCACCGCCAACGTCGAGGAGTACCTGAGCTCCTCCGCCATCATCGCCTGCGGTGGCACCTGGATGGTTAAGCCGGCCCTGTTTGCCGACGGCGACTTCTCCAAGGTCGAGCAGATTGCCCGCGAGGCCATGGACGTCGTCAAAAAGGTCCGCGGCTAGGTTTAGCTCTCTATCGTGAAAGGGGGCGTGCCCTAGACCTCGCCCCCTTTCTTTTAAAACGGCTCGGAAGCGCGCCGTTTCCGTCACGAGCAAGAACCAAAACCGTCTTGTATGCTGATAGAACGTGACGGAAGCGACACGCCCCCGAGCCGCTTTGCCTACTCGGCTGGCAGTCGCACTCAACTAAGACACTTCGACAAAAGCCGAACCATCAAAACAGCTGCGGCACCGTCTGGAGGAATGGACCCTTGCTTCCGGTCTTTTCCTCCAAGCGGCGCCGCAGCTTTGTGCCCCGGTTACGCCCCAACGCAGTTGCGGTGAAATAGGGACTGTTTTGCGGCCTAGGTGGCGCAAGCAGTCCCTATTTCACCGCAACTAATGAAGGGGACGAGTTAGATGGCCGAATCTTTGGACAGCTCAAAATAGTCGGGATGCAAGGCGATAACCGGGCCCTGCTCCTCGGGCATCAGATGCAAGTGCGTCTCTGCCAGATAGCTCGCCGTATCGGTATCGCCCCTCTTAATGGCCTCGAGAATCCGGCGATGCTGCCGACGAATCGGCTCCCAATCCAGATCCTGCGACACCATACGCAACCAGTTGTATCGCTCAAAATGCGTGTTGACGCTCTTCATCCAATCCCACAACATATGGCGGCCGGCAATCTCAAAGCACGTCTCATGGAATAGGTTATCCAGATCAAAGAAACGACGCGTTTCGCTATGGTCGAGCGACTCGGACTCGGCAAGAATCTGCTCAAGCCGATGCTTTTGCTCGGGCGAGGCGGCCGAACAGCATTTAATAAGCACGCTTCTCTCGAGCTTCTCGCGCAAAAAGCAGGCGTTTTCGGCGCGTTCCATGCTGATCTTAGAGACGTAGGTGCCGCTTTTGGGACGCGTTTCCACCAGCTCCTGCTCACGCAGGCGCACAAAGGATTCGCGAATGGGCGTGCGCCCGATTCCCGTCTCCTTTTCCAGACCAATCGCCGAAAGACGCGTGCCGGGCCTGAGCTCGGCATAGATGATCTTGGAGCGCAATGCGTTGTACGCCTGGTCTTGCAGGCTCTGATAATGCTGGTGCTGTTCCATAAAGCCCTCGGATAAGTCCTCGGTTAGTCGAATACCACCATGCAATACTATCGCATCCCCCGCCCCCTCATAAGTTGCGGTGGAATAGTTCCTGTTCAACGCCTTCAGCAGCAAAAACAGGAACTATTCCACCGCAACTTATGGGGGGGACGGGTGCGACATGCCGTTGGTATAAAAAGCAAAGGCCCGCGGACGGTTTGATAGGCAACTGTCCGCGGGCTTGCGGTGAGACACGCTTGTCTTATGCGTTTCTCGCCTAGATAAACAGGCTCAGGATTAGAACCATGATGAGGCCGACAACGGAGTTGACGAGCTCCAACAGGCCCCATGTCTTATAGGTATCCTTCATCGACAGGCCAAACGACTGCTGGAACAGCAGGTAGCCGCCGTCATACATAGGCGTGATGGTATTGGATGCGCAGGCGCAGACCAGTACTGCAAGCACCGGGTTGATGCCAAACTGCGTAACCATAGGTGCCACGACGCCGGCGGCGGTGATGGCCGAGACGGTACCCTGGCCGGTGAGCAGGCGCAGGACCACCGTGATCACCCAAGCCAAAATCAGCGGCGACACCGGCATAAGGCTCACCATGTCGGCAAGCGTCGCGCCAACGCCAGAAGTAATGATGACCTGCTTCATGATGCCGCCGGCACCGATAACGAGCAGCACGTTCGCGACGCCCTTGATAGCATCGGACATAGAGCTAGAGATCTCTCCGCCATCCATGCCGCGCGTATAACCATACGCAACCATGGCAAGAATCATCGTGATGAGCATAGTGATATCTGCGCTACCGATGCAGCTGGCAAGATCGTATGCAAAGCAACCCTCGCCCACCGTGTTCTTGATAATCGAAGCCCCAATCATGATGATTGCCGGGAACAGCGGCACCAGAATAGAAAGCCAGAACGGCGGAAGCTCGTCCGCGGGCCTGCGCTCCGCCGGCTTCATAACATTGCCAAGCGGCATGTCATCGAGACCGGGGATGAAATGGCACAGCAAAAGACCAGAGCAGATAAGTGTCGGAATCGTGACGATCAGACCAAAGATGTAGACCGGCGGAACCTCGGCACCAAAGGCGCTCACCAGCGCCATAGGACCAGGCTGCGGCGGAAAAAGAGAATGGCCCATCGTGGTACCAGAAACAGCCGGGATAATCAGGCGCATATAGGGGATGTCGGCCTCTTTGGCGATGCTGATAACGAGCGGCGTAACGATAAGGAACGCCACCTCGTAGAACATGCTCATACCAAAGATAACGCCGATGATCAGAAGCGCAACAGGCAGCAGCTTAATACCGAGCTTGTCAACGATAGTGTCGGCAATCTGCTGCGAGGCACCCGAATCGGTCATCAGTTTTCCGATGGCTGCGCCAAAGATAATGATCAGCGCAAGCGACTTAAGCGTTCCGCCCAGTCCATCTTCCATGGTGGTGACAAGGTCGCCCACAGAGATGCCGTCGGCAAGGGCGATAAAAATGGCGGAAAGAATAAGCGCAATGATGCTGTTGATTTTAAACTTAACGATCATGGCGACCAGCAGGACTACGCCCACCAGCACCCAAAGGAGTGAAACAACTCCTGCATTCATAGATAAGCTCCTTTTAACTGGCAATGAAGCCAAGTGCTTCTATTCGAAATAGCAGCTTTTACTCGCTTACAGGTTGGCGACAATTGCCTGGGCGATCTCGTCGTACTGAGCCGACTCGAGCGTGACGCGACCGGGGTTCATGGCAAACACGTCGCCAAACTCAAACGGGTCGTCCTTGTACTTGGGGACGATATGCACGTGCAGGTGATGCATGGTGTCGCCGTAGGCACCAAAGTTAATCTTGTCGGGATTGAACGCCTTGTGCAGCGCTGCCGCGACGTGGCGGACATCGGCCATAAAGGCGGCGGCGTCTTCCTCGGACATGCAGGAGATGTCATCGACGTGCTGCTTGGAGGCCACGATTACGCGGCCCTTATGACTCTGCTCCTTAAACAAGATGAGCTTGCTGGCAGGCAGATCAAGCATGGGGATGCCAAAGGCATCGACGAGCGTGTTGTCGGTCCCGCACATGCAGTACGAGCAATCGGTATGCTGTTCCATGGTGATCCTTTCGATCTGGACAATGATGAATGCCGCTTTTGCGGCAGGTGTAACCCCTCGTTTACACCACCAGATAATGGACAGATACAACGCATGCGTAGTCGATACGAAATCGGTTTCGTATCGACTACCGCCATGATACAGCCAACGAGTTGTTACGATTAGGTGAACGTTCACTTTTTATTGTTTTTCTCTTTGCAAGTAGAATCCCGTGCGTATACTAAAGCTCAAACGAAACCGATTTCGTCGAGCGTGGGCAATAGGATGCTAAGACGCGCCCTACCATCTTGGCATCCTATTGCCCACGCAATGTCATTTGCTTTCCTCCCGTCTCGCTGGCCCTTCAGTCCCATTCCGGCACAGCGAGACACTTCCTAGACAACTGACCGTGGGGCCGGCTTTTCTGCTTTAACAGCAGTGCCTCCGATAACCCTCTTTTGCCGGTCCGGGTCAGTTTTTTCACACAACCGAAAGGACGGGTAGCAACATGCGACCGCTCATCATCATGAATGGCGAGAAGATCGATTGGTTCCATACCGTCATCAGGATGCTGATGTATCTGGCGGGCGTTGCAGTACTGGCACTCGGCATGAGTCTCCAGACGGCATCCGGCCTGGGCGTCGCCGCGCTCACGTGCTTTGCCACAACCCTATCCATGCTCACGGGCAAGACGCTCGGCTTTTGGATCACCGCGGCCTACGTCGCCTACATCGTGGCGCAATTAGCCATCTTGCGAAGCGAGTTCCAGCCGCGCATCCTGCTCGAGCTGTGCTTCTCAACGCTCATCGGCGGCTTCACCGACTTCTTCATGGCGGTCAACCCGCTGCATCCCACAGTACTCCCCATACAGGTTGAGACCATGCTGCTCTCCCTCGCTGTCACTGCATTTGGCGTAAGTCTCGTCGTCAACATGGGCGTTGTCCCCAACGCGCCCGACGGCCTGGTGCAGGTCATTGCCGAAAAGATTAAACGCCGCTTTGGCGACGTAAAAGTCTTGTTCGACTGCTCGCATGTCGCCGTGTCTCTCGTTCTGTCGCTCGCGCTCATGCACAACCTGGGCGGCTTTGGCGTGACCACCGCCATCTCGGCGCTGTTCTTGGGCCATGTCATCAACATCGCTAATAAGCTGTTCGCCCAGCGCTTTGTGCGCGCGGCATTCGGGAAATAGCACCACCGTAAGAACCCGCAAACAGCGCTATACGTTGCTATATCTTGCTATACTTTGCTATATCTTGCTATATCTTGAGCAAAGGTGGCTCACATGCAAACAAACCCTTTTAAGCCCACAGCAGGTAAAACACCTCCCACGATTATCGGCCGCGAAGATGTGCTCGAAGAATTCAATGAGGGCCTCACCAACGGGCCTGGTGCCCCTGGGCGCCTAATGCGCATAGCCGGCGTCCGTGGAACGGGCAAGACGGTCCTCCTTGACGAGTGCTCACGTTTGGCGCAAAGCCGTGGCTGGACGGTCATAAAAGAGGTCGCAACCGAGGGACTTTGCCAGCGCATTCTCGAACAGCTGCAGCCCAAATTCCAGGCCAAGCACGCCAGATTTGAGCCCACCGTAGCTGGCATATCCATCGGCAGCATAGACATTGAGCGAATCGGCCCATCGCTACGCGACGCCATGAGACAGACAATATCCAAGAATGGAAATGGCCTGCTCATCACTCTCGACGAGGTTCAAGACGCAGAGCTCGATGAGGTCCGAACGCTCTCCATTGCGATTCAGCAGGTTATCGGCGAAGACCTTGATATCGCCTTTGTTTTTGCTGGGCTGCCTTCGATGATTGAAAGCATCATCAACGGAAAGACACTTACGTTTTTGCGCCGTGCCCTCCCCTTTGATCTGAAGGCTGTGGCAGTAACCGAAGTGTCGTACTCCCTCGAGGAAACCATTGAAGCGTCTGGCATGGAGTTGCAGCCAGGTATTGCCGGCCAACTTGCCGAGGCAACGCAAGGCTATCCTTTCATGATCCAACTCGTTGGATACTACGCATGGCAGTTGGCAAGACGCGCACATACAGCGATTATTGGAGAAGAAGAAGCCGAGCGTGGCATTGCAACGGCACGCGAACGCTTCTGCGCCATGGTGATTGAGCCCGCGCTGCAGCGCATTCCGCCCACGTGCATCGCTTATCTGCTGAGCATGGCGTCTTTGGGGCAGACGAGCTCGACCAGCATGGTTGCCGATGCCCTAAACAAAACGCCTCAACAGGTGAGCTCCGTCCGCAGCCGCCTGTTAAGAGAATCGATTATCGAGGCTCCTTCGTACGGCAAGGTCTCATTTGCCATCCCCTACATGCGCGACTACCTCTACGAACACAAAGCCGAACTGGAAGTTGAACTGTAGAAACGGCAACTGCCCTGCAAGACGAAAACCGTTTTCATACGGATTTAAAGCAGACGTAAACGGTTTTCGTCTGCTTTACGTTCGGAAATAAGACGCAAATTGCACTTTCGTATGGTTTTACGCCAAACGCAACACGCTTTCGTCCGGCTATGCGTCCCCAATCTAGACGAAAGAGCCCCGAGCTCGTATGAACTCGGGGCTCTTTGCGCCACGCATCTATGAGAGGGAATCGATGCGCATGGGCGCTACTCCATGTAGCCACCCTGAATGGCGGAAACTGCATGCTCGGTAAAGAACTTGAGCGTGACGGAGGTGTAACGATTAGCCTTGGGCTTCCAAGCGGCGCGACGCTCGGCCAGGACGGCGTCGACCTCGGCCGGCTCCATCTCCTTGCCGGCGATGCCCACGATGGACAGCGAGCGCTCGGGGATGTCGATCTGGATAAGGTCGCCCTCCTCGATCAGGGCAATCGGGCCGCCCACGGCAGCCTCGGGCGAAACATGACCGATAGCCGGGCCCTTGGAGGCGCCGGAGAAGCGGCCGTCAGTGATCAGGGCAATGCTTGCGCCCAGCTCGGGGTCGCTGGCGATAGCCTCGGTGGTGTAGAACATCTCGGGCATGCCGGAGCCCTTGGGGCCCTCGTAGCGAATGATGACGGCGTCGCCGGGCTTGACCTCGTGCGTCAGGACGGCGTGGATAGCGTCCTCCTCGCAATCGAACGGACGTGCCTTAAGCGTGGCCTGGAACATCTCGCGCGGAACAACCGTGTGCTTGACGACGGCGCCCTCGGGGGCAAGATTGCCGTGGAGGATGGCGATGGAACCGTCGGTGCCGAAGGCCTGGTCAAACGGGCGAATGATGTCCTCGCGCTTGAGGTTCCACTTCTCCAAGTAGCGGCCGCACTTCTCGTAGTAGCCGTTGTTCTTAAGGTCCTCGAGGTTTTCGCCGAGGGTCTTGCCGGTGACGGTCATGACATCGAGGTGAAGCATCGACTTGATCTCCTCCATGATGCGCGGCACGCCACCCGCATAGTAGAAGAACTGCGCCGGCCACTCGCCTGCGGGACGGACGTTGAGCAGGTAGTGGGCGCCACGGTGCAGGCGATCGAAGTCGTCGGCGGACATCTCGATGCCAAACTCGCGGGCGATCGCGGGGATGTGCAGCAGCGAGTTGGTGGAACCGGAGATGGCGCCGTGGACCATGATGAGGTTCTCGAAGGAATCCTTGGTCACGATGTCGCGGGGGCACAGGTTGTGCTCGGAGAGCCACACGGACTGGCGGCCGGCCTCGCGCGCAAACTCACGCAGGTCGGAGCTGGTAGCGGGCAGCAGGGCCGTGCCGGGGAGCATAAGGCCCAGGGCCTCGGCGGTAACCTGCATGGTCGACGCGGTGCCCATAAACGAGCAGGCGCCGCAGCTGGGGCATGCGTTGTGCTTGGCAAACTCAAGCTCCTCGCGGGAGATCTCGCCGCGCTCGTAACGGGCAGAAATCGCGCCGAGCTGCTCCAGGGTCAACAGATCGGGACCGGCATCCATGACACCGCCGGTAACGACGATGGAGGGGATGTTGATGCGGCCCATGGCCATGAGGTTCGCAGGCAGGCCCTTATCGCAGCTGGCGACAAAGACGCCGGCATCGAACGGGGTGGCCTTGGCGTGGATCTCGATCATGTTGGCGATCATGTCGCGGCTGGGCAGCGAGTAGTTGATGCCGTCGTGGCCCTGGGCCTCGCCGTCGCAGATATCGGTGCAGAAGTAACGGGCACCGTGACCGCCAGCCTCGGCAACGCCGGCACGGACCTCCTCGACCAACTCAAACAGGCCGGCAGAACCCGGGTGCGAGTCGCCGAACGTCGACTCGATAATGACCTGCGGCTTGTCCAGATCCTCGATGGACCAGCCAGAGCCCAGACGCAGCGGGTCCATCTCGGGGCTGATGGTGCGAAACTTGCCGGAACGCGGCTGCAGCTTGGCAACCAAGTCGGCTGCCTCCTGCTGAATCTGTGCCTTGGTCTTCTCGTCCATGATGTTCTCCTCTTTTGGTTTGAACGGTTGTACCAATCGTTGGTTAATGAATCAGGTGTAAATGGGTACCGAGCGATGCACTCGGCGAAAGATGCTTAGCTACGCGAACTAGGCGAAGAACGAAATCACCAGGGCGCAGGCAAGACCCGAAAGGCCGATGAGCGTCTCCATAACGGTCCAGGACTTGAGGGTGGTCTTCTCGTCAATCTCCAGGAACGAGGAGCACATCCAAAAACCGGCATCGTTGACGTGCGAGAGGGCCGTGGCACCGCCGCAGATAGCAAGACAGATAGCGGCACGCATGAGCACTGAGGCTCCGGCAACCGCGGGCATGGCGGCCATAATGCCCGATGCCATGGTCATAGCGACGATGGAGCTGCCGACAGAGGCACGCACCATGACGGCAATCAAAAAGGCAACGACCACCAAAGGCAGCGGTGAGGCCTCGAGCATAGGGCCGATAACCTGGCCCAAGCCGCAGTCCTGCAGCATCCAGCGAATGACACCGCCACAGGCGATAACCAGCAAGATCATGCCGACGGGCTTAAGAGAGCGGTCGAGCAAGGCCTTGAGCTCGGCGCCGGAGTAGCCGCGGCGCGCGCCCAGCAGATACATCGCGACGAGGCTCTTCTCTATCATCTCCTGGATAGCATTGAGTGCAGGCATATAAGAGAACGGCTTGCCCAGGAAGGCGAGAATCGAGGCGAGCTCGGCGGGCATGGGGATATAAGAAGACAGCGTGCCCAGCAAAATCAGACAAAGCGGCGTGAGCACGATGGCAAGCACCATGCCAAAGGAAGGAAGCTCCTTTTCGTCGCTCGCGCCCTCGGCAGAGGTAAAGTGCTCTGGAACATCGGTAAAGATGCGACCGCCCACGTTGCGGCCCCAGATGACGCCGGCGATCGCCATGGCGATGAAGGCGGTAGGGATACCGACGAGAATCATGGTGCCCAGGTCGACGCCGAGCGTGCCGGCAACCAGAACCGACCCGGCCGATGGCGGCACAAACGCATAGCCAGCGGCCAGTCCCGCGAGCAGCGCGATGCCGTAGTAGAGCGTCGACTTCTTGGTCTGCGATGCCACGCTAAACGCAAGCGGGATCAAAACGACCACGCCGGCCTCAAAGAACACCGTAGTGCCGATGACCAGACCGGTAATGCCTAGCGCTCAGCTGGAATGACCCTGCCCAAAGGTATCGATGAAGGTCTGGGCGATCTTCTTGGCACCGCCGCTCTCCTCAAGAATCTGGCCAAACATCGAACCCAGGCCAATGAGCAGGGCGATGTTTTGCAGCGTGGTGCCCACGCCCTTGGTGACAGTGTCCGCCACCAGGTCGAGCGGCATACCGGCGCCGATGCCAATCGCGAGCGCCGAGACCATCATCGACAGCACGGGGTGCAGCTTGAACTTGATGATGAGCGCAAGCAGCAGCGCGATGCCCACAATGGCGGCGATGACCAGCCTGGTGGGATCAGCCATAAACGTTGGGTCTGACATCTTTCCTCCAATTCATCAGACCTTTTGAATTCGGCTTAGACTATAGCGTGTTTTCAATAGGTCTGATGTTTCAAATTGAAATTTGTTCAAAATACATCTGATGTATTTCATGAACGGTCTGTTTTGACGGTAAACGGCTACTTACAGCTCCCCACTGTCTAGGCGAACCGCCGCGGCTTCTGTTGAATGAGTTAGAATAGCTCTGATGAATTCTTTTGATATGAGGTGAAGCGTGGCACGAGTCGATTCGGGACTCCCCGAGCAGATTTCCGAGAAAATCATTCAATTGATCTTGGATGAGCATCTTGAGCAAGGCGATCGCCTGCCCAAGGAGGCCGTGCTCGTCGAGCGCCTGGGCGCCGGCAGGAGCACGGTGCGCGAGGCCATGAAGCTGCTGCAGTCGCGCAACATCGTGCGCATTAAGCAGGGCTCGGGCACCTATGTGGCCTCGAACCCCGGCGTTGCCGACGACCCGCTGGGCTTTACCTTTATCGATGACAAGCAGCGTCTGGCGCGCGACCTACTCGAGGTGCGCTTTATGATCGAGCCGCAGATTGCACGCATGGCAGCCGAGCACGCAACCAACGACCAGGTCGTCTGTATCAAAGAGCTCTGCGACGAATCCGAGCGCCTGGCCGAGGCCGGTGAGGATTACTCCGCCGCCGACACCGCGTTCCACAATGCCATTGCCGAGAGCTCCGGAAACCTCGTCGTTCCCCGCCTAATGGGCGTGCTCAAGGCGTCTGTCCCCCTGTTTATTGACGTGACCGGCAAAAAGCTGGTTGAGGAGACCATCCGCACCCACCGTGGCGTGGCCGACGCCATCGCCGCGCGCAATCCCACCGCAGCGCACGATGCGATGTATTTGCATCTGGTGTACAACCGCAACATGATTGCAGAGGGCGCGCAGGAACAGAGCAAATAGACGTCCGCACGGCAAGGGCGAGACCACCGTTTACCTTTTAAAAGTGAACGTTCACCTGTTTTTAGGAGAATCTGTCTTTTAATTCCCCCTCTTCTCCTATACTGACCTTGTATGAAAAGCAAGACTTATATAGATGAACGTTTCTTTTGAAAGGATCGCTATGTCTGATCTTATGGACAGCTTCCGCCTGGATGGCAAGGTCGCGCTCGTGACCGGCGCCACCTACGGCATTGGCATGGCCATTGCCGAGGCGCTCGGAGAGGCCGGCGCCAAAATCGCCTTTAACGCCCGTCACGCCGACAAGGTCGCCGAGGCCGAGAAGCACTACCGCGAGCTGGGCTTTGACGCTCACGGCTATGTTGCCGATGTCACCGACGAGGCCGTCGTCGCCGAGCTCATCGCCAAGATCGAGGCCGACTTTGGTACCACGCCCGATATCTTGGTCAACAACGCCGGCGTCATTCAGCGCACCCCCATGCTCGACATGAGCGCCGAGGACTTCCGTCGCGTCGTCGACATTGACCTCAACGCACCGTTTATCGTGTCCAAGGCCTGTCTGCCCGGCATGATCGCCAAGGGCCACGGCAAGATCATCAACATCTGCTCGATGATGAGTGAGCTGGGCCGCGAGACCATCGCCGGCTATGCCGCGGCCAAGGGCGGCCTGAAGATGCTCACCAAGAACATCTGCTCCGAGTTTGGCGAGGCCAACATCCAGTGCAACGGCATTGGACCCGGCTACATCGCCACGCCGCAGACCGCACCGCTGCGCGAGACGCAGCCTGACGGAAGCCGCCATCCGTTT
>ENA-ORTJ01000989-ORTJ01000989.1-human-gut-metagenome-genome-assembly--contig:-NODE-989-length-21544-cov-4.293732_pt1 | contig 21544 bp, 16 predicted proteins | sample MGYA00242069_ERZ509187 | MGnify/ENA primary metagenome ERZ509187 (study PRJEB26280, sample SAMEA2338779) | human gut metagenome | biome: human gut; feature: human-associated habitat; material: faeces... | reverse complement strand
AAAGATATAGATATGCGTTTGCAAAGAAAAGAGGCGGCCGCTATGACGGCCTGGTCGAGCTCGAGGGTGGCAAGCCCACGGCGGGCGTCGGCTTTGCCGTTGGTTTTGAGCGCGCCCTGCTGGCCCTGCAGGCCTTTGGCAACGATTTGGGTGCCGATGAGGCCCCGTGCGTCTATGTCGCCAACGCCGGCAAGGAGCTGCGCCAGAACGTCTTTGCCATCACGCAGGAGCTTCGCGCCGCAGGTATCGTGACCGAGGCCGACTATCAGGGCCGTTCGCTCAAGGCCCAGTTTAAGCAGGCCGACAAGGTGGGCGCTAAGCTCATTTTGGTCCTGGGCGGCGACGAGCTTGCCGCTGGCAAGGTCAAGGTGCGCGACATGGAGAGCCATGACGAGGTACTGGTCGATCTGGCCAACGTGGTCGAGGCGGTTCGCGAGCGCCTGTAGCGCATCTTTTTGAGCTGCGGGCCTGCTAACGTGCCCTGCTCATGGAGAGCGATTGTTACGGGGGTGTTTCGCTTTTATGCGGAATGCCCCCGTTTGTGTATGCCGTCCACCGAGAAATACGACCATTTAGGGCAAAAACCCTTGCAATGCAGAAAATACTTTTGTGTGGTAAAGCGCAATCAGTGTCGAAAGTATTTCTCAAGCGCCTATAATGAATACCGCATGTTACGTGCATAGAAGGAGGAATGGGAGGAAACGTGGCTGAGAACCTAAGCAACCAGTCTGTACCCGAAGCCGCGGCGCGCGTCGCTGCCGTGGTCAACCGCCTCGTTAACCGAATCGGCTCGAATGCCGAGTCCAGGGAGCGTCTCGCCGAGATCGAGATCCCCGAGGAGCTGCGCGACAATCTGGCGCTGTTCCTGCGCCTGGAGCGTCGTGTGCTTAGCGAGTATGATCCTGAGATCGCGGACCTGTTCGACAAGATCCTGTCGGCCGAGATTGTGGCCAATGCCGGTAACCCCGGTACCCGCGCTGCCGACGAGGCCGTCGACGAGCAGGGCGTGCCCACCGCCGACGAGCCCACTGCCGTGGCATTTCGTGAGGTCGTCGATCTGATCGACAGCCTGCCGCTCGATAAGCAGCAGGTCATTGTCCGCGCCTTTACGAGCTTCTTCCATCTGGCAAACCTGTCGGAGGAGAACTACCGTGTGGCGCAGCTGCGCGAGTGCGAGGCCGGTGCGTCGACCGATACCGAGGTCGATCCCGCCAACGAGCTCACCGTCGCCTATCACCAGCTGGTGAATGAGCTGGGCGTCGAGGGCGCCAACGAGCTGCTCGGCAAGCTTGAGTTCCATCCCGTCTTTACCGCGCATCCCACCGAGGCCCGTCGCAAGGCCGTCGAGGGCAAGATTCGCCGTATCTCCAATCTGCTGGAGGAGCGTCCGCGTCTGGGCGGCTCCGACCTGGTGGAGAACGAGCGCCATATGCTGCAGGAGATCGACGCCCTGGTGCGTACGAGCCCCATCGCGCTCAAGAAGCCCACGCCGGTCGAGGAAGCCGATACCATCATCGACATCTTCGATAACACACTGTTCGACGTTATTCCCGTTATCTATCGTCGTTTTGACGACTGGGTGCTGGGCGACAAGGCCGGTACCGTGCCGCCGCTGTGCCCGGCGTTCTTCCATCCCGGCAGCTGGATTGGTTCCGACCGCGACGGTAACCCCAACGTCACCGCCAAGGTGAGCCGTGAGGTCGCTGCCAAGTACTTCACTCACATGGTGCTCAAGCTCGAGGACAAGTGCCGCCGCATCGGCCGCAATCTCACGCTCGAAGCCACCTACAGCAAGCCGTCTGCCGAGCTCATCAACCTGTGGAACCATCAGGTCGAGATGAGCCCTCGTTACACGGCCCGCGCCGAGCTGATCTCCGAGCACGAGCCTCATCGCGCCGTCATGCTCGTCATGGCCGACCGCCTGAACGCCACCGTGCGTCGTATCACCGACACCATGTACCACAGCGCCGATGAGTTCCTGGAGGACCTGCGCGTCGTCCAGCGCTCGCTGGCCGCCTGCGGAGCCGTCCGTGCTGCTTACGGCCCGGTCCAGACCATCATCTGGCAGGTCGAGTCCTTCGGCTTCCACATGGTCGAGATGGAGTTCCGTCAGCACTCCGTGGTGCACGCCCGCGCCCTCAAGGATATCCACGAGAACGGTATCCATGGCGATCTGCAGCCTATGACGCGCGAGGTCATCGATACCTTCCGCGCTATCGGCTCCATCCAAAAGCGCTACGGCAAGAAGATGGCGCACCGCTATATCATCTCGTTCACCAAGAGCGCCCAGCATGTGGCTGACGTCTTTGAGCTTGCCCACCTGTCCTTTGCACACGAGGAGGATGTCCCCGAGCTCGACGTGATCCCGCTGTTCGAGCAGCTCGAGGACCTCGAGGGCTGCGTCGACGTGCTCGACCAGATGCTCACGCTGCCCGTGGTACAGAAGCGCCTTGCTCAGACCAACCGCCGCATGGAGGTTATGCTGGGCTATTCCGACTCCTCCAAGGACGCCGGTCCTACCACGGCCATGCTCGCGCTGCATTCTGCGCAGGAGCGCATCGCCAAGTGGGCAGAGAAGAACGATATCGACCTGGTGCTCATGCACGGTCGCGGCGGTGCCGTGGGCCGTGGCGGCGGCCCGGCCAACAAGGCCGTGCTGGCGCAGCCCAAGGGTTCGGTCAACTGCTTCTTTAAGCTCACCGAGCAGGGCGAGGTCATCTTTGCCCGTTACGGCAACCGCACGCTGGCTCAGCGCCATGTTGAGTCCGTTGCCGCCGCAACGCTTTTGCAGTCGGCCCCGAGTGTCGAGAAGACCAACACCGAGACCACGCAGAAGTTCTGGGATATGGCCGAGAAGCTCAACGCCGCAAGCCACGAGCGCTATCTGGACCTGCTGAACACCGAGGACTTTACACCATGGTTCTCGACCGTGACGCCGCTGACCGAGGTCGGTCTGCTGCCGATCGGCTCGCGTCCCGCTAAGCGCGGCCTGGGCGCCAAGTCGCTCGATGACCTGCGTACCATTCCGTGGATCTTCAGCTGGAGCCAGGCGCGCATTAACCTGGCCGCTTGGTACGGCCTGGGCACCGCCTGCGAGCAGCTGGGCGATCTTGACCAGCTCAAGGCTGCCTACCAGGAGTGGCCATTCTTCCGCACCTTTATCGACAACATCGAGATGTCGATTGCTAAGACCGATCAGCGCATCGCCAAGATGTATCTGCATCTGGGCGACCGCGATGATCTGTCCAAGAAGGTCTTTACCGAGATGCAGCTCACCCGTAAGTGGGTCCTTGCCATCGTCGGTGATGAGTGGCCGCTGCAGCGCCGCCGCGTGCTCGGCTGTGCTGTTCGCGTGCGTAACCCCTACGTCGACGCCCTGTCCATCGCCCAGGTCCGCGCCCTTCGCGAGGTGCGTATGAACCAGGACGAGATGGCCGAGGAGAAGAAGGCCGAGTACATGAGCCTGATTCTTTCGACTGTGACCGGCGTCTCGGCAGGATTGCAGAACACGGGGTAATCGATAGCCCTGTAGTCGTCCGGGCCCGCCATCAGTTTACTTTTAGGCACGTCCTCGGACATGCAAGAAGCCCTCGCTGCGCACTTCGTGCGGCGAGGGCTTCTTGCGTCCTGCGGAGTGTGCCTAAAAGTAAACTGATGGCGGGCCCTGCGATGTCCGGCCTTCGGCGGATTACTGCTGGGGGAATATTGGCGCGCTCCGCGCGTTTGAAAAGGGCTTCGTGCTGCGGAATGCATTCAGAGGGAAACCCGTCGGGTCCCTTCGTCCTCGGTCTTCAGGGATTAAAGCTGATGATAATAAAGCGCGCTTCGCGCCCCGCGTCTTATCGATTGGGATTGAGATGCATGTGGCGCTTCTCGCCTTACGACTGTAGCGGCCGCGGTCCCGTTTGGGGTCGCGGCCGTTTTGTTGTGGGTCAAATATGAACGTTGTGTTAATGAGTCGGTGGACGGTGGTGTTTTTCGGTGAGCGGCGTATCCTTCCAACGGTTTATCTAGTGTGTCAGTTGAAAGGAAGAGGGCGCTCGTCATTGTTTGAATGTGAACTGCCGTTTGACCACAAGACGTTGCATCTGGAGCTCGAGGATAAGAACTTCGCGGGTGTGATGGAAGGTCATCAAAACGAGTTTAAGACCACGAAGTCGCAGGAAGAGCTGGTAGAGGAGTCACTTGCCAACCCTTATGGCTCGCCTTCGCTCGAGGAGCTTTGTGCTGGCAAGAAGGATATCGTCATCATTAGCTCCGATCATACGCGTCCCGTTCCCTCGCGTGTGACGATGCCTATTCTGCTGCATCACATCCATTCTGCTGCGCCCGAGGCTCGCGTGCGTATTCTGGTTGCTACGGGTATGCATCGTCCGTCGACGCACGAGGAGCTCGTCAACAAGTACGGCGAGGAGATCGTTGCCAACGAGGAAATCGTTATGCACGTCGCGACCGACGACAGCATGATGAAAAAGATCGGCACCCTGCCTTCTGGCGGCGAGTGCATCATCAACAAGATTGCTGCCGATTGCGATCTGCTGCTTGCCGAGGGCTTTATTGAGCCGCACTTCTTTGCCGGTTTCTCTGGTAGCCGCAAGTCCGTCTTGCCTGGTATCGCCAGCTACAAGACCATCATGTACAACCACAACGGTCAGTTTGTGAACGATTCCCGTTCGCGTGCCGGCAACCTGTGCCACAACCACGTGAGCGAGGACATGTTTGCCGCTGCCGAGATGGCTCACCTTGCCTTTGTGCTCAACGTGGTGCTCAACGGCAAGCACGAGGTCATCGGCTCCTTTGCCGGCGACATCCACAAGGCGCACGAGGCTGGCTGCGAGTTCGTGAAGAGCCTTGCCGGCGTTGAGCCCGTCGAGTGCGAGATTGCCATTACCACCAACGGCGGCTACCCGCTCGACCAGAACATCTATCAGGCCGTGAAGGGCATGTGCTCTGCCGAGGCTACGCTTCCCGAGGGCGGCGTGATCATCGATGTCGCCGGTTGTGCCGACGGTCACGGTGGCGAGGGCTTCTATCACAACATCGCCGACAATGATCCGGCAGAGTTTGAGCGCGCCTGCATCGACCGTCCTAAGGATGAGACCCTGCCCGACCAGTGGACGAGCCAGATCTTTGCCCGCATCCTGGCACATCACCCTGTGATCATGGTCACCGATCTGTGCGATCACCAGATGATCAAGGATATGCACATGACGCCGGTCAACACCCTCGAGGAGGCGCTCAAGCTCGCCTTTGAGATGAAGGGTGCCGATGCCAAGGTGGCCGTCATTCCCGATGGCCTGGGCGTTGTCGTCGCTCAGCACTAGTACGCGGCCTAAACGAATCGTTTATAACCGACAAGAAAGATAAGGTTTTATGCTTACCAAACTCCTCTGCGAATTCGGCGCAACGGCCCTCATGATCATCTTTGGCGTGGGCGTACACTGCGATACCGTGCTCAAGGGCACCAAGTATCAGGGCTCCGGTCACATGTTTGCCATCACCACCTGGTCTTTTGGCATCTCGGTCTGCCTGTTTGTCTTTGGCGGCGCCGTGTGCATGAACCCCGCCATGGTGCTTGCCCAGTGCATCGTAGGCCTGGTGCCGTGGAGCAGCTGCATCCCCTTCATGATTGCCGATATGCTCGGCGGCTTTGTGGGCGCCGTGATCGCGTGGTTGATGTATGCCGATGAGTTCAAGGCTTCCGATGGTGTCGTCGACCCCATTGCCCAGCGCAACATCTTCTCGACTAACCCCACCACCGAGGGCACCAACTATGCTCGTAACTTCTTCTGCGAGGCTATCTGCACCTTCGTGTTCATCAGCGCCATCCTTGCTGCTGCTAACCGTGCTGGCGAGAACGTTCTGATGCTCGCCATCTGCGTTGGCCTGATCGTTTGGGCCGTTGGCATGGGCATGGGCGGCATCACCGGCTTCGCCATGAACCAGGCTCGTGACCTTGGTCCTCGCATGGCCTATCAGGTGCTGCCGATCAAGAACAAGGCCGACAACAACTGGAAGTACGGCCTGCTCGTTCCTGGCATCGCTCCGTTTGTCGGTGCCGCTCTGGCCGCGCTGTTTGTGCATGGTTTCTTGGGTATGTTCTAGTTCAAGGCTACATAGTTGTCCGCTGTCCGCATGGGGTAACTTCCCAGCGCGTCCTCGGACATGAAAGAACCCCCGCTGCGCACTTCGTGCGGCGGGGGTTCTTTCGTCCTGCGGAATGCGCTGGGAAGTTACCCCATGCGGACAGCTGCGGGATCTTGGCCGCGTTGGAACAAGCAGCCCAACATATAAATCTGAATTTGGATTTGGATGGGAGGGGCTTGTTGCTGTTGGGGGCGGTGAAGCGCGAGTGACACTTTGGGATGCGTGGCGCCCTGGGTTGGGGCGATGCTTTGGGATGAGGTTCTTACTTAGCTGAAGAGGGGCTTTATGGCCGAGAGGTAGTCTTTGGCTACGTCGGCTTTGTCTGCTTGGAAGTTATGCCAGGCCCACCATTGGACCATTCCTACGAAGCTTGAGGCTATGTGGTGTAGCAGGAAGCTTCGGTCCATGGTGCTGGCGGGGCCTTCGGGGTCGGCGGGGACGGTTTCGGCTGCGCGCGACATGATGGTCTTGCGGAGACAGTCGGCGAAGACGCGTGAGCCGGCGCCGGCTACGAGGGCTCGTACACCCTGACGACGATCCCAGAGGTTGTTGAGTATATGCTCGACTTGCACGAGTGGGTCGTCGAGCGGCGTACCATCGTCATCGAGGGCGTGGGTGCAGATGTCGCTCACGAGCTCGGACAGTAGGTCGTCTTTGCTCTTAAAGAGGCCGTAGAATGTCGCGCGGCCTACGTGGGCGCGCGCGATGATGTCGCCGACGGTGATCTTGCCGTAGTCCTCTTCGCGCAGCAGCTCAGAGAACGCCGCAACGATGGCAGCGCGGCTTTTTGCCTTGCGGGCATCCATGGCTATGCGTCCACGTGAACGAGCAGGCAGCGAAGCGTACCGGAGCAACCCTCGTAGAGGCGCTTGCCGGCGCCGTAGCCGACGGCTTCGATGCGGTAGCGTGGGGGCAGTTGGTCGGACGTGCGCAGAGCAGTGACGATGGCGGCGCCCGTGGGCGTCACGAGCTCGCCGGCGACCGGTGCAGGCGTGAGGGCGATATTGCCCGCCTGGCACAGGTTGACGACAGCGGGGACGGGAATGGGCATAAGGCCGTGGGCACAGCGGATGGTTCCGTGGCCCTCGGAGAGCGACTCGACGACAATATCTTCGATGCCCAGGTCATCGAGGCAGATGGCGACCGAGCAGATGTCAACGATGGAGTCGACGGCGCCCACCTCGTGAAACAGGACGGTGTCGGGCGTTTTGCCGTGAGCCTTGGCCTCGGCAGCAGCGAGTACGGAAAAAATGGCGAGGGCGCGACGCTTGGCGCCATCGCTTAGCTGCGAGCCGTCGATGATGGCGGTGACGTCCGCCAAAGAACGGTGGTGATGGTGGTGGGCATGATGGTGACCCTCGTGACCATGGCCGTGGGCCTCATGGTCATGGTCGTGTGTGTGCTCGTGTTCGTGCTCGCCATGGCCATGATGGTGGTGCTCGTGCTCATGTGTGTGCTCGGCAGCCGCTTCGTTGCCGTAGAGCCAGGCCATATCGTGATCGTGGTTCTCGAGCGCCTCTGCAAGCTGGACGTCAAAATCGCAGGCGTCGATGCCATGCTTGTTTACGCGCGTAACGGCAATCTCAAAGCCGTCGACCGGCAGCGTAGCGAGCTGTTCGCGCAGGTGCTCCTCGCTGGCGCCCAGGTCGAGCAGGGCCGCGACAATCATGTCGCCGCTGATGCCCGAGGTGCCGTCGATGATAAGCGTGTGCTGATGGTTGGACATGGAATGCTCCTTAACGGGCGCAGGGCGTGCCGGCGTTCAGATGATTGATAAGACTTGCCTGGTAGGCGGCGCCGAAGCCGTTGTCGATGTTGACGACTGAAACGCCGCTGGCGCAGGAGTTGAGCATGGCGAGCAGCGCGGCTACGCCACCAAAACTTGCGCCGTAGCCCACGCTGGTGGGAACGGCGATGACCGGACAGCTCACCAGACCGCCGATAACGCTCGCCAACGCGCCCTCCATGCCGGCGATGGCAATGACCACCTGTGCCTGGGCGAGTTCCTCGGCATGCGCGAGCAGGCGGTGCAGGCCGGCGACGCCTACGTCGTAGAGGCGGTCGACCTCGTTGCCATAGAACTCGGCCGTCAACGCGGCTTCTTCGGCGACGGGCAGGTCGCTCGTGCCGGCGCAGGCGACAACGATGCGTCCGTTGCCGGTAGGGGAGGGCTTGCCGCCCACGAGGGCGAGCTGGGCGTCCGGGACATACCCCAGGTCGCTGTCGTTGCCGAGAAGCTCAGCGGTGTGCGTGGCTTTTTCGGCATCCAGGCGCGTGACCAGGATGCGCTCCTGGCCGGCATCGCGCAGCGCTTCGATAATGGCGGCAATTTGCTCGGCGGTTTTACCGGCACCGTAGACAACCTCGCCGGCTCCCTGGCGCACTCCGCGCGAAAGATCGAGCTGTGCAAAACCCAGATCGGCGGTTGGCGCCGTTTGGATGCGCGTGAGGGCGACTGCCGGGGTGACTGCTCCGCCGGCAACATCGCTCAGCAATTGCTCAAGATCTTGCTTATCCATATATGTTCCCTTCGACGGCGCAAAGTCTAGCACTCAAAGGGTATGTTTCCGAACACTAAGACAAAATTGTTCGGAAACTATAGGACAGACTGATTCAATTGTTAGACGGATCGGCTAGTCACGCAGGATGATGTCCATGGCGAGCATCAGGTTGCGCTCGTCGATGGCAAACGGGGCGGCTTCGCGCGTCTTGGGCTTGGCGCAAAACGCGATGCCCGTGCCCGCAGCCTGAATCATGGGGATGTCGTTGGCGCCGTCGCCGATCGCGACGGTATGGGCCATGTCGACACCGCACTCAACTGCCCAGTCCAGCAGCTGGATGAGCTTGGACTCCTTGGTTACAATGTCTGCCGCCAGCTTGCCGGTGAGCTTGCCGTCCACGACCTCCAGGCGGTTAGCGAGGCAAAAGTCGATGCCCGCGGCGGCCACGATCTTATCGGCGACCTCGTGAAAGCCGCCGCTTACCACGCCGACCTTCCAGCCCTTGCTGTGCGCCGAGCGCACAAGCTCCAGCGCGCCGGGGGTAAACGTCACGCGCTCAAAGGTGCGCTCGAACACGCTCTCGTCCAAGCCGGCAAGCAGCCCCACGCGTTCCTCGAGCGCCTGCTTAAAGTCGAGCTCGCCGCGCATGGCGCGCTCGGTGATCTTCGCCACTTGCTCGCCTACGCCGGCCTCCTCGCCCAACAGGTCGATGACCTCCTGGTTGATGAGCGTGGAGTCGATATCCATAACAATGAGCCGTGCAGTCATGACGGGCCTTTCCAAGTGCTGTTTTATTGGGGCATATTGTCGCACGTGACGCGTGCAGACGGGTGCCGCGACGCATCAATTGTTTCGTCTCCGTCAAGTCTTTGGGCAGGAGCCACTTTTCCGCGGCACATCGACACAGGTGCGATAAGATAGAACGCCATGTCTGGCTGCGCGGTTTACGCAGGCTGGGCAAATCTGTACGACGCCGCCCGGAACGACACGGGGCGGCACAGATCCATAAAGGAGGATCACTGGTATGAGCCAGACCCGTCCCATCGATGAGCATTCCATGCACACCCGTACCTGCGGCGAGCTTCGCTTCGAGAACGTGGGCGAAGAGGTCACCCTCACCGGTTGGGTGAGTCGTCGCCGCGACCACGGCGGCCTTATCTTCTGCGACCTTCGTGACCGCGAGGGCATCACGCAGCTCACCTTCGACCCCGAGCACTCCGACGGCGATGCCTTTAAGATCGCCGAGACCATGCGTCCCGAGTGGCCCATCAAGATCCACGGCGTCGTGCGCGCTCGTGGTGAGGAGACCACCAACACCAAGCTCGCGACCGGCGAGATCGAGGTCCTGACCGACCACGCCGAGGTGCTCAACACGTCCGTCACCCCGCCGTTCCAGATCGAGGACGGCATCGAGACGAGCGAGGACACCCGCCTGCGCTATCGCTATCTGGACCTCCGTCGTCCCGAGATGATGGCCAACCTCAAGCTGCGCTCCGACTTTACCTTTGCCATTCGGGAGGCGCTGCACAACCGTGAGTTCATGGAGGTCGAGACGCCCTCCCTGTTCAAGTCCACGCCCGAGGGCGCTCGCGACTTCATCGTTCCCAGCCGTATTCAGCCGGGTAACTTCTACGCCCTGCCGCAGTCCCCGCAGCTCCTGAAGCAGCTGCTCATGGTCGGTGGCGTCGAGCGCTACTACCAGGTTGCCAAGTGCTTCCGCGACGAGGACCTGCGTGCCGACCGTCAGCCCGAGTTCACCCAGGTCGATATCGAGATGTCCTTCGTGGACCAGAACGACGTCATGAGCGCGCTCGAGGAGGTCCTGGCCGACGCCTTCGGCCGCATGGGCGTCGAGATGCCTACGCCGCTGCGTCGTATGGACTACTGGGAGGCCATGGACACCTATGGCTCCGACAAGCCCGATACCCGCTATGGCATGCACCTGGTCGACCTGACCGACATCTTCGCCAACTCCAAGTTCAAGGTCTTTGCGACTGCCGCAAACGAGGAGGGCTCTGTCGTCAAGGCCATCAACGCCAAGGGCGCCGGTGCCTGGGCACGTGCCAAGATCGATAAGCTTGCCGGCGTGGCCTCCACGTTTGGCGCCAAGGGCCTGGCCTGGATTGCTTTCCGCGAGGACGGCTCTATCAACAGCCCCATCGTCAAGTTCTTCTCGGACGAGGAGATGGCGGCTCTGCGCGAGCGCATGGATGTCGAGCCCGGCGACCTTGTGATGTTCGCCGCCGGCCCGCGCTTGCTCTCCGACGAGATCCTGGGCGGCATGCGTTCGCACATGGCCAATGCGCTCGAGATCAAGCGCGAGGGCCACGACTTCCTGTGGGTCGTCAACTTCCCGCTGTTCCACTGGGACGAGGATCGCAAGGCCTATGCTGCCGAGCACCAGCCCTTTACCCTGCCGACCGAGACCGACATCGCCAAGATCGAGGCCGACCCGTTGGCAGCCGGTTCTTGCACCTACGACTTTGTCATGGACGGCTTTGAGGCCGGCGGCGGCGGTATGCGTATCCACAACGCCGAGATGCAGATGTCCATGCTCAAGCTCCTGGGCTTTACCGAGGAGCGTGCCGAGTCTCAGTTCGGCTTCCTCATGGAGGCCCTCAAGTTTGGTGCGCCCCCGATGGGCGGTTTCGCTCTGGGCCTGGACCGCGTGTGCATGCTGCTCACCGGTTCCGACTCCATCCGCGACGTCATGGCGTTCCCCAAGACGGCCAGCGGCTCCGACCTTATGTCGGGCGCTCCGAGTGCCGTTAGCGGCGCCCAGCTCAAGGACGTCAGTCTGCGCCTGATGTAGGCGAGCGGCTACATCTTGCTTGCAACGAGGGAAGGACGTGTGTCTTCCCTCGTTTTTTATACGCCGAGGTTGCGAGGGTATAGGTTGACTGGGCGTCGCGGAAACTACGTCCCAGAATTTGCGTCCAAAACGGGTCGCAGTTTCCCAAACAGGCCCCTTTGGGAAACTGCGTCCCAGAATCCAGCCAAATAACGGGTCGCACTTTCCGGTTGAGCCTTCTGGCGGGCTTCAACAAGCATCTAACGCTACAATAACTACCACATGGCTGGGTTTGCCAGCCGAATGTACGATGTCGTGGGAGGGGACATGGTCGAGTTTACAAAGACGATTAAAGATCCGTTGGGATTGCATGCCCGCCCGGTTGCGCTGCTCTATGACATCATTGCCAAGCATCGTTGCGACGTGTCAGTCAGTATCGGCGATCGCCACACGGATGGCCGCGATGTCATGGGACTCATGGCTCTCTACGGCGAGTGCGGCGAGGACATCATCTTCCGCGTTTCGGGCGTAGACGAGGCTTCCTGCGTTACGTCGATCAGAAATCTCTCGCTCTAAGCATGATAGGGCGTGGTAAAGGATGGTCCTTTGCCGCGCCCTTTTGTTTCGTATAGGAAACTTTTTCGAAATCTGAATGGGGACCCTTTCCAAAAAGTTAACCACGTGTTAGTTTACTAAAGCGAACATAGGCGTGGTTAACTTTTACCGCGTCGATGTTGAGGACGAACTGACGTTAGGAGCCACTCATGTCTTGCGGACCGCAGATGCCGGCAATGCCGCTTTCGATGGTAAAAGCGGGCGAAACCGTGCGCGTGTCTCGTGTAAAGGGCAATGAGGATATGAAGCACCACCTCAAGGACCTCGGCTTTGTCGAGGGCAGCGAAATCCACGTGGTGAGCTCGAGTGGCGCCAATATCATCGTCACTGTGCTCGGCGCACGCTTTGGCATCGATTCCAAGGTTGCCATGCACATCATGACCGTCGGTTAGTCCACAGCATTTGATAAAAACCGAAAGGGGGACAAGAGGATGAAGACGTTGGGTGACGTTAAGGTGGGCGAGAGCTCCACCATCGTCAAGCTTCACGGTGAGGGCGCGCTTCGCCGCCACCTTATGGACCTGGGGCTCATCAAGGGCACTTCGTTCAAGGTCGTAAAGGTAGCACCGCTCGGCGATCCGGTCGAGATCAACGTGCGCGGCTACGAGCTTTCCATCCGCAAGGAGGAGGCGGCCGTCGTCGAGGTCCAGTAGGGGCTTGCTACGTATATTTCTGCAGATAAAGTTAGGTTTTTCTAACTTAATGCAGCACTTTGAAGCACATTATCCAGCCTGCGCGGAGAAAGCAGCGCAGGCACACAAGGAAGAAGGATTGAATGGCGGATTCTCAGATCCATGTCGCGCTGGCGGGTAACCCCAACTGCGGCAAGACCACGCTTTTCAACCTGATCACCGGCGCCAACGGCTACGTTGGCAACTGGCCCGGCGTCACGGTTGAGAAAAAGGAGGCCAAGCTCCTAAGCGACAAGAACGTTACCATCACGGACCTCCCTGGCATCTACTCGCTTTCCCCCTACAGCCCCGAGGAGCAATGCTCGCGCGATTACCTCATGAGCGGCGAGCCCGATGTTGTCGTCCAGGTTGTCGACGCCACCAACCTCGAGCGTAACCTGTACCTGGCGCTTCAGGTTATCGAGACCGGCCTGCCCGTGGTCGTCGCCCTCAACATGGCCGACTTGGTCGAGAAGAACGGCGACAAGATCGACACGGACAAGCTCTCCAAGAAGCTCGGTTGCCCGGTCATGATGATCTCGGCCCTTAAGAACAAGGGTATCAAGGAGCTTTTCGAGCAGGTTAAGAAGTCTGCTGCTTCCAAGGGCGAGGTGCCGGAGCACAAGTTCGACTCCTCCATCGAGGACGTTCTGACGCACATCGAGAACAACCTTCCGGCGAGCGTTCCCGCCAACAAGCGCCGCTATTACGCCGTCAAGCTGTTCGAGCGTGATGCAGACGCCTGCAAACTCATCAACCTCACCAAGGAGAAGGCCACTCGCGTGGAGGAGCTGGTCGCCCAGTGCGAGCAGGACTGCGACGACGATGCCGAGTCCATCATCACCGGTGAGCGCTATGGCGTCATCGCGCACATCATCGATGAGTGCCTCACCAAGGCCCCGGCCAAGATGAGCACCTCCGAGAAGATCGACCGTGTGGTTACCAACCGTATCCTGGGCCTGCCTATCTTCGTGGTCATCATGTTCTGCGTGTACTACATCGCCGTTTCTACCTTGGGCGGCACGGTGACCGACTTCACCAACGACCAGCTCTTCGGCACCGACGGCTGGTATGTGCTCGGCCAGGGCCGCGACGCCTACGACGCAGCTGTCGAGGCTGCGGGCGACAATGCCGACTCGGTCGACCCGGCACAGTACGGTCCCTATGTCCCGGGTATCACCACCGCGGTGCATAACGCTCTTGTGGCGGGTGGCACCGAGGACGGCGGTCTTGTCGATTCGCTGGTCTGCGACGGTATCGTGGCCGGCATCGGCGCCATCATGGGCTTTGTCCCGCAGATGTTCTTGCTGTTCGTGATGCTGTCCTTCCTGGAGGACTGCGGCTACATGGCCCGCGTCGCCTTCATCATGGACCGCGTGTTCCGCCGCTTTGGCCTGTCCGGTAAGTCCTTTATCCCCATGCTCGTGACCTCGGGCTGCGGCGTTCCCGGCGTCATGGCTACCAAGACCATCGAGAACGAGAAGGACCGCCGCATGACGGTCATGACCACCACGTTTATTCCCTGTGGCGCCAAGCTGCCGATCATCGCCCTGCTCATGGGTTCCATCATCGGCGATTCTTCCACCACCGCCGCGTGGATCAGTCCGCTCTTCTACTTCCTGGGCGTCTTTGCCGTCGTCGCCTCGGGCCTCATGCTCAAAAAGACCAAGCTCTTCGCCGGTCGCCCGACGCCGTTCGTTATGGAGCTTCCTGCCTACCACTTCCCGGCGATCCGCTCTTGGGCGCTGCACGTGTGGGAGCGCTGCTGGGCCTTTATCAAGAAGGCCGGCACGGTCATCTTCGCGTCCACTGTCGTGGTTTGGTTCCTGTCCAACTTTGGTAGCTACAATGGTTCCTTTGGCTACCTGCCCGCGATGGACGGCATCTCCGAGGAGTTCATGGACTACTCCGTGCTTGCCATGCTCGGCAACCTGGTCTCCTGGATCTTCGCCCCGCTTGGCTTTAGCACCTGGCAGGCAACAGCGCTGTCCGTCTCGGGCCTTGTCGCCAAGGAGAACGTCGTCGCCACCGCCGGCTCGCTGCTGTCCGTTGCCGACGCGGGCGAGACCGACCCGAGCCTGTGGACCGCGTTTGCCGGCATGTTCCCCACCATGGGCGCTTGCGTCGCCTTTGGCGCGTTCAACCTGCTGTGCGCTCCGTGCTTTGCTGCCATGGGTGCCATCCGCAACCAGATGGATTCCGGCAAGTGGTTCGCGATTGCCATCGGTTACGAGTGCGCCTTTGCTTGGGTGATCGGCCTGTTCATCAACCAGTTCTACAACCTGCTTGTTCTGGGTCAGTTTGGCTTCTGGACGGTTGTGGCTATCGTGCTGCTGGTTGCGATGCTCTTCCAGATCTTCCGTCCCATGCCCAAGCATGCATGGACCGACGAGGACGAGACCAACGCTGCCTCCGCCGCAGTTTCCGCTTAAGTCCGAATAAGGATTAACCCCTTTCCATGAGCCCGGGTGTCCCAGCGACACTCGGGCTTTTTGGTGGGGGAGATGTGGCGTTTCCGCAGATAAAACCGACCAAAATAAACCTGTCCCTTTTTGGTAGGTGGAGAATGGGGTAAAGTAAGTGGTGGTTAACTAGAGGAGGCTTGCTATGGCACCTATCGATATTGTTGTACTGGCTATTATCGGTATTGCGTTTGTCGCCGTGTGCGTGCGCATCTACCGCAAGGGCATCTGCGCCGACTGCGCTCAGGGTGGCGTTTGCACGGGGCATTGCTCCAACAAAAAGACGTGCGCTGCACTTAAGGGCGTCGACAAAATCGCCGAAGACTTGGGTCGCGGTATCAAATAAGGTCCGGACATCCAAGCGCCCCGCGGGCATCCGTTCGCGGGGCGCTTTGTGCATTTGAGGGAGAGCACGGCGAGCCGAAGAGTATTTTTGGGGTATCGTTAACTGGACTATTAATTGGCAACTTATCTATAACGGAGTAACCGCATGAGCGCTCGCGTAACCATGAAGGACATAGCCGCCGAGCTTGGCGTTTCCATCAATACCGTGCACAAGGCTCTGACGGGAAAGGCCGGCGTGAGCGAATCCGTGCGCGCCAAGGTGAACGCTAAGGCCGAGGCCATGGGCTATCACCGCAACACAAGTGCCTCAAGCCTGCGCCGCAAGGATATCAATCTGGTGTTTTGCCTGCCCCGCGCATCGCGCGAGGGAGCGTACTTTTTCCGTTACCTGTGGGAAGGCTGCAATCGCTTTGAACAGGAGGTCATCGACCGGGGCATTACGGTTGAGCGCGTTGAATTTGGCGTGGGCGGCTACGCTGATGCACTCGAGCAAATCGACGAGCGTCTGCAGGTGGGCGAGAAGATTGATGGCTTGCTCGCCTATGCGCCGGGCGACGATCGTGCGACTGAGCTTTTGGGGCAGATCGCCGAGGCGGGCGTGACGATTGAGCTTGTCGACGGCGACCGTCCGCATTTGAATCGTTTGGGTGCGAGCTTGGCCGATTATTCGACGGCAGGCAGCCTTATGGCCGAGCAGGCGGCAAACCTGGTCCATGCTTCTGGGGCCGACGCCCGCGTGCTCCTTTTGACAGGCGACCCATATACCGATTCGCACTATCTAACCGCCCGCGCCTTCCACAATTACCTGCGCGAACGTGATATTCCATGGCAGGTTGAGGATCTTGCAGGTGCCCATGCGCAAGTCAAACAACTCGAGCATGAGCTCGAAAAGCGCTTGAGTGCGCCGGACGCCCCTGAACTTATCTGTAGCGTTTTTGCCGTTGGTTCCGAAGTGGTTGCCGACGCGCTCGTCTCGACCGGCAAGGCCGGTCAGGTCATGGTGATCGGCAACGACCTGTTTCCCGAAAGTGCTCTGGCCTTGCGCCGCGGTATCTTTACCAATATTGTCTATAAGGACCCGACGAGCCTGGCGTATCGCGGCGCTAAGACGCTGGGCGATTATCTGCTGTGGGGAAGGACCCCGACGGTGCCCGTCCAGAAGGGCGCCGTCGAGATGGTATTTGCCAGCAATGTCGATCGCTACTGCGAACTTGCGGGTATTTAGCCGATTGAGCAGGTACCCCCTCTTGCGACGTGCATTTTTGGGAGTATTCAGCATTGGCATGCCCTGAATGAGGTGCAGAACGACTGTTTTAAGTGCCCCCGATGGCGTAATTTGCCATCGGGGGCACTTTTTATGCCGATCGGGCGCTATCTGCGTTCCAAATAGGACGCTGAGGATGGCGCACGGCGCGCTCCAATGCTGAATACTCCCAAAAATGTACGTCGGGACATGACCCACCTGAGCAAAAGCGCTCAAGTTCGGTGTTCGGGGACGCCAAACAGTCCGCAATACATGCAAGTCACATCTCCAGCAACCGTTGAACGGGCAAAATCTACCGTTCACCCCGTGGTGGTTAGGTGAACGTTCACCTTTTGAGGCGCAATGGATTAGTATAGTGAACGTTCACCTAAAGGATAACGAGCGCGCCGTGCGCCCGCCTTGCCAGCAAAGGGGCTGTTTGATGAAAAACTTTATGGACGATCAGGATTTCCTACTGAGCACCAAGACCGGCGAGGAGCTGTTCCACAACTTTGCCGAGGGCATGCCCATCGTCGACTACCACTGCCACATTTCTCCCAAGGAGATTTGGGAGGACAAGCGTTTCGAGAACATCACCGAGGTTTGGCTGGGCGGCGACCACTACAAGTGGCGCCTGATGCGTGCCAACGGCGTCGACGAGCGTTTTATCACTGGCGACGCCCCTGCTCGTGAGAAGTTCCAAAAGTGGGCCGAGACCCTGGGTCGCTGCGTCGGCAACCCCGTCTTTGAGTGGAGCCACCTGGAGCTTAAGCGCTACTTTGGCTACGAGGGCGTCCTCAACGGCAAGACTGCCCAGGAGGTTTGGGACCTTGCCAACGCCAAGCTCGCCGAGGCTAGCTTCACTTGCCGCAACCTGATCAAGCAGTCCAACGTCCGCATGATCTGCACTACTGACGACCCCGCCGACAGCTTTGAGTGGCACAAGAAGATTGCAGCCGACGACAGCTTTGACGTTCAGGTCGTTCCCGCCATGCGCCCCGACGCCGCCCTGCGCATCGAGCGTGGCCAGGAGTTTGCCGACTACTGCAGGCGCCTCTCCGAGGTTGCCGGCGTTGAGGTCAGCGACTTCGAGGGCATGAAGGCCGCCATCTCCAAGCGCTACGACGTTGCTCACGAGCTGGGCTGCCGCGCATCCGACCACGCACTCGACTACGTTATGTACGTCCCGGCTACCGCCGACGAGATCGAGGCCATCTTTGCCAAGGGCCTGGCTGCCGAGCCGCTTACCGAGGAAGAGATCCTTAAGTACAAGACTGCCTTTATGCAGTTCGTTGCCGGTGAGTATGTCCGTCTGGGCTGGGCCATGCAGCTGCACTTTGGCTGCAAGCGCGACAACAACCGCGCCATGTTCGCCAAGCTCGGTCCCGACACCGGCTACGACTGCATCTCCAACTACACGCCGTCCGACCAGCTCGCCGATTTCCTCAACTCCATCCAGGAGACCTGCGGCCTGCCCAAGACCATCCTGTACAGCCTGAACCCCATCGATAACACCATGATCGATACCGTCATGGGTTGCTTCCAGGAGGCTCCGACTGCCGGCAAGATCCAGAACGGCTCCGCCTGGTGGTTCAACGACAACGAGGTCGGCATGCGCGAGCAGCTTACGGCTCTGGCTAACGAGGGCGTGTTGGGCAACTTTGTGGGCATGCTTACCGATTCCCGCTCCTTCCTGTCCTATCCGCGCCACGAGTACTTCCGTCGCGTGCTGTGCAGCGTGATCGGCGAGTGGGTCGAGCAGGGCAAGTACCCGGCCGACATGGAGCTGCTGGGCGAGGTTGTGCGCGACATCAGCTACAACAATGCGGTCCGCTACTTTGGCTTTGACCTGGACACCGTCGAGGCCTAAGCCCGCATCGAATCACATTGAACCCTGGGCGCCGTTGCCACACGCGGCGCCCCGTTTTGCTTGCACGCTAACAGACATCTAAGGAGACACATAGATGGAGAACATCAGCTACGATGCGCTCGAGAAGATCGGCTACAAGGGCTATCTGCTGCCCAAGGATGCTCCCGAGAAGGTCCTGCAGTTTGGCGAGGGCAATTTCCTGCGCGCCTTCGTCGACCGCTTTTTTGACATGGGCAACGAGGCCACCGGCTGGAACGGCAAGGTCGTCATGGTGCAGCCCATCAGCGGTGCCTTTGGCTTTGCCGACGGTATCAATGCCCAGGACGATCTGTACACCGTGCTGGTGCGCGGCAAGGAGAACGGCAACACGGTTGACGAGTCCCGCGTGATCAGCGCCTGCAGCCGCTGCCTTAACCCGTATCGTGAGGACGACTACCGCGCCATGATGGAGGTCGCTGTCTCCGACGACCTAGAGATCATCGTCTCCAACACCACCGAGGCCGGTATCGCCTACGACCCGTCCTGCAAGGCCGACGACATGCCGCCCGCGAGCTTCCCTGCCAAGCTTGCCCAGGTCCTTCACGCCCGCTGGGCCGCCGGCAAGCCGGGCGTTATCGTGCTCGCCTGCGAGCTCATCGATCACAACGGCGAGGAGTTGCTGCGCATCATGAACCAGTACGTGAGCGACTGGGGTTGGGAGGACGAGTTTGCGCAGTGGATGGCCAACGACTGCACCGTCTGCACCACGCTCGTTGACACCATCGTCCCCGGCCGCATCCGCGATCCTAAGGAGGCCGCCGCGGTGGCTGAGCGTCTGGGCTACGAGGATCCCTTCCTGGCCGTGCGCGAGCCCTTCCAGATGTGGGGCATCCAGGGCGACGAGTCGCTTGCCGAGAAGCTTCCCTTTGTGAAGGCTGGCCTTCCGGGTGTCTTTGTGACTCCCGACGTCACCCCGTACAAAAAGCGCAAGGTCCGCATCCTCAACGGTGCCCATACCGCCTTCGTTCCGGGTTCCTGGGTTGCCGGCTTTGATATCGTGCGCGACTGCATGCATGACGAGACCATTCGCGGCTTCATGAACACCATGCTCTACGACGAGGTCATTCCGACGCTTGCCGCCGACTTGGATGTCGAGGACTGCAAGGCCTTTGCCGCCGCCGTCGAAAACCGCTTCGACAACCCGTTTATTGATCATGCGCTGCTCTCCATCTGCCTCAACTCCACGGCTAAGTGGCGCGCTCGCGACCTGCCCACGCTCAAGGACTACGTTGCCGAGACCGGCAACCTGCCCAAGTGCCTGGCGACGAGCCTCGCTACGCTCATCTCCTTCTACACGCAGGAGCTCGTGTCCCGCGAGGGCGACGGCCTGCACCTGCGTCGCTCCGACGGCACCGAGTACACCGCTCAGGACGACGCCTTCGTGCTCGACTTCTACGCCGCCCATGCCGGCGCCGACGATGCCCAGCTGGTGCACGACGTGCTCACCAACGAGCAGATGTGGGGCGAGGACCTTACGCAGATCGCAGGTCTTGAGGAGTTTGTCGCCAGCGCGCTCGCTGTCGTGCGTGCCGAGGGCGCCAAGCAGGCCTTCGCCAACGCTCAGGCGTAAATTTCCGGCGCAGACGCGGGCGCGGGACGGCGTGCCCGCGTCTCGACTTCTGCTCAACCTGTAGGGTTAGGACCATTTGTAATGAATACTATCCAGATCAATCCGGCCGATAACGTGATCGTTGCGCTGTCGCCGCTTGCCAAGGGCACTGCCGTCGCGGTTCCCGGGGTGGGCGAGGTCGTGGCCGTGGAGGATATTCCGCAGGGCCATAAGATGGCGGTGCGCGCGATTGCCGCAGGGGAGGACGTCATCAAGTACGGCCTTCCTATCGGCCATGTGACGGGCGATGTCCAGCCCGGTCAGTGGCTCCACACGCACAATGTGAAGACCAACCTTTCGGGCGAGGTCGAGTACGCCTACAACCCCACGCATCCGGTCGTGGATCCCGTTGAGCCTGAGACCTTTATGGGCTTCCGCCGCGCCGACGGTCGTGCCGCGACGCGTAATGAGCTGTGGATCATCCCCACGGTCGGCTGTGTCAACGAAGTCGCCCGTGCCATGTGCGAGCAGGCCCAGGATCTGGTCGATGGCTCGCTGGAGGGTGTTTACTACTTCCCGCATCCCTTTGGCTGCTCGCAGACCGGCGCCGACCATGTCCAGACGCGTCGTCTGCTGGTGGCGCTCTCGCGTCATCCTAATGCGGCCGGTGTGCTGTTCCTGTCGCTTGGTTGCGAGAACTGCACACACCAGCAGGTGCTCGACGAGCTCGGTGACTTCGATCACGAGCGCGTCCGCTTCCTCACCTGCCAGGACGTTGCCGACGAGCAGGTCGAGGGCCACAAGATTCTGGCCGAGCTGGCAGACCTGGCAAAGCAAGCCAAGCGTGAGTCCATTTTGGCCTCCGAGCTGGTTATTGGTCTTAAGTGCGGCGGCTCCGACGGTCTTTCGGGCATTACCGCCAACCCCACGATCGGTCGCGTGAGCGATATGGTCGTCGCCCGTGGCGGCACGTCGGTGCTTACCGAGGTGCCCGAGATGTTTGGCGCCGAGAGTATCCTGCTCGACCGTTGCGAGAACGAGCAGGTCTTTAACGCTGCCTCCGACATGCTCAATGGATTTAAGGACTACTTTATTAGCCACGGCGAGGTCGTTTATGAGAACCCGAGTCCCGGCAACAAGGACGGCGGTATTACCACGCTCGAGGACAAGAGCTGCGGCTGCGTGCAAAAGGGCGGATCTGCCCCCATCGTCGACGTGCTGCCGTATGCCGGCCAGGCAAATAAACACGGCCTGAACATGCTGTGCGGTCCGGGCAACGACATGGTATCCACCACGGCGTTGACGGCTGGC
>ENA-ORTJ01000969-ORTJ01000969.1-human-gut-metagenome-genome-assembly--contig:-NODE-969-length-21875-cov-10.559487_pt1 | contig 21875 bp, 17 predicted proteins | sample MGYA00242069_ERZ509187 | MGnify/ENA primary metagenome ERZ509187 (study PRJEB26280, sample SAMEA2338779) | human gut metagenome | biome: human gut; feature: human-associated habitat; material: faeces... | reverse complement strand
TCATACTAATTCCAAGTGCATCCTGCCATAATCTAATCAGCATTAAAGTATTAGACACCGTATATTTCATTTTCTGGTAATTATTACCCCCATAAGAGTACTTCCAGATAATATCTTCACTTAATACATTAGAAAAAATACTGGATAAGCGTTTTCCTATCTGCATTTTTTCACGTTCATGAACAGATTTTTCCCCCTCATGCCTTATTTTTTCATGTAAAAAAACAAACGTCTCTTCCCATGTACTTCCTGCGATTTCACCATATGACATGATTTCACACATAGAATTTAAAAATGCACTCACACTTTCTTCTGAATCACTCATCAAAGACTTATTTATTTTATTGTATATATATTCGCAAAGAAAATAGTCACGTATATTATTATGATAAAATTCTAACACACCATCCGTACCATTGCTTTTCCAATAAGCACATAAAACACAACATTTCCGAATCCATTTGGCATTTGATGGTTCCAAATCAAACTCACTTACAATAGAATCCAGTTCTTCCGCCCGGATGTAATAACCCTCTTTCTCAGATTTTTTAAAGATTTCAAACGCAATACGACTTACAATTTCCAGTAAAAGAAGTTTGTTTTTTCTAATTGGATGTTTAAAAGAACTATTAAAATTCTCATCATACTCAGTCTCAATAATCGCATTCGTAAATATCTCATGATATAACGCCCATATATTTTCCTGCAGTTCTTTGCGCATCTCACAGGCAACAAGCAGATATAACGCCAGCGGCGTATCCGCAACGCCTACAGCTCTCTTTTCATCCATATTTAAAATATAATCTTTTGTTTTCAGTGGAATCTTTTCTCCACATTTTTCATATTTTGTAATCCATTCCTCTCGCATTTTCCTATCAAAATGCTGCATTCGGACTACTTTAAACTTAAATGTTGATTTCCTTAACTTTTCATATTCAATATACTGAGGACGTGTTGTAACAATTATTTTATTCCTCTTGAAGATTCTTCTAATAGACTCCAATATCTCTTCCAGACTGCTTCTTCCATATCCGTCCAGCATACTAAGTTCATCTGCACCATCCAAAATCAGTACATAATTGTCAAATCTTATTTTATTCTCTATATAATCATTATCATTAGAAAATCCTAAATAATCTCTTATGGATTCTTCTACTGTATATTCTTTTTCATCTATTTCCAAATCTCTTAATCTGATGCAGATTAAATTTCCCTGCAAAAAAATTCCCCGGCCTACTTCATCTGCCTGTTGATAATGATAACACAAATAGGAAATAAAGCTGCTCTTACCACAAGCTGCATCACCTTCTATAAATAAGATCCTCGTCTCTTTCTCATTCCAAAGAAAATTTCCCAATATTGAAACCAGTTTCCGAGACGGAACATCCGAATCATAAATCTCAGGCTGCACAAAAACCCTCTCCAGAGTAACTTCTGCATCTTTATATAAGTGTCTGAACAATTTTTCACAAAAATTATCTGCATACTCTTTAATGCATGCATCTATATTGTTCTTTATCGGAACTTCCGGTTCAAAAGGCCCAAACAGACTTCGATTGTTATTCATAAATGCATCCAACGAACCCATCTTATCTGCATCTGCTACTTCAGAAAGCCCCCGCACTTTTTCAATAAATGTTGAAAAATCATAAATATTCTTTTTCTGATTAAATACGATTCCATTCGGACATACGTAACCAACGTTTTCTCTTCCCATATATTTTGATGACTCATCTGCCTTAGGCTTTAATATCACAAAATATAATGTATATCCAGATAAATCTGATTCTTTTCTCATTACAGTTTCCAGCGTCTTCAGTGTATGTATCAATTTCGCCGATTTGTCTGTGGAAGTTACCTGGATTATAATCTTGTCTTTTTCACTAATCAGATCATATCCAGAATTATTAAAGGAAATCGTATTCGCATTTTTTAAATCCCATCCATACAAAATCCGACATATATCACTAACAAACGATTCCGCTTCGATATTAATATCGTGCAAATTACAGATTCTATTAAAATTAATATAATATGAAAATATACTCATTCCCATATTAAATCTGTCTATTATCCGTTTTCTGTTTATCATACATACGTTCCTTTCGGATATCTGGTAATCACTATCTCGCGAAGTCAAACAAATACACTCTTTGATAACATTACTAAAACAAATGCAAAACTTGTTTTAAATGCTATAGTTAGTAACTTATTTAACGGGAACTTCCCAGCAAACTATACCCATTTATGTTCTATCTCTATAGTACTACTCTTCATCTGTTATTGCACTCATCTTTTGCCGACATTTTTCGGCATATTTCGATGTTTTTATTTATTCTTATTTCATAGGGTCTGCCCCAATGTTATTCCATTTTTACTTTATCACATCTCAGCCGACTATAAGATCGTTGCCTGCTGCTCACCACGGAGAGGTGTGTGATTTATCAAAAAGTTTTTTGATTTGTCCGAGCAGCGTAGGGAACTACCGCTCCCTTTGTTTTGTTTATAAATTCTTTAGAAATGTTTATTTCTTCTTCATGGGGTCAGACCCCAATGTTGGCATTCAGATTGTTTCCTTAATAAATACAAAGAACAGACTGGGGGATTATACAATGCCATGGCTACACTGAGGGAGTTCTCCAGATATCTGTTCCAACTGGGATATATGGACGCCTACCTTGTCCCTCCAAAACAGATACCGAAGCTCCATATTTCTTCTCAGAAGACGAACTTTTCTGTTTCTTCAGAGAATGTGATTCCTACTATGCCACTTCTTCATGGGGTCTGACCCGAGAGTCGCTACAGGCTATCTTTGAAACTGTCTTTCAGAAGCGTGTATATATCCGCAACGCTATTAATGTTGGTTTCTGAGATAATCTGTCGAATTTGTTCCTTGCAACTGCCATAAAAAATACAAACTATTTTACACTACCTCTCTTATTAGACGCTTACTTTTCATTCACTTATTTTTCAAAATATAACATCTATTTTATTCTACATATTATTCACTTTTTTTCGCAGCTATGTCTTCCATTATCTTTATAGTATCCCCCAAATTCCCTATGTAATTATAACGGCATAGAATCTACAAGTTCCTTAATGGCTGTCGCCTTAAACACAATACCTAATCCTAATACCTCTTGTGTCACAAAATTTGTACCTGTCGGAACTGCCTGTAATTCATTATTCCGTATCATAGTCATTGCAACAATTCCAAGAAGTTTTAGTTTTTTCTGACCTACAATAATTTGACCATTTTTAAAATTCTCATAGGTCAAATCTATGTAAACCGGACTCCCACTCGAACCTGGAAATACTTGAGCATCAATCACAAATTCAGGTTTTCCATTAAAATCATATTCAGGGTGACTAGCAATCATTCCTGTCCTTATAAGCGGTAAATTATTCGACATATCATATCTACCATCTGGATAACCAACAAAATACACATTCTCAGCAACAGACAATTCTGGCTCATTAAATTCCGCAAGCATTGAATAATCGACATATTTATAATATAATTTATCTTCCATTGCAATGAAAATTTCCGTGCAATCCATAACCGCAATATCAACATCTGGATTCGGATGGCCTTTAACAACTTGATCTACACCTTGGATATTAAATTCTTGTTTTCGACCATGCTTAGGTTTTCCATTTTCTTTATATGTAAACGAAATCGCAATATTAGGAGTTCCCATTAATACATGCTTATTGGAAACTAAGTATAATTTGTAGTTATTTTCTCCTACAGGACGAGATAATAGAAATCCGGTTCCTATAGATGTTATGTTTCCTTCATTATTTTTGCACTCTATTCTTATAGTCGTATATAATAGTTGCTCAAAAACGGTATTCATAATTTATTTTCCCCCATATGCTTTATCCACAAACATATTTATAATTTATTTCCATTAAAATCAATTTTATCGGCATCAGTCAGTTGACCTGTATAATAATATTCTATTAGTATTGTATGTTTTTTTAATTAACTTCATAATATATTCCCAATTTGTATCCGCATACATTTTCTGGAAATTTTTTAATTGTCTCATCGAGCAATCTTTTATCCTGCTTTATGGGGTCTGACCCCGAGAGTTTTTACAAAATTTTATGTAATTATTAGAGCGTGTCTAAAAAAGGCTTTCTGCAAGATGTACGTTACAATTTGTGGGATATTTTGCCCGGATGAGGGCGCCGTAGCGAGCTACGGCAACTGAATTCGGGTGAAATATCCCACAAAGTGGGGCGTGCAGATTGCGGGAATGATTTTTTCAGACACGCTCTAGAGCAGCGCCAGTAGCCTATGCTCTCGTTTTCGTTTATAGTTTCTTTAGAAAAAAATCATTTCTTCTTCATGGGGTCTGACCCCGAGAGTTTATAGGTGTAGTTTCGTTTATTAACGCTTTATTCTTCGCTTAGCTGTTTTGTTCATGTAAGTGTTGGCTACGAACCCCAAATACACCCGTAGGGAATCCCATCTGAACCCACATATACGTTACAATCAGACTGTTCATCACAGCACCTCCATCAATCTCAATGTCTTTGACAAATCCTTTGGTTTCGAATTTTAACTTCATGCAACTCAGCCAAGTTCCAAATAAAACAATAAGCGACAAATTTATTCTTCACATCTTCGCCGATCATAAGATCGTTGCCTGCTGCTCACCACGAAGAGGTGTGTGATTATTACGAGCAGCGTAGGGAGCTACCGCTCCCAGTATATCACAATTTCATCCAGTTTTACAGACACTTTCTTGCCTTCATGGTCCCACAGTACATCAATCCGCCTAGCATTCCACCGACTGTATTATAGAAGATGTCCGACAGCTGGAACGTTCCTAGCCGCATCAATAACTGCAACATCTCTATGCTTATCGAAAAGATAAATGCTATCTTCCCGCTTTGCCATAGTATCTTCTTCCAGCTGTTTCCAATCTTCTCTCCAAACGTCCACATCACTACTGCTGAAAACGGTACCATCATGATCACATTCTCGATGCACTCGGTGGTCAGTTGCTGTTCACCATTCACTGTCTCCCAGATGCCCCAACCGCCCATAACATCGGATAAAGGATTCATCCACAGCTGACGGTTTAACAGGGTTCGGAACAGAATAAGTGAGGTCACAAAAGCTAAGAAAAACAACCTCCGGAAGAACACGCTCTCTTTGAACTTCTGATACCAGGTCACTATGGCATTCTTCCAGCCTTTGCCTGCATATATTGGCTCATAAGCATAAAGATAGAAAAACATGGCGAGGAAGGAAAGCAGGAGTGAAAATCCAAATGGCTCATAGAGAGCAGTCAGGATGTTTGTGATGATCTTTCCGAGTAAATCAATCGTTTCTTTCATCGTCGTTTACAGATCACTGAACAAGTCAGCCTTGTACACACCGTTCTCTAGCATCTTCTTGAAGCTGTCCTTTACAGCTGCGACATCCTCATGGTAGGTCATGCCGTACCAGGTGTCGTTGGTCTTCAGAACCTTCACAGACGTCTTGCCCCGCTCCAGCAGTTCACCGATGAAGATTGGGAGCAGATACTCAGCTTTCAAAGGATTGCCCGGAACTTCTTTCTCGAAGAATTCTTTGAAACCTTCTTCTAATGTAGTAAGAAAATCAGGAGTCCGTCCCCACATATTCATGGAGACCAGAGAATCAACAGCAATCACCTTTCCATCTGCTCCATCTGCGTTCTTTACGATGTTCTTTGTTTCCACAACCTCTGTCAGATTATTCTGGTCGTCCATCTTGCAGATACCACGAGTCACACCACCGTTATCAGACAGCGTGTTCTTCAGCACGAAGCCTGCCATACAGGACTTGCCGCCATTTACCAGATACTCATGGACAGCCTTGAAGCCTTCCTTGCCATAGTAATCGTCCGCGTTAATGACGATGAACGGAGTATCAATCACTTCCTTCGCTGCAAGGACAGCCTGACCGGTTCCCCACGGCTTTGTACGGCCTTCCGGAAGCTCTCCCGGAATATCGTTAATATCCTGAAACGCATAATCCACAGTTACATTATGAGAAGAGCAAATAGCTGCGATACGATCACCGATAACCTCTTTGAATTCCTTCTCAATATCCTTGCGGATAATAAATACCACATGGTTGAAGCCTGCCTCAATCGCATCATGGATGGAGTAGTCCATGATGATATGTCCAGCATCATCCACTGGCTCCAACTGCTTAATTCCCGTTCCGAAGCGGCTGCCGATTCCGGCTGCCATGATAAGTAACGTTGTTTTCATAACTTCTTCCTCTTACTAACTTTTATTCTACTGTCACACTCTTCGCCAGATTTCTTGGCTTATCCACATCCAGTCCCTTGGCTACAGACACATAGTAGCCGAGTAGCTGCAACGGAATCACTGCCAGGCTACCAACAAAGTGCTCGTCCACCTTTGGAACATAAACTGTGAAGTTTACCTGAGCTTCGATTTCATACTTACCATAAGTAGTGAGCCCCATCAGATAAGCGCCACGGCTCTTGCACTCCAGCATGTTGCTAATAGTCTTTTCATACAGTTCACTCTGAGTCAACACACCAATAACTAACGTTCCTGGCTCAATCAAGCTTATGGTTCCATGCTTTAATTCACCCGCAGCATATGTTTCCGAATGAATATAGCTAATTTCCTTTAGCTTCAAACTGCCTTCCAAGCTAACTGCATAGTCAATGCCACGGCCTAAGAAGAATACATCATGCGCATTCGCATACTTTGCTGCAAACCACTGGATTCGTTCCTTATCTTTCAATATCTTCTGCATTTTTTCTGGAATCGTCTGAAGTTCTGAGATATAGTAACTGTACTGCTCGTCTGTAATCTTACCTCTGACTCTAGCAAACTGAACAGCTATGCAATACATGGCTGCAAGTTGTGCACTATAAGCCTTCGTTGTCGCAACAGAAATTTCAAGCCCAGCAAGTGTATAGAATACCTTATCTGCTTCACGAGCAATACTGCTTCCTACTACATTGACAATCGCCATTGTAGTGATTCCTTTTTCTTTTGCCATACGCAACGCCGCAAGCGTGTCGGCAGTTTCACCCGACTGGCTGACAAGAATCATCAACGCTTTCTGATTAACCGACATCTTACGGTACCGGAACTCCGATGCAAGTTCCACACGTACCGGAATATCTGCTATATCTTCTAGCACATACTGAGCCGCCATACCAACATGCCATGCAGAACCACAGGCAACAATGTATATCTGTTCGAAGTTTTTAATTTCTTCCTCTGTAATCTCCACACCAGATAAATCAATTGTATCATTCTTAATAACAGAATTCAATGTATCCTGAACTGCTTTCGGCTGCTCATGGATTTCCTTCATCATAAAATGTTCGAATCCACCTTTTTCTGCAGCTACTGCATCCCACTTAATCTCTGTGGTCTGCTTTTCGATTTCGTCACCATTCAAATCATAAAAATGTGCCTCACCCGGAGTCAATTTTGCAAATTCAAGATTATTGATATAGTAAACGTTTCTCGTATATTTCAGAATTGCTGGAACATCAGAAGCCACATAAGTCTCTCCATCAGCAATGCCAATAATCATCGGACTATCTTTACGTGCCACCCAAATTTCTCCCGGATAATCACGGAACATCAGTTCAAGTGCATAAGAGCCACGAACACGTACCATCGTCTTAGCAATGGCATCAACAGGCCCAATGTTGTACTTTTTGTAGTAATAATCAACTAGTTTCACAACCACTTCTGTGTCTGTCTGGCTGTAAAAAGTATATCCGTTCTTCAGCAATTTCTCCTTCAATTCGGTGTAATTCTCAATAATACCATTATGTACGCCAACAACTTCTGATTCCACTTCACCACATCCGGAATGAGTGCAATTGCCTGAAACAAGTGGATGCGCATTCGTCTGGCTCATCTCTATACCATTCCTTTTCTTGTTGTTAATCAACTAGATTTTCGCAAAGACTCTTTTAATCCTTGAAGAAAAAGTTCTCTATGAGCTTCGCATTCTAAATAATTACATAAAGCCAGTTTCTGTTCTTTTGTTATTCTTCTTTCAAACCATGTTCCTTTTGATAATTTGTTAAAGACTCTATTAAACAAACTAGTGTTATGTGGCATCCCTGTTCTTAAATATGTATTGATGTATTGTTGTGCAAATTTTGAATACTCTGTTTCTATAAAAGCTGATTCAATAATCCTCTTGCTTCTATCTTCAAAGCCGTTAATTATTTCCACCTTTTTTTCATTTTCAGCCAATCTAATTCCATTTCCCACTTTTACAATAGGTATATACTCAATCGAAAAATCATTTTTACTTTTAAAGATAATTTCAATTAACAAAGAGGTTTTCCAAAACTCCGAATCAGAATCATCAAATAGAAAATTTCCCTGTCCATAAATAATTTTTCCAGTTTCCCAATCTTCATAACATCCTATACAATGTGAATGTTGACAAACAACCAAATCAGCTCCACTATCAACAATACGTCGGCATGTTTTTTGCAAATTTGGAGAAGGAAATCTATAATGTTCCTTCCCTCCATGATAAAGTACAATTACATAATTAACATCTTTTTTTAATAATCTAATATGATCCAAACTAAATAATGGGTCAAATGGGTTAGCACCTGCTTTATTTTCTGTAGCAATAGAAAATTCTCTTTCAGCACAACAATAAATTCCTATTTTTATTCCATTTTTTTCAAAAACAAATGGTTTAGACGCTTCTTTTAAATCGTTACCTGCACCCGCATATTTTATGTTCTCTCTATTCAAGATTTCCATCGTCGCTTTTAATCCTTGAACACTTTGATCTAAAATATGATTATTTGCTAATGTAAAAAAATAAGGATTTAATTTTTTTATACCATTAATCGTTTTACTTAAAGCTTGTAAATTAGGTCCACACTTTTGAAGCGGGGAGATTACATCTGTTAAAGGAACTTCCAAGTTAAATATTGTGAAATCCATTTCGTGCAATAAATCACACATTGTTTTTCCTACAAGTGCCTCTACATTACCTTCTATAAACTCTACATAATTGCTTTTTGTAGGAACGATATCTGCACCAATTAGTATCTTCGTATCCATTTAACTCTCCTTATAATTCTATCCAGCTTCCAATTCTGTAATCCCATTCTACTGGTTCAATTTTGTCAAATCCACTACCATCAAAAAAAGTTATTTCTCCAAAGTAAATCTTATTCGCACAATAATACAAATCAATTCTAACATGCTTCATATTTTGAGATAATTTTTCAGCTATTTCTATCATTTTTTCGAAATCATGCGGTTTTTCAGGTTTAATATGTGAATGTTCATATCCCCACCGAAAATCCAACCAATTAAAACTTCTATCAAAGTAATCAGCTTTTGTAGGTTGATCAGAATTTCTATCAGAATTAATCATCACAAACTTCACTTTGCCATTGAAGCAATAAAACTTATAATCCCTCAAATCTTTTGTAACAGGATCAATCATATATTTTTCTGCAATTATTTTCTTCGGAACATCTTTATATGGCCATTCTCTGCCTGCATAATAGTACTCTTCTTTTAAACCTTTTTCTAAATTCTTCTTTACACTTCTAACATCAAGTTCTTTTTTATTCGTGCAAATATACATTCCTCTACCAGAATTATGATTGCACTTTAATACAAATTGATCTGGCAAACTATTAAAATCAATTGCATCTGGCTCATCCCATACACCTAATAATGGAATTAAATATTCCTCTCCCAACACCTGTTTAATATAATTTCTAACTTTGTATTTATCAACCATCATCGTAAATTCAGGTCTTCGTTCATTTATTTTTAGCCACTGAAGCTTTTCATTATACGTTTTTGGATTTTCTAAATCTAATGTTCTACCTGTGGAACTTTTAAATACTCTTTTTAGATATATATCATCGGGCATTGTTTTATAGAATCCTCGTCTTCCTAGCACCATTGTACGAAAATTCTTATCAATTATTATCTTTACTAGTTTTCTTATTGTATTCATATAACTAAGTCCTTAATTTTATTTAAAAATTCGTCCATTCCCTCAACATAACTTTCAATGTTAAATAATCTACTTGCAGTGATGTATGCATTGCTTTTCATTTCCATGATTTCTTCTGACGATTTATTCATCAAAAATATCAATGTTTTTTCTATTGTTGATATATCATTATTTTCCAAACAAATACCATCATACATATGTGTTATCACCGAATCTGCGCCTCCGACTTTTGTACAAATTACAGGCACTCCTAAACACATACTTTCTGCAAATTTAGTAGAAAATCCAGCTTTTGCATATTGTTTGTTTTCTCTTAGAAGAAAGCTAAAATCTGCTCTTTGAATTATTCGTTTTGCCATGCTATTCGGCACTCTTCCAAGAATATCAACACCATATTTTTGCCAGCAAGCTTCTCCTGTTAGATTTTCAACCTGCCCTAATGTCAGACCTATAAGATCCATGTGAATATGAATTTTTTTAGAGTTTATACGCTTCACAGCTTGTAACACTGGAAAAATATAATCTTTATTTCCTCCTATACTACCAGCATAAACTAAGTGAAGCATCGAACTTCTTTCATAATTCTTTAATATATCATTATTTCCGAATTCAAAAATAGGTGGAACAAAAATTGTTGGAACATTCATTTTATAATAGTATTCTTCAAAAAATTTACTAATTGAAATAACACCATCTACATGTTTGTCTATTTTTAATATAGTTTTATCAACTTGTCTTTGGAAAAGTTCTCTTTCGATAAATCCTGTTCTATCAGATTTTTCAAACCAATCAACTCTTTCAACTATAAAAGGAATCTTTTTTTTATGGCAGTATTTAACCATCCATGATTCTCCTGCATAACCATACATTAAAACGAATTCTGGTTTTTTACTTCTTATTTTTTCTTTTAAAATCTTTCTGTATTTCCAACCGGTCAATTCATCTATTAACCATTCAATAGCTGAAATCTTAGGTATTGTTATAAATTTTGATGTATAACAATAATTAAATAGCTCTGTCTCGTCTGAAATTTTATTCATGCCTTTATAAGCATCACAAATAAATGTCGTATGATATCCCATTTTTCCAAAAAGACGAGCCATATTTTGAGCATGTATCGATAATGCAGTATTAGGCTTTCCCACATCTCCTACATACATGATTTCCTTTGTTTTATCGTCCTTCATTAAATACTTGTATGATGTTATTAGAAGCAAAAACAACATACTTCCTTTCTTTTTTTGTTTCGTGGTTTAATACATTCAGATACTGTGACTTTTGATTTTTTTCTGCAGCTTTGACTACTCAACAGGAGTGTATTGCCATCTCTTTTATCTGAATTGTTTATTAGCTGGATGTTGCCAGAGCGTTTGCTCAGAGTACTTATTTCAATCAAGTCTACAATGATAATTGTTGGTGGATACCACGGTATCAGACTTTATGAAAGGGAGGTACAACCTCATGATTTACGTCGGCATTGATATTGCCAAACTTAACCATTTCGCCGCTGCAATTTCTTCCGACAGCGAGATACTCATTGAGCCGTTCAAATTCACAAATGACTATGATGGCTTCTATCTGCTGCTTTCTAAACTGGCACCACTTGACCAGAACAGCATCATCATAGGTCTTGAGTCAACGGCCCACTACGGTGACAACCTTGTTCGTTTTCTTATCAGCAAGGACTTTAAAGTGTGTGTTCTAAACCCGATTCAGACTTCTTCTATGCGTAAAATAATGTACGCAAGACTAAGACTGATAAAGTCGACACGTTTGTTATTGCTAAAACCCTTATGATGCAGGACTCCTTACGATTCATGACCCTGGATGATCTGGATTATATTGAACTCAAAGAGCTCGGCAGATTCCGTCAGAAACTGGTGAAACAGCGTACCCGTTTAAAAATACAGCTGACTTCTTATGTGGATCAGGTTTTCCCTGAACTACAGTATCTCTTCAAATCTGGCCTGCATCAGAATTCTGTCTATACCCTCCTTAAAGAGGCTCCGACACCAACTGCCATTGCTTCTATGCATATGACCCATCTTGCTCACCTTCTCGAAGTTGCTTCCCACGGCCATTTCGGTAAGAAGAAAGCCAGAGAATTAAGAGTTCTCGCACAGAAGTCTGTCGGTGTCAATGACAGTTCTTTATCTATTCAGATAACTCACACCATTGAACAGATTGAGTTACTGGATAGTCAATTGTTTCACACAGAGCTTGAAATGGCAAATCTTGTCACCTGCCTGCACTATGTGATTATGACCATTCCCGGAATTGGGTTCATCAATGGCGGGATGATCCTTGGTGAGATTGGTGATATACACCGTTTCTCAGAGCCAAAGAAAATGCTTGCGTTCGCCGGACTGGATCCATCGGTTCATCAGTCTGGTAATTTCCAGGCACAGAGAACCAGAATGTCCAAGCGTGGTTCAAGAGTATTACGCTATGCCCATATAAGTGCAGCTCACAATGTTGTTAAAAACAACGCTACTTTCAAGGCTTATTATGATGCCAAGAGAGCTGAAGGCCGAACCCACTACAATGCCCTTGGACACTGTGCTGGCAAGCTTGTCAGAGTCATCTGGAAGATGCTCACTGACGAAGTAGAATTTAATCTCGAATAAGAGGTCTGCATACCATAATCGATAGATTTTGAAAAAGGGCTTTTAGGGAGCTTTGTTAAAATTACCCTTTTTACCCGAAACAAAAAAATGAATTTCTGGCTAATTTATACTTGACTTTTCATAGCTGGTCTCCATCATATTTTTAAAAAATTAATCTCTGATATACATTTGACAATTTTTCGTTATTTCTTCTTAATTAAATTCAAAATATACAAAAAAGCTTCTATCTTTAATACATACGAACCTATAACATAGACAATTATTCCTAAACAAATCTGTAGAAAAATTGTTATTATATCTGCACATCCAATACTTACTATCGGTGAAACTAGAACATACATAATTATCGATAATACTAACGATGGTAAAATATCTTTGATCTGCTCTCCAACGCCATATCCAATTAATTTTTTATTCGGAAAAATATTTATCAATGCCGAAATTCCTGCAAAAACTGCATTTATAATAGCAACGGCTAATGGACTAATCTGTATCGCAATAAGTAAAAGGACAACACCTATAACTTTTTTAATTATTTCTAACTTTAAGCATATATCACTTCTTCCAACCGCCTTAATTGCTTGTACATTTGCTGTCTGAGATGGCTGAAACATCCAAAATAAGCAACTAATTTGTAAAAAAGGAACACAAGAAATCCATCTATCTGTTAGAAGAAGTCGAATCATTGGCTCAGCCACTATTATCAATCCTGTAACAATTGGAAACACAACATATGAACTCATCATAATAGATTGTCTTGTTAATTCTTTTAATTTACCCTTTTCCTGATTCGCTATAGACATTGCAGGAAAAAGTACACTACTTATTGCACTGTTAATATTCATAACTAATACTGATGGAAATTGCTCACCCTTATTATAAGATGCCAAATCTGCCGGTGTATAAATTTTACCAATAAATAAATTTTTTAATTCTACATATACTTGATTCATAAATTGAGCAGCTACTAATTTCCATCCAAATGAAAATAGCGTTTTTGCAGAATCCTTATCAAACTCAAACGTAGGATACCATTTTACTGTAATAAACAAAATGAAGGTATTTATAATTGTATTTGTCATATACTGAATAACTAATGCCCAAATTCCAGCGCCATTATATGCCAAGACAATCCCTGCAAAACCCGAAATCAAAGTCCCCCCAACTGTTGAATAAAAAAATTTTTGAAACATCATATGTTTAGATACATATGCCTGCTGAATAGTATTCACTGATGAAAGCGGCACTTGTAACCCTAATACTCTAAGAACCAATATAAGTTGTTCATTATTATAAAATCTTGCAATAAAGGGTGCTGAACAAAATAAAAAAATATATAAAAGTATTGAAAGCAATAAACTGCAAAAAAACATTGTTGAAAAATCACTTTGCTTTGCATTTGGCTTTTGAATTAATGTTTCACCCAACCCATTTGACACAAAGACATTAGCTAAATTTATAAATACTAGAACTAATGCAACACTCCCATATTCTTCTGGAAGTAACATTCTTGCTAACACTAAAGATACAATAAATGATACTCCCTGTGCTAAAATTCTTTCTCCAAACTTCCAAAACAATCCTGAAATAATTTGCTTTTTTAAACCATTTCTCATCTAATTTTCCTCTAACATATTAGTCTTTCAACAACTTTTCCCATTTTTTTGCTATTATTTCAGCACTTAGTTTTTCACGCAATAAACTTGCATTTTTCCCCAACTTATCAGCTTTTTTAGGATTACTAAGCAAATCTATTATCGCGTCAGCAAATTTTTTATCATCACCAACAGGCGTAAGTATCCCATTAATATTATTTTTTATAACCGTTCTAGCACCACCTATCGGACAATCTGTACATACCACAGGAAGTCCTATTGCCATAGCTTCTAACATTGAATTAGACATTCCCTCATAATCTGATGATGATACAAAAACGCTAGCATTTACTATATATGTTTGAACATTTGCTTTTTGTCCCATAAATTTTACATTATCAGATATTTTTAGTTCTTTAGAAAATTTTTCTAATTCCGCTTGTTGTTCTCCCTTACCATATATTTCTAAAATATATTCTGGAAATACATCTAAAACTCTTTTCATTGCCCTAAGTAGCATGAATATATTTTTTTGTTGACTTAATCTATTTACAGCTACAATTCTTTTTTCTCTTTCTCCATCATATGGATCCGGAATTGACGAGGTAATAGGATTTGCAATTACTTTTGACTTTTTCTCTAAACTCTTACCAAAATACTGTTTTGCATCTTCAGTTTGGAAAACCACTTTATATGCTTTTTTGTAACTATATTTTACATAAATCTTCTCATACCAATTGTAAAAAAATTGTGGAGCATTTCTTTCAGATAAAATAAATTTATATTTATTTAATAAATTTCCTAATATCAAATATTGATATCCTAAACCTAACGAAATCACATAATCTGGTGCTTGATTTTTCAATATTCTTTTCAATTCTTTTATTCTCAAAAATATTGCACTTTTCCCTGTATTCTCAGGTAAATAATCAACTTTGATTTTCGAATTAATCTCATAATTGTTATTTACCTTTGAAAATACAATAAAAAACACTTCATAACCGCTTTCACAAAAATAATCAGCTAGGGCAACTGTAACTCTTTCAGCACCGCCTCCACCTAGACTGCCTATTAAAAATGTTATCTTTTTCATTAATCTATGATTTCCCATAATATATTTCCCTTAAAGCTTTTCCAATAAGTATCATTACAATAACACCATTATATCCCAACTCAATTTGATAATATGTAGAAACTCCCATATATGCTAGTAATACAAATAATCCGACAAATTTTGCTGCTTGAATCACTATCCTATTTTGCTCATTATAAATTTTACTATTTTTTAAAATAGATGCATATACACATAACCATACGATCACAGGAAAAATCCCATAATGGAACATGACAAACATAAATTGATTATCAAAATAAGTATAATTTATATTCCCTAAGTATCTATAAGAAGCATTTATACCTAATCCAAAAATTAAATCTTTCCATGAATGCTGCGCAAAAAAGATTACATATTGTCCACTTCTAGTATCTTCAACTCCTCTATTAAATAAATTTCCTGTAATCTCTGGAAAAACATAAGAAACTCCCAATATTGCTATGAAAACCAGCAAAAGCCCCATTAAAAACTTAACATATCTATTCCTATTACCCAGAACTGCAACAAATACAAACAATAGTATTAATGTTTGTAATACCCAAGCTCTTGACTGTGTAATAAACGCAGCGGCAATAATAAACAATAAATTACAGTATATTATTTTTCTTTTATTTTTTTTTGAGAAATCTATAAAGGTCATAATGCAAGCAGATGTAAACCAACATGAAAATATTCCTTTATATGACGCATTCATGGGCCAATTTATTCCATAATTAGACCAAAAAGAAAAAGCAGCAATATAAAAGCAGCAGCAAAGGAGTAAATTTATACGTGATAATTCATTTTTCAATATATTCCATATATTATCATCGAAACCAAGCAGCGATGACAATGGCAACAAAATTACTGATGTAGAAATAGCTTCAAAGAAAACAGATTGAATAGGTGCTTTATCTAATGACAATACAGTCCATATCAAATAATAAAAAATCAAGCTTATAAGCAAAATTCTTATTCCTGCATGAACTTTTTTTATGTAATGTATAATACATCTAAATATCAAAACAAAAAGAATAATGCTTGAAAAACTCAGAAAGAAAGTTCCCCATCTTCCTTTACTAACAAACGTGTATGTATCATATATCGTCTTCCATTCACCAAGCATATTTCTCAACAAACACCCTAAAACCACGCATATCAAATATAGCTTAAATAAAAGTTCATTGATTGTGTATTTTGTTCTCATATTAAAATCACCATTTAGATTTTTCTTTCAATATATTTATATGATCTTCTAATTTTTTATTTTCAAATCTTTCAGAAATGCATTTACCAGGTACTCCTACATATACGCCATAAGGATGAGTATTTTTAGTTAACACGGTTCCCGCTCCTACAACGCTCCCCTCTGCTACAGTTACTCCCTTAAGAATTGTTACATTAGCCCCTATCCAAACATCCTTTTCAATAATTACATCCTGATCGTCATCTTCATCTTTTTCATCATCTGTAACATCAGATATATACTTTCCTATCACATCAATTTTGTGATTGCCTGTGATGATAGTAAGTCTTGGACCTATTATTACTTTTTCTTTAATAATAATATTTGCTCGTGTTGTCCATAACAACGCATGAGGACCAATTGTAACATCATCTCCTATACTAATGTTACCAATTCCCTTAATATCACTTTTTTCTGCAATATGTACATTTTTACCACAGCTTCCAAAAGAAGATTTAATTACACTTTCTCGGAAAATCTTATAAAATACCTTACGCACAAATTCTTCTGAGCTGTATACGAGGCTTCCGATTTTATTGATTCCAATACCCCCCCATTTTATATAGATTTCTTCTGTAATAGCTTGTCATTTCTCAATCTCTCCACTTCCGTATAAACTCTTTCAAGTTTATCAATGTTTTGCTGTAGAGAATATAATTCTCTTATAACATCAACACTTTCTCGTCCAGCTTTTAATCTCTTTTCATCATCTGTAAGATACTCAATAATTGCACAAGCCATACTTTTACTATCACCTGGTTTATACAAATATCCGTTAATTCCTTGCCTTACAATTTTAGGAATACCTCCAACATCAGTACTCACAATTGGAAGACCACACCCCATAGCGTCCAATATTGCCATAGGCATTCCCTCATTATACGAAGGGAGAAGAAAAATGTCTGCATCTCTCAAATATTGCTTTTTTTGCTCATTTCGGATCCATCCTGGAAATTCCACATTATCTTTATATTTCGCACTGAGTTTCTGCTTGACTTTTTCGATTTCACCACTTCCACCAAGAATAAACCGAGCATCCGGTATTTTTCTGCATACTTGATCTACAATAGCTGGAATATCAAAGCATCCTTTTCTTTCACATATAAATCCTAAAAAAAGAATCAACTTATTATTCGGTTTTGTAAACTTCTCTTTGATCAAATCTTCTTGCAAAATACCATAATTCTCTACAACTCTAATTGTCTGTTCTGGCACAATTTCTGCAAGATTCTTCTTCCATTCTTCTGACAGTGCGATGGTTCTAATGCATTTGTTGTAAATCTTTTCTATAGTTTCCTTCTTTTTCTGAGATTTTTTTCGATAGAACTCATCAAAATCCGCACCATGAACATGATTGACAACCGGAATTTTAGCAAGAGAGGCAATCTCAATTATTAAAGCCTTTCTATAAAAACTTCCACCAAAAGAAGTATGAACATGAACAAGATTTGGTTTCCAAAATAAAGCTGTATAAATAAATTTAGAATACGCGCTTAATGCTTTAAAAATTTTATGAATTATACTTCCATCGCAATATGTCTCTATAAATCGCACATCGTAATCTTCTGTCAATTGAGAGTTCCTGTATCCATTGACTACAGATGTAATTCCACCCTTTGCAGAAAAACTAGGCACTATCATACATACTTTCTTTTTCATTTTTCACCTTTATCTCTAAACAAGTACCATAAAAACTTGCTATTTGTTACAAAATATCTCTTAAATAATCTTCGTGGTTCTTTCATAAAACGATAAAACCATTCAAGGCCATGATTCTGCATCCACTGTGGAGCTCTTGGAATCACCCCAGAAATCACGTTTAACGCACCTCCAACAGCCACCCATAACGCTTGTGTTTTTCCTGACAGCTTATTACAAAACATTTCCTGTCTTGGTGCTCCTAATGCCACCCAAACAAAATCTGCTCCGGAACCATTAATTCGCTCAAGTAATTCATTCTCCTCTTCCAGAGAAAGTGGTCTAAAGACAGAAGGCTCTACACCAACAATTTTTAAGTTAGGATATGTATCTTTCATTGTCGAAACAAAACTATTTAAATTCTCTTGTGTAGTGCCATAAAAATAATGCTTCATTTCTGTATTCTCTGTTCTTTTTAAAACTTCTTCAAGAAAATCAGGTCCCGTTACCCTTCCCATTTCATATTTACCACGTTTTTTTCCAACTACAGATAAGGGCTTTCCATCTGGAAGAGTCATAAATGATGAATTTTGAATTTCCCTATAGGCGTCATTTTCATGAGCAGTCACAGTTGTATGTACATTAGCTGCACAAATATATCTTCCTCTTGCATCTTCAAAGTTTTCAAATAAATATTTTTGAGCTTTTTCAAAATTTACTACTGATATATCAACACCTATTATCCTTATTCGTTCAGGCTTATCCATCATTGATCACCTACTGTTTTCTCCATACCATTTTGTTAACCACACCTGTATAACTCTGAATAAGCTTCACAACTTTTGAACTAACATTTTCTTCCACATAATCTGGCACAGGAATACCATAATCTCCATCCTGATTCATCTGAACCGCTGTATCAACTGCCTGTAAAAGGCTTTTTTCATCAATCCCTGCAAGTACAAAACAAGCTTTGTCCAATGCTTCAGGACGTTCTGTTGACGTTCTAATACAAACTGCTGGGAATGGATAACCTACACTAGTGAAGAAACTGCTTTCTTCTGGAAGTGTACCGCTATCACTTACGACACAGAAAGCATTCATCTGTAAGCAGTTATAATCATGAAATCCAAGAGGCTCATGCTGGATGACGCGCTTATCCAATTGGAAATTACTCTGCTCCAAGCGTTTACGGCTACGTGGATGGCAAGAGTAAAGAATCGGCATATCATACTTTTCTGCCATCTTATTGATAGCTGTAAACAATGACATAAAATTTTTTTCTGTATCAATATTCTCTTCACGGTGTGCAGACAACAGTATGTATTTACCCTTTTCCAAACTTAATCGCTGATGAATATCTGATGCCACAATCTTCTCCAGATTTTGGTGCAGAACTTCAGCCATCGGAGAACCTGTCACATAAGTGCGTTCCTTAGGAAGGCCTGTGTCTGCCAGATAACGACGAGCATGTTCAGAATACGCCATGTTAACGTCAGAAATAATGTCAACAATGCGTCGATTAGTTTCTTCCGGCAGACACTCGTCCTTGCAACGGTTACCTGCTTCCATATGAAAAATTGGAATATGCAATCGTTTTGCACCGATAACAGACAGACAACTGTTGGTATCACCCAGCACCAGAAGCGCATCTGGCCGAATTTCTGCCATCAATTTGTAGCTTTCAGCGATGATGTTACCCATAGTTTCACCAAGATCTGCACCAACTGCATTCAAATATACTTCCGGATCATCCAATTGTAGATCATGGAAGAATACACCATTCAAGTTATAATCATAATTCTGACCAGTATGAGCCAAAATCACATCAAAGTATTTACGAGTTTTGTTAATAACAGCCGCTAAGCGAATAATCTCAGGGCGAGTACCAACAATGATCAATAATTTTAATTTTCCATCATTCTTAAATGATACATTACTATAATCAGCCATTCTTTTTCTCCTCTCTCACTGGCTCAAAAAATGTGTCCGGATGACTCGGATTAAAGATTTCATTACAGGTCATAACAGTCACCAAATTCTCTGTGTCAGACAAATTAATAATATTATGTGTCCACCCGGGAATCATGTGAACCGCTTCAATCTTATCACCAGATACTTCAAACTCCACGAACTCACCTGTATTGATGTTGCGCTCCTGAATAAGTCCATGTCCAGCTACAACAATAAACAGTTCCCATTTTGAATTATGCCAATGCTGCCCCTTCGTGATACCAGGTCGACTAATGTTGATACTTACCTGTCCACAATCCTCTGTATGCACCAGTTCGGTAAAAGATCCTCGGTTATCTACATTCATCTTCAATGTATATTTGAACTTGTCAGTTGGAAGATATGTTAAATACAAGGAATACAGTTTCTTCGCAAAAGAACCATCCGGCATCTTAGGCATCATAAGTGTAATAGGCTGCTGTTTAAACTTTTGCAATAAATCGACGATTTCGCCCAGCGTGACCTTATGTGTAAGAGGTACAAAGCAATAGCGGCCATCCTCTTTCAAAACAGTTTCAACACCATCAAACTCACAATGTTTCTCTTTATTTTCCAGCAAATCAAACATACCTTCAACAAGGTCATCAATATAGAGTAATTCAAGCTCCGTACTACGATCATTGACAGTGAACGACTCATCATTTGCGACCGCCCAGCAAAAGGTACTAACTGCACTATTATACTTCGGACGACTATGACCCATCAGGTTTGGAAAACGATAAACTGCAACCTTTGCTCCTGTTTCTTGTGCATAGTCAAAAAACAATTCCTCACCAGCTTTCTTGCTACGACCATACTCGCTATTGCCAAAGCGACCTGCTAGCGTGGCTTGAATGGATGAGGACAACATGATGGTTGCCTTGTTATTGTGTTTTTTCAAACAGTTCAACAGTTCGGAAGCAAATCCAAAATTCCCTTTCATGAAATCCTCAGGGTTTTCTGGGCGATTCACACCTGCCAAATTAAATACAAAATCTGACTTTTGGCAATATTCATCCAACTCTTCTGGCGTTGAGCCTAAATCATATTCATATATTTCTTCAATTGTTATTTCTGGTCGAGTTTTATTTTTCCCGTCCCGAATATTTTTCAAATTATTGCACAGGGCGGTTCCTACCATACCCTTAGCACCTGTTACAAGAACTTTCATATTCTTACCTCTTTACTTTACCTCAGTGCAATTTGGAATATCTGCATCATCTTGAACAACTGCGTTATTGCTAATTGTCACGTTACTGCCAATTCGAACCCGTTTTCCAACCTTGGCATATGTACGCACCACTGAATTAGTGTAAATCAAATCAAAATCATCTACGGTACAATCATGGTGGATTTCAACACCCGGATTCAACAGCACGCCGTTCCCTACTGAAGAACCGTTTTGAACAATTACATTATTTAGAAGGACACACCCCCATCCAATTTTTGCATATGGACTTATATATGTGCTAGAATGAACCAAATTCGGAAACTCATATCCAATTTTTGCCGCTATATTGTAAATACGCTCTCTGACACAATTATTCCCAATCGTGACAACCAGTTTTTTATACTTTCCAAAAAGTGTCTGTAAATCTGAAGTGTTTCCAATCACTTCTACTCCACATATTTCGGTGCCCGTTCCAACCCCATCATCTATAAAAGCACAGTCATAATTTAAAAC
>ENA-ORTJ01000948-ORTJ01000948.1-human-gut-metagenome-genome-assembly--contig:-NODE-948-length-22372-cov-7.991576_pt1 | contig 22372 bp, 14 predicted proteins | sample MGYA00242069_ERZ509187 | MGnify/ENA primary metagenome ERZ509187 (study PRJEB26280, sample SAMEA2338779) | human gut metagenome | biome: human gut; feature: human-associated habitat; material: faeces... | reverse complement strand
ATGCGCAGCTGGTCGCGGACGAGCTGAAGAAAAACGGTCTCGCCATTGTGGCGGGCACCATCTTCCACGATCTGCTCGACCCGGATAATCAGGAGAGCGTGCTCCACGCGGTCGACGACATCTGCCGCCTCATCACCGATCCGAAGCTGCCGGTGCTCAAGACCCACAACGGCCAGAAGTTCCCGACGCCGTACATGACGGTCATGGACTGGGGCCACGACGAGCGCGACTACGCCGCCGGCCATCCGGACACCGCGCCGCGCCTGTCCGACGAGGAATGGGCGCGCTTCATGGGAAACGTCCGCGCGGTATGCGAGCGTGCAAACAAGTGGGGTGTCCGTCCGGTCATCCATCCGCACGCAGGCGGCTACATCGAATTCGCCGACGAGATTGAAAAGGTCGTGCGCGATATTCCGTATGAGGTCGCAGGCCTGTGTCTGGACACCGGCCACCTGTATTACTCGCACATGGATCCGGTAGAATACCTCAAAAAGTACGCAGACAAACTGGATTACGTTCACTTCAAGGACGTAAATGAGACCGTTTACCGCGAGGTGCTCGGCGAACGCATCCGCTTCTTCGACGGCTGCGGCAAGGGCGCGATGTGTCCCATCGGCACCGGCTCGCTCGATTATCCGGCCATCAAGCAGGCGCTCTCCGACATCGGCTACGCAGGCTACATCACGATCGAGCAGGAGCGCGATCCGCGCAATTCCGACACCAGCCTGCGCGACGTCAAGGCGAGCGTAGATTACCTCAAGTCGGTCGGGTATAAAATTTAAGTTCCCTCTGGAGCAGGAGCACGGAACTCCCCTCCCGCGCTCCCGCTTCTTCTTTCTTTGTTTCATTTTCCATCATCTATCACTACTGTTATTACTGCAAAATTCAAGGAGGATTTCTGATGTATTACGGTGAAAAGCGTGTAAAAAATCCCATCCGCTGGGGCATGGTCGGCGGCGGCCGCGGCAGCCAGATCGGCTATATCCATCGCTCGGCAGCGCTGCGCGACTTCAATTTCCAGCTGGTCGCCGGTGCATTCGACATCGACCCGGCGCGCGGCAAGGACTTCGGCGAGCAGCTGCATGTAGCCGCTGACCGCTGCTACCCTGATTATAAGACCATGTTCGTCGAGGAGGCCAAGCGCCCGGACGGTGTACAGGCAGTCTCCATCGCGACCCCGAACGGCATGCACTACGAGGTCTGCAAGGCGGCGCTCGAGGCCGGTCTGCACGTTGTCTGCGAGAAGCCGCTGTGCTTCACCTCGGAGCAGGCGGACGAGCTGGTAAAGCTGGCGGAGGAAAAGCACCGCGTTGTGGGCGTGACCTACGGCTACTCCGGCCACCAGCTCATTCAGCAGGCGCGCCAGATGATCAAAAACGGCGATCTCGGCGAGATCCGCGTCATCAACATGAGCTTCGCCTTCGGCGGCTACAACTTCAAGATCGAGGACAAGGTTCCGTCCGCAAAATGGCGCTTTGACCCGTCCAAGGCAGGCCCGTCCTTCGCGCTCGGCGACGTCGGCACGCATCCGCTGTTCATCATCGAGGCGATGATCCCGGACATGAAGATCGACAATCTGATGTGCACCAAGCGCTCGTTCGTCGAGGGCCGCGAGCTCGAGGATAACGCCTTCGTCATCATGAACCTCAAGGGCAGCGAGAGCGTGCAGGCGGGCGCGCAGGTCTACTGCTGGACAAGCTCGATCAACAGCGGCGCACGCCACTATCACAAGATCCGCGTAGTCGGCTCCAAGGCGTCGCTCGAGTGGGACGATGAGCGCCCGAACCAGATGCTGTACGAGATCGAGGGCGAGCCGTCCCGCGTGCTCGAGCGCGGCGCAGGCTACCTGACCGATGAAGCGCGCGTCGAGGACCGCATCGGCGGCGGCCATGCCGAGGGTCTGTTCGAGGCGTGGAGCAACCTGTACGCACGCTTCGCCGTCGCCATGGCGGACGCAGACAAGGGTGTCTACGGCGACTTCTGGTATCCGGACGTCAAGGCCGGCGCACAGGGCATCAAATGGATCGAAAAGTGCGTGGAATCCGCAGACAAGGGTTCCGCATGGGTGGATTACGAATAATCCCGTCAACAGCATATCCCCAAAAATCTTCTGATAGCATTTCATTTCTACTTTACATCTGTTATTACCTGATTTCGGAGGAACGACTATGAAAAAGAGATTACTTGCTGCACTGGTTTCCGGTGCGATGCTGATAAGTGCACTTGCAGGCTGCGGCAGCAGCGGAGCGCAGACGAGCGGCGATGACAGCGCCGGGCAGACGGCAAATCAGGATTACCATATCAAGGTCATTCTGAAAACGCTCGCGTCCGAGTACTGGCAGTATGTCGGCAACGGCTGTAAGCAGGCCGGCGAAGATCTGGGCGTCACGGTCGATGTTCTGGGTGCGAGCTCGGAAACCGCGTATGACGAGCAGCTCTCCATGATCGAAACCACGCTCAGCTCGAGCGACTGCGACGCCATGGTCGTGGCGCCGCTCCAAGCGGAGACCGTTGCAACACAGATTGCCGGTACTGACCTGCCGATCGTTGCGATCGACACCGCGATCAATTCGGACAAGGTGCTCAGCTTTGTCGGCTTCAACAACGAGGAACTCGCCGCGATGGGCGGCAAGGCTGCGGTCGAGGCCGCGAAGGACAAGGGCTGGGACAAGATCACGGCCATCGGCATCATGGGTGTGCAGGGCGACTCCACCTCGGAGGCACGCATTGCAGGCTTTAAGCAAGGCATTGCCGAGGCTGGCGGCGAGTATCTCTCTGCTGAGACGCAGTACGCAGACAGCGTAGCGGACAAGGCTGTTACCTGCATGGAGGCCATCATTCAGGCACATCCGGAGGGCGTATCCATCATCGTAGCGAACAACGATGATATGGCAGCCGGTGCCGCCCGTGCCGCAGCCGCATTTCCGGCGTACAAGAACACCATCTTTGTCGGCATCGGCGGCAATCTGGCGGGCATTGATGCTATTCTTGCCGGTCAGGAGACCATGACCGTCGCCGTTGACGGTTACGATGTTGGCTACCTCGGCGTGCAGGCCGCTGTTGATGCACTGAACGGCAAAAAGCTGGACGAGTTCATTGCGACCGATGCGACTGTCGTAACGGCTGACAATGCCGCAGAACGCCGCGCTGAGGTAGAAAAGCGCCTGGGTCAGTGACCGAATCTCTGTGTTCCATCGAATAAAATGCAGATACCGCCTCTTCAAAGGGGGAGGCGGTTTTCTGCGCCCAAAATCAGCCCACATAGTAAAAAAACAAGGGGGAAAACAACAAAATGGCATTTACTGTCGCAACCTTTATTGCGTTTACCGTGCTTGTCGCGGTGCTCTCGTGGTGGAAAACACGCGATGATGACCTGTCCACCAAGGAAGGCTACTTCCTCGCGGGACGCGGACTGCCCGGCATCGTTATCGCCGGTTCACTGATGATGACCAACCTTTCCGCAGAACAGCTTGTCGGCACGAACGGACAGGCGTTTGCGGGCAACATGAGTACGATGGCTTGGGAGGCCACCTCGGCGTTCGCGCTGATCGTGCTGGCGTTTGTGTTCCTGCCCAAGCTGCTGCGCGGCGGCATCGCCACCATCCCGGAGTTCTTCGAGATGCGCTACGATACCTTCACCATGCGCCTGTTCTCGCTGCTGTTCCTGATCGCATATGTCGTTACCATGCTGCCGACCATCCTGTATTCGGGTGCGGTCGCACTGGTTAAGATCTTTGACCTCGAGAGTATGTTCGGCATCAGCTATTTCAGCGCCATCACCATCATCTGCATTGGCACCGGCATCATCGGTATGTGCTATGCGGTATTCGGCGGCCTGAAAGCCGTTGCCTACTCGGATACCATCAACGGTGTCGGCCTCATCATCGGCGGCTTTGCCATCCCGATTCTCGGTATTCTTGCCCTCGGCAAGCTGGATGGCGGCGGCTTCATGGCCGGTCTGGATCACCTCATCTCCGCAACGCCTGAAAAGATGAACGCATGGTCCGCGCCGAACGCGCTCCCGCCGGAAGTACCGTGGCCGCTGCTGCTGACCGGTATGTTCGTCAACAACCTGTTCTACTGGGCGACCAACCAGTCCATCATCCAGCGTTCGCTGGGCGGCAAAAACCTCGCAGAGAGCCAGAAGGGCGCGATCTGGGCCGGCTTCTTCAAGTGCCTTGACGTATTTGTCATCGTTCTGCCGGGCATCATCGCGTTCCAGCTGCTGGCTGCAAACGGCCAGATGGACACCTCGGTCGGCATGGCTGCTGACCAGGCATACCCGCTTCTCGTTATGGAAGTGCTGCCCAAGCCGCTGATGGGCTTCTTTGCAGCCGTTATGTTCGGCGCGATCCTGTCCTCGTTCAATTCGGTGCTGAATTCCGCATCCACCATCTTCACCCTGAACGTTTGGCAGCCCATCTGGGGCAAGCAGGCCTCCAACAGCAAGGTTGTTAAGGTCGGCCAGATCTTCGGTACGGCTGTCGGCGTGGTTTCCATCGCCATTGCACCGTTCGTTATGTTCTTCGGCACCGGCATTATGAACTTCATCAATGAGTGCTGGGGCTTCTTCTCCATGCCGCTGCTGACCGCTGTCCTGTTCGGTCTGCTGAGCAAAAAAGCGCCTGCTATCGCTCCGAAGATCGTTATCCCGATCCACATCGTGCTGTACGGTTTGACCAAGGTCATCCCGTTCTTCAGCCGGTTCCACTATCTGTACGTTGTATTCGCACTGTTCGTCCTCGAGTGCATCATCTATGCGATCTGCATCAAGGTCAGCCCGCGTCAGCTTGCGTGGGAGATGCCGGATGCCAAGGTCATGGATATGACCCCATGGAAGAACGGCAAGGTCTGGGCGATCGCCGGTGCGGCAGTCGTTGCGATCATGTATCTCATCTTTTCGCCTCTCGGCATCGGTGCATAACGTCTGACTCCCCGTGCACTGCTGCCGTTAGACAGTGCCGCTGTGTCCCTCCACAGTGGTGCAAAAGGCTCCTGTGTCACAAGACACAGGAGCCTTTTGTTATTGCTCACACCAGCTGATCAAACCGCTCAAAGAACCGGAACAGCGTATCGCCGCTCATGGCCAGCGCACAGACGCATATACCCTGCACGGCGCGGCTTGCACCGTCTATGTTGTCCGACGGGATATTTTTCTGCCGCACAAAGGTAAGGATTTCCGCGCGAACGGAATCAGTCTGAAAATGCGCAACCAGTTTTTTTATTATATTTTATTATATCTTATTCGGCGAGCAGACGATGATCTTTTTGAACAGGCGCGAAAAACAGTTCAGGTCGTAAATCCCGACGTACTCCGCCGCTTCCTTGATGCTCATGCGGCGGCTCTCCAGACCCTCGCAGGCGCGGAATGGCTCGGCGAGGTTGTTTTCGATGTCGCTGAGCACCTCCGCAATCACGCGCTGGCTACCCGCCGAGCAGTCCGCATATTTGCGGTTCTGGTGGTGCTGCGTCATTGTCACCGCGTCTTTCGCGTCAGCATTATAATCTGTGCCCGCAAGATTTGCCAAAGGCTGATTACAGAAGCCGTAATCGGTCGCGCGGAGGTGGTCTTCAACTGCTCAGCGCCTCAATCTCCCGCTGCGCGTTCCGCAGCGCCATATCGATATCCTTCTGCCCGGTCACGCTCTGCCGGAAGGCATCGCACAGAATTTCCTGCTCCCTGCTGGTATCCTGATACGCACCGACCGCTGTTTCCCGATCCAGATATACCATCGGGTCCAGATACGCGCCGTAAAAGCTGTTCCGGTAGATCTCCTCCACCTCGCTGTCCAGATATGCAGGCATCATCTGCTCCGCCGCCATGATCTTCGCACCCTCGGCCCCAGCCGCAAAGCGGATGAACTCCCACGCCAGCTCCTGCTGCTGCGAGGAACGGCAGATACCCATGCCGGTCTGGATAACGGTTTCGCTGCTCTTCTGGTCCTCCGCCCAGACCGGCGCTTCCGTCACGCCCCAGCGAAAATCAAACCGCCCCGCCCGATAGTCGGTCATCAGATAATTCAGATACCACGTACCGCCGATGTACATGCCGTACTGCCCCAGTTCAAAGCACTGCTGCTGTATATCCTGCGCGATGCAGGTGCTGTACTGCGGCATGCACCGTTCCTGCTGCATCTGCTGTACCCAGCCGATGATCTGCCGCATGCTTTCCGCATTATCATAACCGCCGTTTTTTCCCGTTGCAAGCCACTGAATATCCATCGGCAGCGACATCATCGCGTATTCGCCCTCGCTCAGGCTGCTCTGCATCTGCTGCGCCAGTTCGTGCACCTGCTCCCATGTCAGCCGCTCCTTCGGATACGGAATGCCTGCCCGGTCAAACAGCTCGCAGTTGTACAGCAGCACATAACGATCCCGCCGGTAGGGAATTCCGTACTGATGTCCGTCAAACTGCATCTGCACCAGCTCCGCGCTGTCCCGCAGGTCATGTCCGTACTGCGCGAGCAGTTCGTCGAGCGGCTGCGCAACGCCGTATTCATACAGCTTGTACAGCGAGTCCATCGTACGGCAGAGAAACACATCGGTCTACCTGCCGCTCAGCAGCCGCGCCTGCATTTTCTGGTCGTAGTAGGCATCCGGATAGCTGACCACCTCGACCTGCACATCGGGATGGCTGTCCTCAAACGCCCGTATCAGCTTCCAGTCATAGCTGGTCTTGTCGTAGTCCCACAGCACCACGGTAAGCATTGTCCTGCGCGAGACGTCTGCGATATTGCTCTGCGCGGTGCAGCCGCACAGAGCGAGCAGCGCCGCCAGCAGCAGCAGTCCTTTTTTCCGCAACGCTATCCCTCCCGACGCTGATTTTTGAACTCGACGGGCGTCATGCCCGTGACCCTCTTGAAAATACGGCTGAAATAGAATTTATCCTCATAGCCAACCATCTGTCCGACGCGGTACACCTTTGCATCCGTGAGCAGCAGCAGTTCCTTCGCCCGGTCAATACGGTACTCCATCAGCAGCTCGGTATAGCTTTTCCCGGTAAACTTCTTGAGCAGCGTGCTGAAATACGACGGATTCAGGCTGACCGCCCGTGCCGCCTCCTGCAGGGACGCTGCTTCGCGGTAGTGCGCCGCGATCCAGTCCTGCGCCATGCCGACGATCTTCGCACCGCCTTTTTCGCTCTCTCGAAGGAGAAAATCAGACAGATCCTGCCGAAGCGCGTCAAGCCATGCGATTACCTCGCCCAGCGTTTCCATGTGCAGCAGCTCCTCATAACTGCGGCAGCTGTTTGTAAGTACCGTGCGTATCGGCAGTTCATTGCGCTCGAAATGCTCCTGCACGATGTACAGCAGCTCGAGCGCGATCGCACGCACAGTGGAACGGCTGAGCGCCAGCCGCTGCATATCGGTTTTGAGCCGCGCAAACACTCGCTCCAGCTCCTCCGGCGTGCCGGAAACCAGAATTTCGCTGAGCTCCGCACGCACACCGGACAGGCTGTAGCTGTCCTGCCTCGTCTGCTCCATATCCTGCCGCCACAGCAGCACACCGTCATGCGATGCATAAAACCGCTGCGATACGGCTGCATTTGCCCGCCAGAATGCCTCCTTGATGCCGGCGCCGCCCGGCTGCATGCTGCTGCCGACCAGCACCGTACACGAGAGCTCCAGATATTCATGCAGCATTTTGCGCAGCCTCTTCGCCAGCCGCAGAACCGCCTCGTCCGGCGCCGGCGCCGGCGCAGTCAGCAGGACATCAAACTCACCGGTACGCCCGGAAAAACAGTAGCCGCAGCAGACATCGCTGACGATCTCCTCCGTGATGTTAACGACCGAAATACGCAGCGTCTGTATCTCCTCTGCGGTGGCTTCCTCAAAGCGGTACACCTCGCCCACCTTGATTACCATGCAGTACACCGGACGGCCCTCCAGATGAATCTCCAGTTCACGCATGGACTGCTCCAGCTGCTGTCCGTTCATGTAGTAATTAGAAACCACATCCCACAGAAAATTCTGACGCAGCAGCGCACAGCTCTTCTCGTCGTCACCAGAAAACAGCGGCGAGGCGGCAGCATTCTCCGCAGCAATGGCGCGCAGGCTGTGCAGCAGCTCCTCCGGATTGAGGTTCAGCTTGAGCAGATAGTCCCGTGCGCCCAGCTTGAGCGCCTGCTTGACCAGTTCGAACTCGTCGTAGCTGCTCAGCACCAGAATTTCCGGCGGCGTGCTCTGCTGCCGCAGCTGACGGATGAGCTCGATACCGTCCATGCCCGGCATTTTGATATCAGTAATGACGATGTCCGGCTTCTTTTCCTGTACGAGCTGCATCGCCTCCAGTCCGTTCGCCGCCTCCCCGACCAGAACGAAGCCGTTTTCTTCCCAGTTAATGACGGTTTTAAGTCCAATGCGAACCATCGTGTCGTCATCCGCGATCAGTATGCGCGGTTTTCTCATTTGCTCTCCCCCATTTCCCGCAGGTGTACCGTCACATAGGTACGAACGTGCTCCTCGCTCTCAAAGGACAGTCCGCAGTCCTCGCCGTACAGCATGCGCAGACGTTCATCCACATTGTGAACGCCGATGCTGCCCTGCGTCACCTGTTCATGACGCTGAAGGCGCTGTAAGATCTCCGGCGGAATACCTGCTCCGTCGTCCTCAACAGAGATGTATATCTCCCGCTTTTCTCTCCATGCCGTCAGACGGATCGTGCCGCCGTGATGCGGCGCGGCTTCAATGCCATGCAGAATGGCGTTTTCGATGAGCGGCTGAAGCAGAAAGCGCTGAAGCTGCAGATCGAGCAGGCTCTCATCCTGCACATCGACCTCATACTCAATGTTCCCCTTGTAGCGAATATTCTGAATATAGATATACTGCTCCAGCAGAGCCAGCTCCTCCCGCAATGTGATCTGCTCCTCTGCCTTGCTCAGGCTTGACCGCAGGATGCTGCCCAGCGCCTCCGTCATATTCTGAATACCGCGTGACCCCTGCATGACCGCCATCATCTTGATCGAATTGAGTGTATTGTAAATGAAATGCGGATTGATCTGCGCACGGAGCATACGGACCTCGGCCTTGCGTTTTTCCTTTTCCTGCTGTACGCGGCTGTCCAGCAGCGCACGGATATCGTCCTGCATCTGCTCGATGCCCTGTTCCAGCCGGGCATATTCCTGCACGCTGTCGCGCGGCAGCGCACAGTCGAACTGCCCCTGCGCAATACGGTCTACCGCGTCCGCCATGCTCCGTATCGGCTGGGCCCCCAGCCGCTCCGCGAACACGGATGCCAGAATAAGCGCCAGCAGCAGCGCCAGCACACCGACTACCACGAACGCCTGCAGCAGAATGCTGCGCTGCTGCGCAAACTCGTAGGTCGAGACCGCTTCTACAATGCACCAGTCATATACGCTCGAGCTCCTCTTGAAAAACTGGTATGGTGCATCCCACAGCCTGTGTTCCTCATTCATCGCCATGCGGCGCAAATCCTGTTCTGTATGGGCCGACAGCCTTTTCCAGCCGTCGCTGCGCACGACATACGAGTCTGTCGTATCGACCAGACAGAACGCTGTGTTCTTCTGACCGAGCAGCGCATCACCGATGTTGGTCAGCACGGCTTCGCGCAGCAGGATGACGAGATAACCGGCGGTTCTGCCGGTGGTCTCATCGATAATACGGCGGCTATACGGCAGTACGGTCTCATACTGGCTGAACCGGCACGGATTATCTGCACCGCTGCCCCAGCAGGCAATGCCGCCGTCTGCGAAAAATGCGTCACTGCAAAAAGCACGGTACACCGCATCCCGATCGACCAGCGCCGCCTCCTTGCCGCGTCGGATATCCAGACCGTTTTCTCCGATCAGATAAAGCGACAGAATATCCTCCGTAACCGTTACGAACTGAAACTGCTCGTCCAGCATAGACGCAACCGCCATTGTCTCCGCCGGAGCAAATGGATCATCTGCCAGCATCAGCGCGCGTATCTGCCCGTTCTGACAGATCTGGTTTGCGAACTCCTCCACGCGCATCGCATTTTCCTCGATCTTTTCAATCGCATACTGCAAATTCTTCGTGTTCTCCCGCTCGAGATTGTTCCGCAGCACACGCTGCTCGGAGACGAAATAGTACGCACTGAATATCAGGCACACCAGAACCGCAGCCAGCATGAAAAACAAAAACAGCTGCTGCTTCATAGTCGGTTTTGTCCGGCGGATTTTCATGGCTGCACCTCCGTGAGTTGATGGATTTATTATAGCACATCCGGGGCGGAAAACGAAAGAGCAGACCCTGCCAGCTGGCAGGGTCTGCATGCAAATGAGAGGGGAAATTTACGGATTGTAAACGAGTGTGCCGTCTGCATTGCGGCTGTAGTGACTCAGCCAGTTGTTCCATACACGGGCAGAGTGCTCGGGCATGGTAGCGTGCGGCATGTAATCTACGATCTCCGCCTGTACCATCGGAACGCCATTCTTCTCACAGGTCATGGTGTACCAGCGGCCAGACTTCGTAAACGCGCCGCCGTTCTGCCATGCCAGACTGCCCTTGATTTCATTGCCGCCGTTGATCTTGCTCCAGTCCAGAGAACCGGTGCAGCCATTCAGCGCGAACCAGTCGCTCAGCGTCTTGCCGGAGGAATTTTCCTCTGCTAGCGGAACCGGGCAGATTGCCCATTCGGTGCCACCTTCGGTACCTGCTGCCATGTAAACCGGAACGCCCGGGTAGCTGCCCTTTGCCTTGGCCGCTTCTACCTGCTCAAATACAGCTGCGTTGAAGATGAAACCGGACAGCGGTGCAACTGCCGCGAACATCTCCGGCTCATTCAGCGCCAGTACGTGCGTCATCTGAGAGCCCCAGGAATGACCGGTTGCATAAACTCGGCCGGTGTCGATAGAATAGGTTTTCTCCAGATCGTTCAGCATGTACTTGAAAAATTCGATTTCGTCCATGCGGGTCGGGTCCATTGCAATATTCCATGCGGGGAACGGTGCATTGCCGTTTTCGGAAATGCTGCCCGGGATTGCCGACGGGAATACAACGATAAAGCCCTTTTCGTCCGCGACCTTGTGCCAGTCGGTCTGACCGGCGTAAACGCCGCCGTTCAGCGTGTAGCCGTGGTTTGCAAAGACGACCGGCACCTTCTGCTGTGCGCTCTGCGGTACATATACATACCACTCACGCATCCAGCCGCCGACTTCTTCGTAATGACGGGTCATATGGAGGTCTTTGATTGGGTCCTTGGTAACGCGCAGGTCACCGCCCGGGTCTGCCATCCAGCGGCGTACGCCGAACAGGAAGTCATTCCAGATCGTGCTCTCCGTGTTTTTCGGAGCGCCCTCGCTCGTCCAGATGCGGTACGCTGCGGTATCGCGGTTAATCTTGTACGCATCCTCGTCTGCGGTCCAGTCTGCCGAGCGGGTGTACTTGGTGATATTGCCGTCCACCTTATCGTTATCAGTGATATGATCCGCAGTCTTCCAGTATGCCAGTGCGTTTGCATTGTTGTCGACCGAACCGATCATCCATACCGGAAGCGGCAGCGTGCTCTTCGGAATCGTGCTCTTGCGGGTGGAGGACTCCATATCATTGTAGCCGTTCAGGCTGGAGGCCATCTTCGCACCGTTTTCTGCAATCCAGTCAGCATCAACCGAACCGGCATCGACCGTGGCCAGGCCTGCCCATACGGCTGTCTGATCCATTGCCGCCATCTGTGCGATAGTGCCGCCTTCGCCGTAGCCGACCATGTAGTTTTTCGCCTCATGGATGCAGTACATCGTGCGGCCGGAGGCTGCTGCATAAACCTTGTTCACGTAGTCAATATCTGCTGCGCGTTCTGCAGCACTCGTGCCGTAGGTCAGGCCATCCAGATAGATTACGATGAACTTTTCCTGCTGCTTGGTCCAGTCTGCATCGATTGCCTGCGTATCCGTGCTGTCCGCAAGCGCTTTCCATGCGTCGAACTTGGCGTCGAACTTGCTCTCACCCTTGTTCGGCAGAACAAATACGCCTGCGCAGGATTCGCGTGCGCCTTCCGGGACATAAGAGGTAAAGGTGCGGGTTTCGCCGTTAGCCAGCGTTACGGTTTCCGTGTGCTTGCCGGTGTACAGCGTTTTGTACGGGTTTGCCGGGTCGATGTGGGTGCGAACGGTCAGTGCATAGGTTTTCTTCGTCGTGCCATCCGGTGCAGTGACCTCAATAGTGATCTCCTTGTAGCCGTTATTCAGATCAATGCTTACCTTACCGCCGGATACAGAAGTTCCGTTGACCTTGACCGTTGCGTTCGAGGACATTGCGGTCGGATAAACATCAACGCTCTTCGTGCCTTCCGGTACCTCCGCGGCCAGCGTGTTCTGTTTGCCCATGCGGATTGCAAACATATTTGTACCGTCTACTTCGTGGATGTTGGAAATATTACACATCCGGTTATCCGCCTCGCCATGAACCGTGACGCGAAGGTCTGCCAGCTCGTCTACTGCTTGATAGTTCTCTCCTGCCAGAACATTGGCCTTGCTGCCGTTCATGCAGATGAAGTGACCGGTGCCATTATCTGCGTAGCGATCGCCTGCGAAGGAAGCGCCGTCCGAGCCGCCGGTGTTGCGTACCGAAGTGCGCATAGCGGTTTCCGGACCGTAGTCCACGATGTTCTGCGCCGCGGTGATCAGCGTATCCAGATGACCGGGGAGATCCTTGATCTCATAGTCATCATGACCGCTCCAGACGACCAGCTTGTCGAGGTCGATCTTGCCTGCCTTGTCCAACGCGATTACCTTGTCGCGGAAAATGCGCAGGCTGGAAAGCAGTACACGAACGTCGTTGTTTACCAGAGTCAGAGAGTCTGCCACGCTGCGGCGATTGCAGCCAAGCTGATCGGACGAGTAAAGAATGTTGTGCGCCTTGTCGAGCAGCATCATGCAGCCCGGCGTATGGCCCGGAATATCGTAGTTATCCAGCACGACACCGCCGAGATCGAACTGATATCCTTCGCTGATGCAGGTAAAGTCATCTTTCGTTACGGTCTTGTCGTTCGCATAGGTCAGTGCCATCGGAATATCTTTTTCGTTAATGTAGACCTTACGGCCTGCCTTAACAAAATCGCCAAGCTGCGTGGTATGGTCCGGATGACCATGCGAAATGTACACATCGATGTTCTCTGTACCTGCCAGCTGTTTGCAGTATTCATACAGATTATTGGCACCTGCCGGCGCCATGCCTGCGTCGATCAGCAGAGCGCCCTTGGAGCCCTTGATCAGATACATCTTATCGCTGTCGTAATCAATGACGCTCCAGACCTTCATACCGTCCATATCGTACATCAGACGGCTCTTATGCTCCATCTTGGACATGCGGTCGATTATGTAAGTAAAAGTTACAACATCGCTGTCCTCCATGCCTGCCTTGGAGGCATAGGCCTTCAGCTCTACCTTGGTCTGCTTTGCCTTGCCGTCCCAGTCATCACCGGCATCTGCGCCGATGGTGATGAGTTCTTTCACTTCTGCGCCGCCAGCGCCGGAGGCAGCCTTGAACTTGGTCTGATCAAAAACCTTCGCAGTTGCCGAAGTCTTGGGATCAGAACCGTCCACCGTATACTTGATCTGCGCGCCCTCGGTATCCGAGAACAGCGCCATATACTGCGTTACCGTGAAGGTACCCGGTGCATCCGGATAAAACGGATCAGCATAGTTATCATAATCTGTGTAGGTATACGGTTCTTCAACCTGATTGCTGTTTTTCTGTCTGACTTTCAGCGTGTAACGCTTGCTGTCCGAACCGTTCTTTGCCGTTACCTCGATGACAAAACGCGTGCTGCTGCCAGTCAGCTTGCCCACATAAGCCTTGCCCGACTCTGCGGCTTCGCCGTTAATAGTGATCTTCGCGCCGGAGGAAGCTGCGGTCGGAACGATCTCGATCGAAGTCGTCTTCTCGTCCACCTCAGCGACAAAGCTGGTGGTGTTCTTGCGGGTCGGCTTAGTGCCGTCCGTCGGGTACTGCCAGTTTACATTGATGCCGAAATTCGGGTCGTTCCAAAGCAGGTTGCCCTTCTCGCCCTTCTTGTGTACGGACAGGTTGGACAGGTCTGCAATCTTGTTCTGATTACCGTCGCGGTAGCCGTCGGACAGATAATTCTGCTTGTTAACGTTAATGCCGACCCAGTTGATGTCCTTCAGGCGGTCGCCGACTACGACAGTCTTGGTGTTTTCCAGATATCCCTCATAGCTGTCCAGCGTGCGCAGAGTCGGGGTCGTAGCGTCCCAGCCTTTGTCAACGACCTTCTGCACCGCCGTCTGAAGATTGTCCAGATAGCTTGCCGTGCCATCCAGTACAACGTCGTTGTGACCGGTGAGGATGCGCTTTACCGTGCCGAGGCTGTCAACGCGCTCCAGCGCGATCTGAAGCGAGGACAGGTAAACGTCCATCGAGTCCGCGAAGAACGTCGGGGACAGGTTTGCGAACTGCATCCAGAACGAGTCCGTGATGTGTGCGCGGTTGTTGCCGATCTGGTCGGTCGTGAACAGGTTGCCGGTCGCGGTATCGAACAGCATGATGCCTGCCACCTGGTGTCCCGGCAGCTCGATTACATTAAATTTCGTGCCGCCCATGTCGTAAACGTCACCGTTTTTCAGCGTTTCCAGCTGTGCATCATAGGCTGCGCTTGCAGCGGCCTCATTTGCGAACATGCCGGAGGCTACGCCAAACTGCTTGACATAATCACGCAGCACCTCAATACCGCGCTCGTTGACATAAACCTTAGCGCCCAGATCCTTGTTTTCCTTGCACAGGAACTGATGCGTCATCTGCACGTGATCCGGGTGCGGGTGGCCGATGATAAGGTCGATCGGCTTGCCTGCGCCGACGATCTTTCGTGCGGTCTCGTACAGGTTTGCCGCGTCCTTTGCATCAAAGTAGCCGGCATCCAGAACCATTGCGCGGTTGGTGCCTTCTACCAGATACATCTTGTCGCTGTCATAATCCTGAATGAGCGTTACGTTCGGAACGTCGCTGCCGTTCCAGTCCTTCGGTACGCCAACCTTCAGTTCGTGGTGCGGGATGCTGGTAACATCGTAGTTCCAGTTCGCTACACTGCTGGTCCTGCCGTTTTTCACCGCGACTGCCTTAACGTTATAGGTCTTGGTGACCGGGCCTTTCGCGCTTGCGGTCGGCTGGGTGATCTCGATCTGACGATACTGATAGGTATCGAACTTTTTGCTTGCTGTGGTCGGGACAGCTGCCTTGTCTGCGCCTTCCGCGATCTCATAATAAATGTCCGCGTCGTCCTGTGCGGTCAGCGTGACGAAATAGGTCATGTCGTAATTGAATACGCCCAGGCTCTTGGAGGTCTCCTGACCCTTGGGGAGCGGATATGCGCTCGGTGCCGCGGGCGTAGACGAGCTGCCGCCCGAAGAACCGCCGGAGGAGCCGCCCGTGCTGCCGGTCGTCAGAGTAGAGTTGTGAATCTTGACCACCTTGCCGGTGATTTCGCAGCCGGTCGCCTTGACTTCGCCGGCCTTTCCGCCGAGAATGACCGTGCCGCTCAGCTTCGCCTTGTTCAGTGTCACGCCGGAGGCCTTGACGATGACAATGCCGGTGCCCTTGGGCGTTACCGTGCCGGACTCGGTGATGTAATCCGAAATCATGTTGTCGAGCAGCTTGACTACTTCTGCGCGGGTGATATTCGCCTGCGGCTCAAAGCGATTGCCGCTGCGGCCTGCAATATAGCCGTTCTTTGCAAAAGCGGCTACGTTCGCCATTGCCCACGAGGAAATGCGGCTGTTGTCCGCAAAGCTCGTCGAGCTGCCGCCTGCCGTTACCGACAGCGCACGCGCCAGCATGCTGACAGCCTCTTCGCGGGTGATCTTGTCCTTTGGACGGACATTTTTTCCGTCGCCCTGCATCACGCCTGCCTGCGCCACACGCAGGATCGGGTCTTTGTAGTACGCATTATCCAGATCATAGAATTTATTCTCCGCCTTGGTCTGGTAATCCATTATGCGGTCTATGATAACCGCCATGTCTGCTCTTGTTATCGCACTGTCCGGTTCAAAGTCTCCATTGTGGCCTTGGATGACACCGCGGTCGCTCCAGCGGCTGATCGCATCCTCCGCCCAGTGCCCGCGCGTATCCGCAAATGATGCGGCAAGCGCTGACGGCAGCATCGTCAGCAGCATTGCCAGTGTAATAAACCATGCACAGATCCGTTTGCGTTTCATTTTCATTCTCCCTTCTTTACTCGTCATCGGCCGAATTTCATCGGCTTCCTGCTGCCATTATTGTACCGTGTCCGCGCCAAAGCGAAAATGAAGCAAAGCCAGAATTGTTGTGCGATCCGCAGGAGTTTGTTCTGACCCTGTTCGGTGTTGCACAATTCCTGTTATTTTTGTTGTCCGATTGTCAGAACAGTTCAGACCGCGCAGAGCGCTGCATTACCGCCTGCCGAATGATATGCCTGACCGGCGTCTTGAAATAACATTTTCCCTCTTTTATCTCCGAAACCTTGACAAAACCGCTGTTTTGCGGTACGATAAATACAGAAATCCAAACGCTCCTCAGCCTTATTTCCTTTCGTTTGATGAGATACACATCTCACAGGCGCAGGTATCCCGTTTGGAGAAGGGCGCACTGGAGCATATCCGCAAGCAAATTTAACAAATTGAGAATGGATCATGGAGGATGGAGAATGAAAGAAGCCGCCCGAAGGGCGGTTATTGAATAAACGCGCTTTGCGCGTTACCGAAATTCTCAATTTTCAATTCTCCATTCTCAATGAAAGAAAAACAGCAAGTCCAACTGAACTTGCTGTTTTTCTTTACGCTGCCTGACTTTCGCCGGAGGCATAATCAATTTCCACGCCCGGCTGGACGTTATAGCAGTACACGTTAAAGCAAATGCCTTCGCCGTCATCCTCGACCGACCACGCCTCCATCTGCACGCCCGAGGCGACAAGATTGCTGCCCTCAAACACCGGCGTGACCCGATAGAGCACATGGTTGCCGGTTTCCTTCACATAGTCAGCGACCATATTCTCAAACGGAAGCATACCCTCGATATTGAGGTATCGCGTGCCAGTGATCAGGTTCTGCTTGTTGGCATTCTCGGCGGTAAGCTGCCAGCCGATCAGGTGACAGCGGTTATACAGATATTTGCCGTCCACGCAGTCATACTTGACGGTATGCCATCCGGTTGGCTTGACCTGACCGATCGAACCGCGTTTTTCTCCATCTGCGGGCATCAGCTCCTGTCCGACATTGGCGTATGCCGTGCCGCACCGTCCGAGATAATCCAAATCCGAATATTCCTCAAACGCTTCGGTCTCCTGCTTGTCTGCGTCGGTGAAGGACGGCTGGTTGCCGTCGATCTCGACATAAGCAGAATCCGAGTAGGCGGGCAGCTCGTCCATCGAAACCATACTGCTCGACGGCATGGGCAGTGCACAGCCGGAAAACAGCAGGCTGAGCACGAATACAATCGGCGCAAACGCGCGGGTCAATTTTCGCATTTAACAAATACTTCCTCTGTTATTTTTTCATGCGAGGAACCGGCAAATTCGGTCTCGCTCTGCTTTGTCCATCCGGTTTCCGGCAGGGTGAAATACCGGTCGGCGGGATAGACACGATTCCAGTGATATAATATCACCTGCTGCACCCTGTTTAAGTATGGTGCAGGATTGTGCACCTCAGCGAAGCAGTAATCGTCCTCTTCCGCCCGCTCGAGGCAATCCTCAGCGATGCAAAGCCGTACTGCCGTATCCTCTCCGAACAGCTTTGCGGTATACGGACTTATCCACAGCCTGTGCATACCGCAGTGCATAAGAATGCGCTCATTCAGCACACGATCGCGGCTCTGTCGGCGATGGTTGAAGGCCAGGCCGCCTTTATCATCCACACATAAGATCAGCTTCATAGAGTTCTCCCTTCATCGGGTATCGGATGCACTGTTGACCGGCGCAACGCTGTATGTAATGCGTCCTGCCGAAATACCCTGCCGTCCGATATACGAGCACAGCGCTTCGGTCAGTCTCGGGGTTGCCTTGCTGTGATGCAGCCGCACGACTACCACGCCGGACGTGGAGGCGAAATACTGTACGGTCTGCGTATACGCTTCCGCCGCATTTTTCTCGGCATCGCCGCTGTCCAGACCGGCATCCCACAGGCGGTAGCCTGCACCGATGAGCACGCTGCGCTGTGCTTCGGTGAGCGCGTCGCTGCCGCTCTGGTTGGCGGCTATGCGGGCTGCAACACCGGTCAGCAGCGTCAGGCGTTCGTTCGCAGCAGCAAGATCCGCCAGCATGTCGGCTCCGTCGGTTTTGCTGTCCGCCTGCAGCAGAAAAGCTGCCGTATGTCCCTCCGCTGCGATTCGACGAACCAGATCATCGTCCCATTTGGAGGTATCCGTCGGCAGGAAGAATGCCGCCTGCCTGCCTGCGTCATGCAGATTGTCCAGAACAGCCGCCGTGTTTTCGTTCGGCGCGCCGTAATAGGCAAGATACACGCGAACCGGCTTTTTCGCCGGCTTTTCCTCTACCTTTGGTATTTCGATGGTATCATTGTCCACCGGCTTTGCCGGTGCGGGATTGGTATTCGTGTTATTGCTGCGGTCCGACCCGGAGGTATTGTCCTTGTAGTTGTCGATCGTGTTCTCAATCACCTTGGTATGCGCCGCAATAAACGCCGAGTCGCTCTGTGCCGAGCCGTCTGCGACACGCAGCACATTTTCCCCCTGCAGGGTCAGTGAAGAATAGGTAAAGCCGAACTTCGCACAGCACAGCTTGACCGGCACATAAACCGTTCCGTTCATCTCATACGCGGGTGTGGAATAGCTGTTCAGATTCTGGTCGTACACATAGCCTTCCGCAGTCGAAAAGCTGAGCGTTTCGCCGTTTGCGGAAAGATCGAGCACGCCGTCATTCTCCGAGGCTGACACGCCGAGCGTGGTAAACACACTGTACGGCACATAAGTTTCGCCGCCGAGACGTGCAGGCATGGTGCTCTCGTCGAGCGGCAGGATGGAGTCATTTATCGCTGTCAGCGTCACCGCATGCGCCGGTGCAGGCAGAAACGTCAGCAGCAGCGCGGCACACAGCACACAGCTGATGATTTTTTTGATACGCACTCACTCCTTTCAGCAATTCGTACGAACATATTATACCAAAGCGCAGCGGGTTTGTCACCCTTTCTGCCGAAAAACACCTTGCGTTGTGAGAATCGAGTGCTATAATAAAAGAGTACAAATTCTTATACAGAAAGAGTGAAGCAACCATGCTGCAGATCACAACACAGCGCACTACTACTCCTAAAGCAAAGCCGGACGAAAGCAACCTCGGCTTTGGCGTTCATTATACCGATCACATGCTGATCATTGATCACGATGAAGAACAGGGCTGGCACGACGCCCGCATCGTACCGTATCAGCCGCTTGAGCTTGATCCGGCAGCGATGGTTTTCCATTATGCAATGGAGTCCTTTGAGGGTCTGAAGGCTTACCGCACCCCGGACGGCTCCATTCAGCTGTTCCGCCCGGACAAGAATGCACAGCGTATGATCAACACCAACCATCGTATGTGCCTGCCGAGCCTGCCGGTAGAGGATTTCGTTCAGGCTGTCAAGGCCATTGTTTCCTTCGATCAGGACTGGGTTCCGCACGCTGAGGGCACCAGCCTGTACATCCGTCCGTTTGTCATCGCTACCGAGCCGCATCTGGGCGTTCGCACCTCCCGCACCCACAAGTTCATCATTGTATGCTCTCCGGTCGGCGCTTATTACTCCACCGGCATCAATCCGGTTAAGATCTTCGTCGAGGATGAGTATACCCGTGCCTGCCCGGGCGGCACCGGCTTCACCAAGTGCGGCGGCAACTACGCTGCATCCCTGATTTCTCAGGTAAAGGCACACGAGCTGGGCTACGAGCAGACCCTGTGGCTGGACGGCGTTGAGCACAAGTACGTTGAGGAAGTCGGCTCCATGAACTGCTTCTTCAAGATCGACGGCACCGTTTACACCGCTCCGACTGTTGGCACCGTTCTGCCGGGCGTTACCCGTATGAGCTGCATCGAGCTGCTCAAGCACTGGGGCATTCCGGTATCCGAGGAGCGCCTGCCGATCGCTGACGTTATGAAGGCTTCCCACGACGGCAAGCTGGAAGAGGTATTCGGCACCGGTACCGCTGCAGTTATCTCTCCGGTTGGCGAGCTGCGCTACGAGGGCGATGTTGCTCACATCAACAATGGTGAGATCGGTGAAGTTACCCACAAGCTGTACAACACCCTGACCGGCATCCAGTGGGGCAAGCTGCCGGATGAGCTGGGCTGGACTGTAAAAATCGACTGATTTCGATAAAAAGGCAAAGCCTTTTCATCGAAAGGGACGTACCGAGCCACAGGCTCGGATACGTCCTTACGGGATTCTGTACGAAATCCCGCCATGCGGACGCGGTTTGCAAGCAAACCGACATTCAATAAAAAAGAGGCTGACATCTGTGAACTGTCAGCCTCTTTTTTTACAATGCAAGCGTGTGATATGGTTCGCCGCTCAGCGTTTTCCATGTAAAAACGCCGTTTTCGAGTGTCATATAGCCATGTGCGGTATCATTTTTCGGGATGGACACTGAACCCGGGTTCAGATACAGGTTTTCCCTGCCAAACGGCTCCCATGCCGGGATATGCGTATGTCCGTGCAGCAGCACATCGCCCTTACGCAGCGGCGGCGGTGTCTGGGTATTAAAGGTATGCCCGTGCGTGACATACACCAGCCGCTCCCCTGCCGGCAGGACGGCATAGTCCGCGAGGATTGGGAACGCGAGTACCATCTGGTCCACCTCGGTGTCGCAGTTGCCGCGCACACATAGGATTATATCCGCCATGCCGTTCAGCATGGCAATCACCTTCTTCGGCGCGTAATCGCGCGGCAGATCGTTTCTCGGACCGTGGTAAAGAATATCGCCGAGCAGCAGCAGACGCGCAGCCTGCTCGCGCTCGAACGCCTGCAGCAGCTGTTCGCAGTAGTACGCCGAGCCGTGAATATCGGATGCAATGAGAAATTTCATGCCGTTCTCACTTTCCCGCCTGCTTGGGCACATCCACGATCGTGCCGCCGCCGACGACCACATCGCCGTCATACAGCACCGCCGCCTGACCGATGGCCGCCGCGCGCTGCGGCTCATCAAACACCAGCTTGACACGGCCGTCCTCCATCGGAGAAACCGTCACCGGCTGCTCCGCATGGCGGTAGCGAATCTTCGCCTTGATGTGAATCGGCTCGGTCAGCTCCGGTATCGAAATCCAGTTCATGTCATCTACGATCACAGTGTCCGAGAACAGCGCTGCCTCCGGTCCGACCGAAACCGTGTTCTTCTCCATATCCTTGCCGCAGACGTACACCGGCTCTCCCATCGCAAGACCGAGGCCGCGTCTCTGGCCGACGGTATAGCGGACAGCACCCTTGTGCTTTCCCACCGGCTTGCCGTCTAAATCGAGGAAATCGCCTGCCGGATAGTGCTTGCCCGTGTACTGCTCCATGAACTTGACGTAATCGCCGTCCGGCACAAAGCAAATATCCTGGCTGTCGTGCTTGCGTGCGTTGCAGAAGCTGAGCTGCTCCGCCAGCTCGCGGATCTCCGTCTTGTTGCGGTCGCCCAGAGGAAATTTGGTGTGCGCAAGCTGCCGCTGTGTCATCGTGTACAGCACATAGCTCTGGTCCTTGCCCGCGTCCACACCCTTTTTGAGCAGCCAGCGGCCGGTCTGTTCGTCCTGCTCAATGCGGGCATAGTGACCCGTGACAACGTAATACAGGCCGTGCTGCTCGGCAAAATCCAGCAGCTTGTCGAACTTCATAAAGCGGTTGCAGTCAATACAGGGATTGGGCGTGCCGCCTGCCTCATAGGTGCGGACAAATTTACCGATGATCTTCTCCTGAAAATCCAGCGTAAAATCCAGTACCTCATACGGAATATCCAGCTGAAACGCAACCTCACTTGCGTCCTCGATATCCTTTTCCGAACAGCAGGTGCGGAAATTACATGCGCCGAGATCCTCGTTGCGGTACAGCCGCATGGTCGTGCCCATGCAGCGGAAGTCCGCCTGCCGCATCAGGTAAGCCGCGATCGAGCTGTCTACGCCGCCGCTCATCGCAATGAGTGCGGTCTTCTGTTCTGCGTTCTGCATCTGTGCCGTCCTCTCTTTCGATATATTAAGTGGTAAGTAAAATTTTCATCAGATAGCAAAAAACTCCGAAAACCATGTGGTTTTCAGAGTTTTTGTGGTCGAGGTGACAGGATTTGAACCTGCGGCCTCTTCGTCCCGAACGAAGCGCTCTACCAAGCTGAGCCACACCTCGAAATGTTGTTATTTGATTTGAAAGAAGTGGTCGAGGTGACAGGATTTGAACCTGCGGCCTCTTCGTCCCGAACGAAGCGCTCTACCAAGCTGAGCCACACCTCGAAAT
>ENA-ORTJ01000939-ORTJ01000939.1-human-gut-metagenome-genome-assembly--contig:-NODE-939-length-22473-cov-5.208493_pt1 | contig 22473 bp, 17 predicted proteins | sample MGYA00242069_ERZ509187 | MGnify/ENA primary metagenome ERZ509187 (study PRJEB26280, sample SAMEA2338779) | human gut metagenome | biome: human gut; feature: human-associated habitat; material: faeces... | reverse complement strand
TCTTTCTATTCTGCTATCAAGATCATCAATATACCCGGAAGCCAGAGCGAGTTGACTCCAAATACCACCCGTTCCACTGTTGGCAGGGGTGCGATGATGCTGTGAGCTGCAAAGGGGCTGACATGGACAAGGCTGGCATTCGTGAGGTGGCCAAGGCCGCAGGAGTGTCGATTTCGACGGTTTCGCGCGCGTTCACGCGTCCGGAGCTCGTTTCCGAGCGTACCAGGCGCAAGGTGCTCGACACCGCGGACCGGTTGGATTTTAATATCTCCCGTTCCGCGACGGCACTGAAGTCAGGGCAAACGTACCGTGTCGCCATGCTGATGAATGAGGAAATCACCAGCTGGTTCAATATGGAAGTATTCGCTGGAATCAATTCCGTCATGCATGATGCCGGATACGACATCTCTCTGTTCCAGCATGTCGATACCGGTGAGAACAGGCGTGACTTCTTTACGAATCTTCCGGTGCGACGCAACGTCGACGCCGTGTTCGTAACGTCGTTCGGCGTCGAACCGGAGGAAATCCAGCAGCTGCAGCGTATTCATGTGCCGATCATCGGCATCAACACGCCATCGCAGGAAGGCTTCGACGCAACGATCTCCATCGACGATGAAGACGGCATGTTCTCGTCCGCGCAGCATCTAATCAATCTTGGGCACAAAAACATTGTGTACGTGTGCTCCGATGCAGTCGATTCGATCAATTCGTCGATCGACGCGCGCGGGCAGGGCTTCATTCGCGCATGCAAGACCATGGAGGGCACGCACGATTTCAAGTGGCGCGTGCTTTCCGTGCCGCGCGGCAAAACGTTCGCCGATTCGGCGTTGACCGCGCTGCTTGCGTTGGATGAGTTCCCCGACGGCATTTGCTGCCAGACCGATATGATGGCGATTCCGCTCGTGTTGCGCCTTGACCGGTATGGGCATCGCACGCCGCGCGACTATTCGATCATCGGCTTCGACGATTCCGCATATGCCGACACCGTGAACCTGACGACCATGCGTCAGGATCCGTTCGCCATGGGTCGTGCCGCAGCGCGGAAGGCCGTGAAGCTGATTGCGGGGGAGACTCTCGAAAATCCGTATGAGGTGGTGCGTGCCCAGCTTGTGCTCCGCGGCACCGACTCCGTCTACGGCGGAGATCGCTGATTTTTCCGCCACTCTTCTTCATGCCTCCGTACTTGCCGTTTTGATTCACGCCGACAATACGGGGGTATTTTGCATATACTGCCAGCTGCCGCCGTCTGCGCAACGCTGCTGGTGGTGTCTGCACAAGTTCCGTTGCGTGTCTTGGGCGTCGTAGACGACGGTGACTCGCTTTTTGCCGACCGCGTCGAGGTGCGATCCGGAGTGGATTTTCCGGTTTCGCTCGGGTACTTGCCGTCTTCGTAGGATGCGGGGCTTGCAACCGTCATCATAGTTCATTTCGCAACCTTGGTTGTCACGGCTCGATCCCTTACGCGCCCTTGTCTCATATGTAGCTGTTGGAGAGTGTGCGAGCCCTGAAAATTTATCCCTGTGGTCGGAGGTTTTGCCGCCTGTTGCGAGGTTATGAGATTTCCATGGTTGATTTGTGATTGTTGATTGTAACGAGTGTGGATGGGCGGCGGGGGCGGGGAAATTGGGGTATGGTACACGGGTGTACTAGGGGGTATTTTCATGAAAATTTCTGCAATGAATGAAACGGTTTGCAATCATTTGTTTCGCGACACGCCGTGGAGGGTATCGGTTAGATTAACAAAGACTGATCGCAGGGGTAACCTCGGCGTTTTTGCGAACGATTTCAAACTCCAGTTGGCAGAACGGATTAGACGCTTCGGTACTGGAAAACAAAGGTTTTACCACCTTTATATCGGGGGGGGGGGTGGTATTTTTGTTTCAGTGATTTTCATGAATGCAAAGGTTATCATTTTGAGCCGTACCCACAAGGTGCGGGAGAGAGAAAAAGGTTGAGTGGCGTAGTTGCCACTCCTGTAGATGGCATATTGCAAAGGATGTCGTGTTAGAGTCGGAATGTCTGAGGGGGGTCTGATTCGTGCAGTTAGGGGACATGATGAAGAGATTGCTCAGAGGCGGAGCGAGGAGCTCGGCGCCACAGCATTACTCGGGAGCGCGAGTGGTATCTGCCCGCGCCTTCTCTCATGCCCGCTCCCTGACCGCCGCCGCAGTCGCAGTTGCCATGATGGCCACCGTAGCCGTCACCGCCTTCATCCCCACCTACAGCGCCAATGCCGAAGGTGCGGCAGGAGACAATGGCGGTATCTGCACCCCGCAATCCATAACCTTGGGCACTGATACGGGTCACAGTACGGAAGATACCGGCGTCGCCACATATGTGGGCGGCGACATGTACGTTGGCAAGAAGACCGGCGGAAACATGCTAGATGTTAACGGTCCAAGCGGGTCGTATGCTGTGGAAGCCGAAGGCCTAACCGCGGTCAAAGGAAAGCTTTTGATGCACCCGCTTAAAGGTGCGTGGGCCACGTATTTCACCGATGCGGACGGTGCTAAGAACGGCTATGTAAAGGATTACCGGGGTTTCCGCTTCGGTGTCGTGGGCTTTGGCGGTCAGTATCGTCCTAAAGATGGTTCTGTTGTGCTGGACGTTAAAGGTGACAGCAACGATTCGAGCATTGGCTGGGTTAAGGGCACTCAAGCTTGGGGAAATGCTGGCTGGGTTGGCAAGAACAAGAACACTGAGCCGTCCTACTCCGCAAATATCGCGGGCGATAGCACCACGGTATATGGTGGTTCTTCGAATCAGATTTTGGGAAATGGATCAAAGAACACCGACACCAATCGGTACGACTCCAGGAACTCCGTCTATGTGCCAGGCGGCATGGAGGGTACTGTCAGCTGGAAACAGACTGATGAGACGATCGGCTCGACTAATGAAAAGTTCTCGGACTTTGACACATATATCAAGAAGTTGTCAAACGACTTGTCTTCCCTGAAGGGGTTCGGAAGCGTATATGTTACCACTGCGACATATTCTTCGGACAGCTATAACAATTTGAAGCGTACGAAATATGACGTCAATGAGTACGACAACGGTAGCTATACTTTTACGATTAACAACGTCAATGAGAAGGTAATTAAGTTTCAGGGTGACGGGAAAGCCTCTATGCAGGTGTTCAACCTTCCCGCAAGCTTTCTCAATGATTCTTCGAGCTATACGGGTGTCAGTTTCGACTTTTCCGGTATTCCCGATAGCGCTTCCGTGGTCATTAATGTGACCGGAAAGAACGTGGATTTCCATAACGGTTGGCGTTTCTGGTGGACTGATGAAAGCGGTACCAAGCGTGAGCTTGGTGGTTCTTATGCGGACTCGGAGTATGCTAAGCGTGCGCAGCAGATCATGTGGAATTTTGCTGACGCTACAAATGTGGTTATCCATGGTGGCCAAGGTAGTGGCACTACGACGCGTAGGGACGCAAACTCCAATCTGGAAAAAGCTGATGGCGTATGGGATAAGTCGTTTGCCATGGAGACTAAGGATGATCCTGCCGCTGGCATGCTCGGCAGCATCCTCGTGCCGAATGGCAGCTTCGAATCTCACGTGAGCACCAACGGTCGTGTATGGGTTGGCGGGGATTTCTCCATGTACAATCCGGATGCGGTTGGCAATACTAATAACGGTACTTTCTACAAGTTCCTCAACTACGAGCGCAGCTACTCGGCTTCCGCGCTTGATATGGATCAGGAACGCCACAACCTGCCGTGGAACGGCTCGTACTCTACCCAGTGCGCGGTCATTCAGATCAACAAGGTAGACAACAACGACAATGCCTTGGCTGGCACCACGTGGGGTGTGTACAAGACTTACGCAGATGCCGCGAACGGTGGCGAGGCGATTACGACGGTTACTGACGGTAATGCGCTGTCTGACAAAGACGGTGTTGATAACGGCACCATTCAGGTCGGCAATCTCAAGACCAACAGCAACTACTACCTGAAGGAACTTGGAGCGCCAAAAGGCTATCAGATTTCCAGCAAGGTGTACCGCATCACTGCGGGCGACCAAGGCTCTCTCGTACAAGATGTTTACGAGAGCGCAGACGGAACCAATTGGACTCCGGTTTCTGACAACAAGATTGTGAACTATCCGCAGTCCGCGTCGATTTCCTGGACGAAGAATGGTGAAGATGATAAACCGTTGGCAGATTCCAGTTGGGAAATCACTGCTAACGATGGCAGAACTTACATCGTTGAAGACAATATGGTGCAGGTTTCCAGCGTCACCATTCTGAAGGATGGCGTTGATGCTGGTGATTCGCTGAGTATTACTCAGAATAGTTCGGCTACTTTGACCGCGCAGGTGCAGCCTGCGAATGCGGCACAGGATGTGAAGTGGGAGTCAAGCAATTCCGCTGTCGCAACCGTTAGCGATGGAACGGTGACCGGCATTGCCCCAGGTACTGCTGTGATTACGGTCAAGCCTGTTGGCGACGATTCAATCAGCGATTCCATAACGGTCACCGTCACTGCGGTTCAGGTGACATCTCTGACGGTGAAAACCGGTAATATGGATGTGGCGAACAATGCATCGTTCAGCTTGTCAAAGGGAAACTATCAGCGGTTCACTGCCACTGTTGATCCCGCTAATACGGCGGTTTCATGGACGTCGAGCGCTGAGAGCGTTGCGACGGTGGACAGCGACGGCAAAGTTACCGCCGTTGCTTCAGGTACGGCGACGATTACCGCAAAAGCAGGAAGCCTTTCCGTTTCGTTCACTGTTACCGTGCCTAAGGATACGCATTATACGGTCATTTACTTTAATAATCCTGGCAAATGGAGCACCCCATACCTGTGGTACAGCCTTGACGGCACGGATGGCTCTTGGCGCGAGGCGGCAATGACCAGGGACTATAGCAGTAATAATTGCGGCGACTGGAGCTATGTCAAAATTCAGAATGATGACCGGAAGCAGATCACTTTCAAGTTCAAGAGCGGTTCTGATAACGGAACTGCGTCTTGGGATGGGCCGAGTGGTGGTGGAAACTATGTCGCGGACTACAGTGCGGTGATTACCGTACAGAAGTCGAGCGGCCTGAATACCTCCGCGAATGTGTATGCCACAGCTCCGAGTGGTTGCGCGGCAAACGTTTCTGCAAAGAACGTTGAAGCCAAGGTGTCTGCCGCTGTGTATTACGAGCAGGGCGCTGCTGACGTAGTGCTCGCAAACGAGACTGTTGCACGTACGACTGCCTGCACGAAGTCTGAGCCGAACGGCGACCAGCTTGGCGTAATGTGCGATATCAACGCTGACGCGGGCAAGTTCGAGGTCAAGGATCTGGCGGACGGCACGTACAAGCTGAAAGAGCATGAAGCGCCAACCGGATACACCAAGACAGACGTTTGGTACACATTCGTAATTAGCGACGGTCAAGTCACAACCGTGACGAGGCATGAGAACGCGGATGATGCTACGGGCACAACTGTTGGCGCCATTGAGATTGTGTTCACGGATACTCGCACCAAGGTGACGTGGAATAAGATCGATGGCACCGACAAGGCGAAAATTGCAGGATCGTCTTGGACGATTGCTTCCGGCAAGGTAAGCGATGGTTCGTTCACGGCGAATGGCGGAACGCCGATCACAGTGACCGATTGCACATCATCATGCGTTGCCAATGGCATGGGTGATGAAAACGCCGATCCAGGTGCGTTCACTGTTTCCGGTCTGCCGGTCAACACGAACGGCGAGATCTACCAGCTTCAGGAAGCCCGCAACCCGACTGCCCACGCAGGCACACCTACGTACTACTTCCGGTTGACTGATTCGAACGGAGACGTCACCTTGTACAAGGACCCTGCCCTTACCGTCGCGGCCAGCAATATCATCGAGAACCCTCGTGTGCTCGGTGAAGTGAGCTGGTCAAAGGTCAGCTCGGAAAATGATTCCTTGCTGCTTGCCGGATCGGAATGGAAAGTCACCCAGACCAGCGAGTTCAAGTACGGAAACGATGGCGTAAACGGCACGTTTGAAAAGCTCGCCACTTCTAAAGAGTACTTCGTGACTGACTGCATGGATGCGTGCTCGAGCGAAGGCTTTGCGGACGAAGATTCCAGTGCCGGTAAGTTCAAACTGACGGGTTTGCCTTGGGGTGAATACACGTTGGAAGAGAACAAGGCTCCCGACGGGTACAACCTCGGCGGTGTTGTCTACAAGTTCATCATCGGTCCAAGTTCGTATAACGGCTCCGCATGGAGCGTTGCGCTCACTGTCGACGGCGCAACCGGTCCCGCTGACAACAAGATTGAGAATCAGCCGGGGGTGGTGTTGCCGGGGACGGGCGGCGACGGAAATATGAAGACTTTGGCTACGGGATTGCTTGTGGCCATGGCATCCGTTGCGACGGCCGGACTGGCCCTGAAAGTCAGGAGGCGTCGGCAATGAACACGTCTAGAAGAGGAGGGGATGGTCCGTAAAACAAACGACCACTGCCTTCTGGGCAATAACTCAATAACTGAAAAATAATTGAAAACGTTGGAAAACAACGAAGATTTCAACAAGTTTATGGAAAAAGGAAAGAAAGGGAGAACAATGAATAAGGTTCTCAAAGGCCTCGTCGCTGTGGCAGCATCCGCAGCCATGGCCGTCGCCGGCATGTTCGGCGCAGGCACCGCAATGGCAGCGAACACGTACCAGATTACTGTGCCGGCCGAAGATACGCACACCTACTCTGTGTATCAGATTTTCACCGGTTCTTTGAGCACGGACGGTACTCTGGGTGACGTCACCGCTGGCAAGAACTTCAATGAAAATAATGGTGCTGGCGAGGGAAACGCTAATTTGACTGCCGCCGAAGCTGCCGTCAAGATCGCTGCGCTTGAGAGCACTGCTGATGACACTACGAAGTTGGCAACCATTTCCAAGTTCGTTGATCTGAGCGGTGCTGCTTTCGGCTCGGTCTCCAAGGACGCCTCTCTTGATGCTGCCGCAGGTTACTACCTGCTGAAGGACAGCACCGCCGTGACTGGTGACGATGCTTCCACCCTGTTCATCGTGCGGGTCAATGGTCCGGTGACTGTGAACCGTAAGGCTGACAAGCCGACCTTTGAAAAGAAGGTCAAGGACATCAACGATTCCACTGGTGACACCACCGGATGGCAGGATTCCGCCGACTACGACGTGAATGACAAGGTGCCGTTCCAGCTGACCGCCACCCTGCCGACCGATGCGGCTGATTTCGCCGCATACAAGACCTACAAGCTGGTCTTCCACGATACTCAGTCCGCAGGTCTGACTTTCAATAGCGAATCCGTGGTTGTCAAGTATGAAGGCAAGCAGCTTAGCGCTGACTCCTACACTCTCAACACGGCTACTACCGATAATCACACCTTCGACCTCACCATTGCTGATGCAAAGTCCGTCAAGGGCACTGATAGCAAGGCAATCACCGTTGCTGCTGGCGGCAAGTTCACCGTCGAATACACTTCTACGCTGAATGATCAGGCTGTAATCGGCTCTACGGGTAACCCGAACGAGGCCTCCCTTGAGTTCTCCAACAACCCGAATGTTGGCGGCGAAGGCGAAACCGGCGAAACCCCTAAGGATAAGGTCATCGTGTTCACCTATGAGCTGGACATCACCAAGACCTTCAGCGATAACGGCACCCCGGCTGAGAATGACCTGCCGAAGTTCAAGCTCTACAAGTATGACGAGGCTCAGAAAGACTACGCCACTGATCTCGGTGAAGTGACCGTCGTCAAGGGCACGGATGGCAAGTACACTACCTCCTACAAGCGCATCGACGACGGCAAGTACAAGCTCGTGGAAACCCACACTCCGGCAGGCTACAACACCGCAGCGGCTAAGCTCTTCGAAATCACTGCAGAGCATGAAGTTAATGCTGCTGATCCGAAGCTGATCTCGCTCAAGATCGATTCGACTCCTGGCGATACGACCACCGGTGTTGTCGCCACCACCATCGTGAACCAGAAGGGCTCCAACCTGCCATCCACCGGTGGCATGGGTACGGTGATGCTGTATGTGGCTGGTGCGGCAGTGTTCGTGCTCGCTGGCGCAACCCTGGTCATGGCACTGCGTCGCCGCAACGCCTGATCTCACAGATCACAGTCAACATAACTGAAAATCAAAAACCATAACTGAAAATAACTACACATGAAACCGCTGTTGCCATGCACTTACCTCCGCATGGCAACAGCGGAATCATCACAATCAACATAATTTAAAAATAATTGAACAATAACTGAACCCACATATGTCAGGCTGGATTGCCTCAAATCCCTTGTAAACTGCCTAAACTAACGAGAATTCAGCCTGACTCCCTAATTTTTCCAAGTCGCAAGTTGGGGGCGACTTGATATTTCTAGCTTTCACAGAAAGAACCACAGAAGAGGGGCTGGCAATGAAGGAACACACGATCGCAAGCCGCATCGTCGCAACATGCTGCGCAGCTGCCGTCGCATGTGCCGCCGCAATCTGTGCACTCACCACTCGCGATGCGGTTGCGGCGCCAACAGACTCTGCCAGCGGCAGCATCGCCATTACGTATCAACGCAAAAGCAATGACGGGGCTGACTCTAATGCGGGAGGCGCTTCCGGTTCTGGAACCGCTGGAACGGGCGAGTTCGCCATTCCGGGAGCAACCTTCCGCCTATACAAAGTCGGGCAAGTCTCGTCCGGCGCAAACTTCGAACCCGTCGCACCATTCACCGACTCCACCGCATACCCGATCGACTGGTCGAAAGTAACCGGATATGACGCGCAAGTGTACCGCGACGTGGCCAACACGCTCGCCGGACTCATCGCGGCGAACGGGGCAAGCGAATCCGCAGCCGTGGACTCGGGCGAAACCGACAAAGCCGGGCGACTCACGTTCGCCGGCGTGGAAGACGGGCTGTATCTGGTCGTGTCCGATAGCGTGAAAGTCGAAGGCGCTGCTGGCGCGGCTGCTGTTGGCGGAACGGCCGACGAAGACTCCTACTGGCAGTGCGCTTCCGCCAACATGCTCGTCGCCATGCCGCAAGACGGCGTCTCCAACGGATCACGCGAACTCGCCATCGAACCAAAAACCGAATGCTCCACCCAACTCAAGCCGACTCTGGAACGCACCGTGCGCAAAGTGTGGAACGATCGCAATGACTCCGACGGCAAGCGCCCCGAAGCCATCACCGTGAAATTATTGCGTGACGGCGTGGTATTCGAAGAAGTGAAACTCAACGAGTCCAACAAGTGGGCACATTCGTGGACGGGACTTTCCTCCGCACACCAGTGGGCGGTGGTCGAAGCTTCCGTACCCAGCGGGTACACCACCCTCTCTGACGTGGAAGGCGACACCACCACCATCACCAACACGCACACACCACCCGAAACCCCGCCCGCACACACCGGCTCGGCAGTGCAGAGCGTGGCCTGGATGGCAGCCGCCATCTGCGCCGCAGCATTGGTACTCTTAGGCGTAGTGAGGATCGCGAGAAAGCGGGAAGGCGAACAGTAGCGTGAAACGGCGGCGGAGCGGAAACAGCGAATCGGGAGAACCGAGCACTGAAGCGCGCCGTGAAACTGCTGAAGCGCGCCGTAAGATTGCCGGGGATTCCGCGGATATTGCCGGCTCTTCCGACTTTGCCGGATTCTCAGAATTCGCTGAATTTTCGGAAAGCACGGAAGGCATGGAAAGTGCGGAAGGTTCTGCGGAAGGCGCGGAAAGTGCGAAATCGGAATCTTTGAAATCTGTAAAATCTTCGGAACAATCGAAGAAACCGAAGAAAAAGTCGAACGCGCTGCTCGACGTATTAATCGCAATATCCGCAATATTCATGATCGGCGCGATCTGCCTCATCGCATACCCAACATTCAGCGACTGGTGGAACCGCATGCACCAGTCGTACGCCGTGGCAAGCTACGTGGAACAAACCGAAGATCTCTCCGGCGAAGAAAAACAGCACATGCTCGACGCGGCGCACGCCTACAACGAGGCGCTCGCGGCGAACGGCGACCGCTGGCACCTGACCGACGAGCAGAAGCAAACATACGAAAACACGCTCGACATAACCGGTACCGGCATCATGGGATACGTGACCATACCGCGCATCAAAGTGAAACTGCCCGTCTACCATGGCACCAGCGAAGGCGTGCTGCAAATCGCGGCAGGGCATTTGGCGGGAACGTCACTGCCCGTAGGCGGCGAAACCACGCATGCGGTGATTTCCGGGCATACCGGATTGCCCAGCGCGAAACTGCTCACCGGTCTCGACGAACTGCAAAAAGGCGACACGTTCGCATTCCACGTGCTCGACGAAACCTACACGTACCAGGTTGACCAAATTTCCGTAGTGCTGCCGAGCGACATCAGCAAACTCAACATCGAATCCGGCAAAGACTACGCGACGCTGATCACATGCACGCCATACGGGGTGAACTCGCACAGGCTGCTCGTGCGCGGGCATCGCATACCGAACCCGAAAGTGCCGGACGCGACCACGTACGACGAGCCGGGGTATATGACGGCTGTGGCGGCTCTTGTGATTGGGCTGCTCGTGTCGATCATTGGATTCGCGTGCGTATGGCTGGCGCAGCTGTGGAGGCGCGGGCGCATCGTGAAAGCCGATCGCGTGGCTGCCGGGCGCCACTCGTCCGGCAGGCGGGCGTAGTTTCTCTTCTTCCTTCTCGTATTCTGCCGGTCTTGCGACGCTGCGATGTGCGGGAATGTACTATCGCAATTATCGCAAGATGAAGAAAGTGCGATGGTAGGGGAGAGATGAAGAAATCGGATATTCCCAATATTTCGAATGCTGAAAGTGTTGAACGCGCTGAAGATAGTGTGCGATCGAGTGTGCAGCCGAGCGGGAAATTCGGCGGGAAAGCGGATCGGCTATTTGGTGCGGATCCTGTGGGACTCGACGAATCCGCGCGAGGCATTGTAGTGCTGGTGATCGTCGGCGTGGCAGTGGGGCTGCTGTCAGGCATGTTCGGCATCGGCGGCGGCACGGTGATCGTGCCCGCGCTGGTATGGCTCGGACTGACGCAACGCAATGCGGCGGCGACGTCAATGCTTGCGATCGTACCGACCTCGATTTCCGGCGTCATTTCGTACGCGACTTGCGGAAACGTGGACTGGCTCGCCGCGCTGCTGCTGTTTTGCGGCATGTTCGTAGGCGGGCAGATTGGCAGTTGGTTGCTTTCGCGCTTGCCGGAACTCGTATTGCGGTGGATTTTCGTAGTGTTCCTCGTGTTTGTGGTGGCGAACCAGATAAGTTTCGTGCCGTCGCGAGACCAGCACATTACGATGAGCGTGCTGACCGGAGTTTGCCTGGTGCTGCTGGGTGTGGTGATTGGCATATTGGCGGGACTGCTGGGGATTGGCGGCGGGGCGCTCGCCGTGCCCGCACTGTCGATGCTGTTCAACGCTTCCGATCTGATTGCGCGAGGCACGTCGCTGCTGGCCATGTTCCCGAACTCGATCACCACGAGCGTGGCAAACCTGAAGCGCAAGCTGGTGCATGTGAAGGCCGCGCTGATTATTGGCTTGGTAGCTGCCGTTACCGCGCCATTCGGCACATGGATTGCGGGCGCAGTCTCGCCCCGCGTCGGCTCGATCATGTTCGTCATCTACCTGTGCGTGCTCCTGATCCGCAGCTTCTTCGTAGCCGTCAAGGCCACCCGCTCCGCCCGCGCCTCTGCCTGACCGTTTGCACTTCATGCGGGAAAAGCATGAGTCATAATTCAGCATTTAGGGGGTATTGGGAATGATGGTTGGCGGAAAGAGGATTTGAGATAAGTGTTCACTTTGTGAAGACGAGAGTTCATATTGTGTTCGTCTAAAACGCCTCGGAAGTTGGTTTGCGGAACCTAGCGTGGGAATCGCAATACAGCACAGGCTGAAGAAAGAAGAACAAGATGAGCAATCGAAAGGCTCTCAAGGGAGCGATTGCAGCAGTCGCTTCAATCGCAACGCTCGGCGCACTCGCGGCACCGGCGCTCGCTGACGAAACCACCACCTACAACCTGAACGGCAAGTCCGTTGCGGAACTGGCTCAGCACGGCGGCGCACAGCGCATTGCTGCCATCGGCAACGGCAACGCCAAGAACGTCATCCTGTTCATCGGTGACGGCATGGGCGATTCCGAGATCACCGTCGCCCGCGATTATCTCAAGGGTGCGAACGGCCACTTCGAAGGCCTCGATGCAGTCGGCCAGCCAGCAGAACTCGGCGACACCAATGCCGGCACCGGCCAGTACACCACCCCGGCCGTGCTCGAATCGCACTCCACCGAGCGTGGCTGCTACGGTCCGCAAGGCAAGACCGACGGCAGCTCCAACGACGCGCTCAAGCGCTGCCTTGCCAACCAGCTCAAGGAAAACGGCGGCATCGGTTCCATTTCCGAGCAGCTGCTCGATACCCGCGCTGACGTGACCATCGGCGGTGGTTCCAAGTACTTCCGCCAGACCGTGCAGGGCGGCGAATGCGCTGGCAAGACCGTGTGGGAGCAGGCCAAGGAAATGGGCTACCAGACCGTCGAGAACGATCCGGCCGCAATCGCGATGATCGTCAAGACCGCCAAGATCAGCCGCTGAAAATCTGAAGAGATCTGAAGAGCGCAAATAAGATCCGGATCGCACGCATTGCAGTGTGGTCCGGATCTTTTGCTTCATCGCACGATTCAGGTTTGGTGACTTCACGATTTGTGGTCTGACCTCACGATTTCATTTTTTAAGCCTTTTTCCGAATCGTGAGGTCGCCAAATCGAAATCGTGAGGTCAATGCAGACAGGGCGGGCCGCAAATCCAAAATGAGATGGGTCGTTCAACGCAGCAAGCGTTGTGAGACAATATCCTTCGAGATGTCTATCTCGCAAACCGGGAGATTATCTCTCGACATCCAAAGTATTATCAACAAAGTATTACCAGCGAAGGAGCATTCGTGCGTATTTACAATCTGACGGATAATGACGATGCCGCGATCGTCGCGCAGCAGGGCATTTTCCAGGTCATGGAATGGAAGCGCGACTTTTCCGTGACCTACGGCAGCGCCATGGACGCCTACTATGCGTCCGAAATGAACGTGCGCCGCCGCCAGCTGGTCTGCAATCTCAATGGCAAGACCGGTGCGGTTGTGCAGGCGGGCGCCATGCAGTGGACCGTCGGCCATGTCGAAGTGACGACCGGTGTGAAGGGCGTTGGCGATTTCATCGGCAAGCTGGCGCGTGGAGCGGTCACCAACGAGTCCGCGGTCAAGCCGGAATATCACGGCAACGGCGTGGTTGTGCTCGAACCGACCTACCGCCATGTGCTGCTGCTTGATCCGAGCCAGATGGGCGGCGCGATCACAGTGAACGACGGCCTGTTTTACGCTTGCGAAACCACGATTCAGCAGCATGCGGTTATGGTTTCGCGTCCGAGCGCGATGGTGGCCGGCGGCGAGGGCCTGTTCAACCTGTCGCTGATGGGCCAGGGAACGGTTGCGTTGGAGTCGCCGGTGCCCGCTTCCGAAATCGTGACCGTCGATTTGGAGAACGACGAGCTGAAGGTGGACGGCAATTTCGCGATCGCGTGGACGAACGGCCTGCAGTTCACGGTCGAGCGTTCCACGAAGACGCTGATCGGTTCGGCTGCGAGCGGCGAGGGCTTGGTCAACGTGTATCGCGGTACGGGTCGTGTGCTTCTCGCGCCGGTCGCCGCCAATCTGGCTAATCCGAACGCGGGTTCCGGTGCGGTCTGATTTGGCCGGTTGATTGCAGTTAATGGCGATTCGTCAACGAAAGGCAGTTGAAACGTTGACGGATTGCGTTCGCGCCCTGCCGATGGTGAGATGGCAGGTTTTGTTGAGATTGCGATTTGATTGATGTTCGATGGTGATCGCGCCTTGAAATCGTGTCTTGAGATTGTGTCTGATAAAAAGTTGAGCGAAGGGAGCTCAACTTTTTTGTAGATTTGGGAATAATCGCTTGCGATTCAAAGTTGAGTGGTGTAGGCTCAAGTTTTGGAAAGTCCGGGAGGCGGCAAACCGAAACTCGGGCGAAAGAACGAATAGAACAGAAAACGCATAGCGAACCTATCTACAAAGGAGACAAGTTATGGGACGCGCAGTTGGCATCGATCTGGGTACTACTAATTCCTGCATCGCAACTCTTGAAGGTGGCCAGCCCACCGTTATCGTGAACGCTGAAGGCGCTCGCACCACGCCGTCCGTCGTGGCATTCAGCAAGTCCGGCGAGATCCTCGTCGGCGAAGTCGCCAAGCGTCAGGCCGTGACCAACGTCGACCGCACCATCAGCTCCGTCAAGCGCCACATGGGCACCGACTGGACCGTTGAAATCGACGGCAAGAAGTGGACTCCGCAGGAGATCTCCGCACAGGTGCTGATGAAGCTGAAGCGCGACGCCGAAGCCTACCTCGGCGAACCGGTCACCGACGCCGTGATCACCTGCCCGGCATACTTCAACGACGCTCAGCGTCAGGCCACCAAGGACGCCGGCACCATCGCAGGCCTGAACGTGCTGCGTATCATCAACGAGCCGACCGCAGCCGCACTGGCCTACGGCCTCGAAAAGGGCAAGGAAGACGAAACCATCCTGGTCTTCGACCTCGGTGGCGGCACTTTCGATGTGTCCCTGCTGGAGATCGGCAAGGACGACGACGGCTTCTCCACCATTCAGGTGCAGGCCACCAACGGCGACAACCACCTGGGCGGCGACGATTGGGATCAGAAGATCATCGACTGGCTCGTCGGCGAAGTCAAGAACAAGTACGGCATCGACCTGAGCAAGGACAAGATCGCCCTGCAGCGCCTGAAGGAAGCTGCAGAACAGGCCAAGAAGGAGCTGAGCTCCTCTTCGAGCACCTCCATCTCCATGCAGTATCTGGCCATGACCCCTGACGGCACTCCGGTGCACCTGGACGAAACCCTGACCCGTGCCCACTTCGAGAGCATGACCTCCGACCTGCTGGGCCGCTGCCGCACCCCGTTCAACAACGTGCTGCACGACGCTGGCATCGGTGTTTCCGACATCGACCATGTGGTGCTCGTCGGCGGTTCCACTCGTATGCCGGCCGTCAAGGAGCTCGTCAAGGAGCTTACCGGCGGTAAGGAAGCCAACCAGTCCGTGAATCCGGATGAAGTCGTGGCCGTCGGCGCAGCCGTGCAGTCCGGCGTCATCAAGGGCGACCGCAAGGACGTGCTGCTCATCGACGTGACCCCGCTGTCCCTCGGCATCGAGACCAAGGGTGGCATCATGACCAAGCTCATCGACCGCAACACCGCCATTCCGACCAAGCGTTCCGAGGTCTTCTCCACCGCTGAAGACAACCAGCCGTCCGTGCTCATCCAGGTCTATCAGGGCGAGCGTGAGTTCGCTCGCGACAACAAGCCGCTGGGCACCTTCGAGCTGACCGGCATCGCTCCGGCTCCGCGTGGCGTTCCGCAGATCGAGGTCACCTTCGATATCGACGCCAACGGCATTGTGCACGTGTCCGCCAAGGACAAGGGCACCGGCAAGGAACAGTCCATGACCATCACCGGCGGTTCCGGCCTGGGCAAGGACGAAATCGACCGCATGGTCAAGGAAGCCGAAGCTCACGAAGCCGAAGACAAGAAGCGCAAGGAAGACGCCGAAACCCGCAACCAGGCCGAATCCTTCGCCTATCAGACCGAGAAGCTCGTCAACGACAATAAAGACAAGCTCTCCGACGATGTGGCCAAGGAAGTCACCGATAAGGTCAACGAGCTCAAGGAAGCCCTGAAGGGTGAGGACATTGAGAAGATCAAGTCCGCCCAGAGCGAGCTGATGACCTCCGCCCAGAAGATCGGCCAGGCCCTCTACGCACAGCAGGGTGCCGCCGATGCCGCAGGCGCCGCAGGTGCCGCCGGTTCCGCTCCCGCTGACGACGACGTGGTTGACGCCGAAGTCGTGGACGATGACGACAAGGACAACAAGTAATCATGTCCGACTTCAACAAGGACGAATATCTGAACGACCTGCCCGACATGGACAACCTGTCCGGGCAGGCCGCCCCTGCAGCCGGTGCATCGCAGGAATCGCAGAATAATGGCGATTCTGCAGCAAGTGCAACTTCCGATTCTGCAGATTCTGCAGCAACTGCAGCGAACGCAGCATCTTCCGAATCGCAAGAAAACGGCGATGCTGCGGATGGTGCGACGCAAGATGGTGAAGATACGCTGACTCCGCTTGGCCAGGCCAAGAAGGAAGCGGCGGAATACTTGGAAGCCCTTCAGCGCGAGCGTGCGGAATTCATCAACTTCCGCAATCGTTCGCAGAAGGAGCAGGAACGCTTCCGCCAGCACGGCATCATCGACGTGCTGACCGCACTGCTGCCGGCACTTGATGACATCGATCGCATTCGCGAACACAGCGAAATGGACGAATCCTTCAAAGCCGTTTCCGCCAAAATCGACAAGGCGTTCGAAAAGTTCGGCGTCGAGAAGTTCGGCGAAAAAGGCGAGGATTTCGACCCGACCAAGCATGACGCGATCCTGCACAAGCCGGATCCGCAGGCCGAGAAGGAAACCGTCGACACCGTGGTGGAAGCCGGCTACCGTATCGGCGACCGCGTGATTCGCGCGGCTCGCGTGGTCGTGGCGTCCCCGCAGAGCTAGCGCAGTGACAGCGATTTCAACAACAACAGGCATTTGACATCAGCAACCTCGTGAAAGGAGGCACATCATGGCTGAGAATGAATGGCTGAGCAAGGATTTCTACAAGGTCCTCGGTGTCTCCAAAGACGCCACGGACGATGAGATTACCAAAGCGTACCGCAAGCTGGCGCGCAAGTACCATCCTGATCTGAACAAGACCAAGGAAGCGGAGGAAAAGTTCAAAGACATTTCCGAAGCGTACGACGTGCTCAGCAACAAAGACAACCGCCAGAAGTACGACGCCATCCGTCAGTTCGGCATGGGCGGCGCGCGCTTCGCCGGCGGCTCCGGTGCGGGCGGATTCGACGCGGGGGCATTCTCCGACATTTTCGGCTCGATGTTCGGCGGTGGCGCTGGCGCTGGAGCGTATGGCACGGGCGGCAATGGCTCGCGCATCCGCTTCCAGACCGGTGGCGGCAATCCGAATATCAACGATATTTTCTCGATGTTCGGTGGCGGCGCTGGTGGCCCTGCCGGGGCTGGCAACCCCTACGGGGGCAGCTACGAGCAGGCTGCGCAGCCGGAAGATGGCGAAGACCGCAATTCCAAGATCAATCTGACTTTCCGCCAGTCGGTCAAGGGGGCAACGGTTTCACTGTCTGCCGACGGAAAAAAGTTCAAGACGCATGTTCCAGCGGGCGTGCGTGACGGGCAGAAAATCCGTATTCCAGGCAAGGGCAAGCCGGGTCGTAACGGCGGAAAAAACGGCGATCTGTACCTGCAGATCAACGTTGCCGAAGATCCGAAATTCAGCCTGCGCAAGCGTGACATCATCATGGATCTGCCAATCACCGTCGGTCAGGCTGTGGCGGGCGCGAAAGTGACCGCACAGGATATCGACGGCAACGAAGTCACCTTCAAAGTGCCGGCAGGCTCGTCCAGCGGCACCGAAGTGCGCATCTCCGGCAGGGGCGTGGCCAACAGGCAGGGCGACGGCGATCTGATCGGGCGTGTGCAAATCCGCATTCCCGACAAGCCGAGCCTGAAAGTCAAGCATGCGGCAAAGGAATTCGACAAGGAGTGCGGCGATTTCGCTGACGAACTTGCCAAGGAGCGCTGATTGCCATGGCACGCGCATCCCGGACCTCCCAAGCCCGTGCGGCGCGGCAGGCCAAAATGCTGTACGACATGTGCGCAATGGCGATCGTGGCCGGCAGGGCCGATCTGGACGGGGCGGATGAAGTTGGTTTCGACATCGAACTGCCGATGTTCACGGTCGGTCGCGCCGGCGAACTCGCCAACGTGCATCCGCAGACGCTCCGCCAATACGATCGTTTGGGGCTGGTGGTGCCGCAACGCACGGACGGTGGCGCTCGCCGGTATTCGCTGCGAGACATCTCGCGCCTTGCGAAAGCGCAGCAGCTGAGTCAGGAAGAAGGCATCAACCTGGCTGGCATCGCGCGGATCCTTTCCTTGGAAGAGGAGAACCGCGAGCTGCGCCGGCAAGTCGAGCGATTGCGCCGGCCGGCCGGTTCCAGCGTGTTCGCGGCCGATGCGGACGGTGACATTGTGGAAATCGAACGTTCCCGCCGCGCTCGCATGTGGCGTCGGCAGATTCAGGTCGACGCCCGTCAGCTGCCGTCGCGCGAGTCCGTGGAGGCCGCGCGTGTCGCGGCTGATGCGTATGACACGCGCGGTGGGGGTGTCGCAGGCGAAAACGAGGGGATTGAGAGGGGTAAACCCGTTTCTCAGCCGATTTCTAGGTCTATCGTGCTTTGGGGGATTGACTGATTTTCAGAAAACATTGAAAAAAAATTCAAAAACAGGCATATCTTGCAACAGATGTGCCTGTTTTGTTATATAGTTTTACCAAATGCATTGCTTCCTGCGACGATGTCGTCGTTGTGGGAAATAATGTTGAGTATCCGCGTTCTAACTGTCATTCTTCCGGTCGTCAAGGTGCTTCGGTGAAAGATGGTTCTCTTTGCCCATGAATAATCATGGAGGAGGGGGTAAGATATGCGGCGAGAACAGGAAAGGTTAGGAGCGTACAGTGCCAAGAGTTGCGTTCACAGCTAAGACCCGCAAGTATCTCGGGTCTCTGGATGCCGTGGAATCGGTCACCCAGTATCGTATTTGTTACTCCAAGGAGTTTCGCGATGATTGCATGCGCAGGTATGCCGAAGGTGGCTCGCCTGCCGCGATTTTCCGCGAGGCCGGGCTTGATCCGAAGATCATCGGATACAAGCGCGTGGAACGTTGCATCGCTCGCTGGAAGGCGGAAAATGCGGAAAAGGCCGCTGAAACCGCTGTGGAAAACAGTGAAAATCAGGGAGAGTGAATTTCAAATCTCCCGATACAAGTGAAATTTTCGAATTTCATGGATTATAGCGATGGGGGTTGCCGATAATTCGTGAAAAAAATCGGATGATTTTGCGAATACGTAGGCGCGAAGTATTGCGTCGATATGGGAAGCGCTCGGATGGAGGACCGTCCGGGCGCTTTTCGTTTGCCTCGCTTGTATGCCTGTTTGTTGTCTGCCGTTTTGCCGCGACTCGCGAATGCTGCCGTCTTGCCGCTCTGCTGAAATGGCAGTGGAAGTCGCGATGGACGGCGCTGCCCGGAAATCCGGTGCTCCGCGTCCGACGGTCGTAGGGAAGGAACATCATGACCGAGACGAACCTGATGATCAAGGCCGTGTTTTGGGATATGGACGGCACGCTGATCGATTCCGAACCGTATTGGCATGAGGGTGAGATGAAAATCGCAGCCGCGCATGGCGGATATTGGGATGAGGAGCTCGCCTGGCAGGGTTCGGGCACGCCGGTTCCGGATGTGGCCCGTCGCATGGTGGAGCATGGTTGCCAGCTGTCGATTGAAGAGATCGGCCAGGGCATGATCGATTACGTCGCCCAAAAGGAATTCGAGCGCATTCCGTGGATCGAAGGCGTGGAAGACGTGCTTGTCGCGCTGCGTGACGCTGGCGTTCCTTCGATGCTGGTCACCACGTCGCCGCGTCATCTTGCGGAGAATCTGGTTGTCCAAGCGCCGGCTGGCGCGTTTGCGGGCTACGTGTGCGGCGATGATGATGTTGAGAAGAAGCCGTCTCCGGCCCCGTATTTGGAGGCGGGTCGTCGCTTGGGTATCGCTCCGGAAGATATGAAGTACTGCATTGCGATTGAGGATTCCATGTCGGGCCTGCGTTCGGCCGTCGCCTCCGGCGCGACGACGATCGGCCAGACCGGGTTCATGCAGATCGACAATTCCAATGGCCCGCAGTTCACCTCGATCAAGGGCTACGAGGGCATTGACGCGGCCTCGCTCGACGCTTTCGTGCGTCAGCGCGTATCCCAGGCCTGATTTTTCGCCCCATCTCGCTTACGTATGGCAGATTTGTCTGGTGGCTAGGAAAAGAAAAAGCCCGCTGCGGTGGAATGAATGCAGCGGGCTTAGTGGAGCCGACGGTAGTCGAAACCGCGACCTCTTCGATGCGAACGAAGCGCTCTACCAACTGAGCTACGGCCCCAAGTCATGTCTAGCAACACGCTAAGCAAGACAACTCTCGCGATTCTAGTACGAAGTCTGTACGAATGCAATCTGCGAGATTCGCGTGTTGCGGAATATCCCTTGCAGGAAAAGCATGCGAAAGCATACGAAAACGGTGCCTTCCGAAAAATCGAAAGACACCGCAATCGCAAGAAAAGGAGAAAACGTAAGATCAGGCTTCCGCGGTCGCGGCATCAGCCTTCTTTTTGCCGAACTTTGCTTTGAGCAAGCCGACGAAGGTAGGAATCAGCGACAGCACGAGAATCGCAATGATGACCAGTTCGAAATGCTTCTGCACGGCCGGAATGCCGCCGAAGAAGTAGCCGAGCAGCGTGAACAGGGTGGACCAGCACAGGCCGCCGAGCACGGAGAACGGGGTGAAACGGCTCCAACGCATGCCGGAAATGCCGGAAATGAACGGCATGAACGTGCGGATGAACGGGAAGAAACGGCCGAGGAACACGGCGAGCGGGCCCCACTTTTCGATCATGCCTTCGGTTTTGGCGAGGCGTTCGGGGGTCATAGCCTTGACTCTGCCGGATTCGATGATGCGACGGCCGAAGAAGTGGCCGATCCAGTAGTTGCACTGGTCGCCGATGATCGGAGCGCACCAGACCACGGGCAGCAGCGCGAACAGCGGTAGTGCGGAAACGCCGGTCTGGGCGTCGGGCGCGGCGAAGAAGCCGGCGGCGAACAGCAGGGAGTCGCCCGGCAGGAACGGGAAGAACACGACGCCGGTTTCGACGAACACAATCAGGAAGATGAAACCAAGCGTGGGGGCGACGCCCATGGAGATCCAGCTGGCGATCGCCGTGCGCGGATCCTTGAGCAGATTAATGAAGAAGTTGATAATTCCCATGAAATGCTCTCTGTGAGTACCTTACATCTAAACGTCCAAAATTAAGTGGTTCAGGCTGCCTTGTGTGGGTTGGCCTTGCGGAACCAATGTCAGCCTACCAGTGGCCCTCTAATGCGGCGCCTAGTAATGCCCGACGGTTGGCAAATCTGCACAAACGGACGCAAAGTGCCAACTGCGGTGGGTGATTTTGGTTTGGTGGTGTTTGGTGTTTGGCTGTTTGGCTTTAGAGTGTGCGATATATCCGGTATATCGCGTATCGCTCATTGTGATTTGGCGTTGTGACCTCACGATTTTGGTTTTTTTTTGGGGGGGGGGTGACCTCATGATTTTGATTTGGTGACCTCACGATTTGAAAAAAGGCGGCGAAAAACGGAATCGTGAGGTCAACAAATCAAATAGTGGGGCCGCTGAACACGAATCGCGCATGTTGACGGTACGAAAGTGTGTTTCGATGGCGCGGAAGATAGCGTGGAAACAGCAGTAAGGCAATGCGAGAGCGGTTGGGGCAATGCAAGACTAGGCGAATACGGCAAATACAAGGGAGTGTGAATCGTGGCGGAAAATCTTGCGCAATCGGTTGATGGGAATCTGAATCGGCAATCGCGGGCGCTGCTCGAAGCGTTGCATGCGGCGGCCGGAAAATTCTCCATGTTCGGTCATCAAAACGAAACCAGCAAGGTGATTACCCCCGATACGGATTCCGACGTGCATGCCGTGACCGGCGCATATCCGGCGGTCTGGGGCAATGATTCGGGCGCTGCCGGCACGGGCGCATATGGCACTCCGCTGCCGGAATCGCCGTATGCGCGCGATTTCAACGCTTTCGCGCGCAACAGCTTCATACGCATGGCCGATTCGCTGCCACGTATGTACACGAGGTAAGTACGTGTGCGCGGTGTAAACATGCGTTTGCGGGCGGATTCTTCCAGTCGGTGGAGGAATCTGCCCGCTTTTAGTCTTGTAGGAGGGCGGATTCTTCCAGTCACTGGAAGAATCAGGACGTTTTTAAGCCTGTTGGCGTCCGAATTGTTCCAATGTCTGGATGTTTTGGGACGTTACTGGGGCTGTAAGCGGGGTGATTGTTCCAGTGGGTGGGGGAATCACCCCGCTGAGGGTCTGTTTTGTGTCCGGATTGTTCCAGCGATTGGGGGTTTAGGACGCGGGGAGGGCTGTTTTCCTTTGCGTTGGATAGGCTGAAGGCATGGAACGCATGAATGAGACGTTGGACTTGAAACTGAATGAGTTGAGTGCGAATACGGCAGAAGTAACGGGAACTGCGGGAATGGTGAATACGGCGGAGATGGCAGAATCGCCGACAGCGGCGGAACAGTCTGGAACAGAACAGTCTGGTACGGGGCTTGACGCCCTCGTGTGCGGAACCGACGTTCCGCAAGGCACGGTGGTGATGGCTGCCACGCCGATCGGCAACACGGCCGACGCCTCCGCACGCCTCATTGCGCTCCTGGAACGCGCCGACATCGTGGCCGCCGAAGACACCCGCCGT